>ERZ772945.535-NODE-535-length-30315-cov-3.298777_pt1 | contig 30315 bp, 27 predicted proteins | sample MGYA00511681_ERZ772945 | MGnify/ENA primary metagenome ERZ772945 (study PRJEB29015, sample SAMEA2737943) | human oral metagenome | biome: human oral; feature: human-associated habitat; material: dental | place: China | collected 2143 ...
TACAAGCTTATTTCAAGAAATGGTACAGGCTGCATCTACTCGTTTGAACAAGCAAGCCGAATATGTCAACTCATTGAACGTCTTCCCAGTTCCAGACGGAGATACAGGAACAAATATGGGAATGACGATCGAAAATGGTGCTAAAGAAGTAGCAGACAAACCAGCTTCAACTGTTGGTGAGGCTGCAAGTATCTTGGCTAAAGGTCTTTTGATGGGTGCGCGTGGGAACTCTGGAGTTATCACTTCTCAGCTTTTCCGCGGATTCTCACAAGCCATTAAAACCAAAGAAGAGTTAACAGGGAAAGACCTAGCTCTTGCCTTCCAATCTGGTGTTGAAGTAGCCTACAAGGCTGTTATGAAGCCAGTTGAGGGAACAATTTTGACCGTTTCTCGTGGTGCGGCCATCGGTGCTAAAAAGAAAGCTGAAGCGACAAATGATGCTGTCGAAGTTATGAAAGCGGCTCTTGAAGGAGCAAAGACTGCTCTTGCTAAAACGCCAGATATGTTGCCAGTTCTCAAGGAAGTTGGTGTTGTGGACTCTGGTGGTCAAGGTCTTGTTTTCATTTATGAAGGCTTTTTGTCAGCATTGACAGGCGAATACATTGCATCTGAAGAATTTCAAGCAACGCCTGCAACTATGACAGAAATGATCAATGCAGAACACCATAAGTCGGTAGCTAGTCATGTGGCAACAGAAGACATCAAATATGGTTATTGTACGGAAATCATGGTCGCTTTGAAAAAAGGTCCAACGTATGTTAAAGAATTTGACTATGATGAATTCCGCAACTATTTGAATGAACTGGGCGACTCACTTCTTGTCGTAAACGATGATGAAATCGTAAAAGTTCATGTTCACACGGAAGACCCAGGTTTGGTCATGCAAGAAGGTTTGAAATATGGAAGCCTTGTCAAAGTCAAAGTAGACAATATGCGTAATCAACACGAAGCGCAGGTTGAAAAAGAAGAGCGCGAAAGTAGCCAACCAATAGAAGAAAAAGAATATGCTATCATTGCAGTTGTTGCAGGAGAAGGCTTGTCAGACATCTTTAAAGCACAAGGTGTAGATTATATCATTTCTGGTGGGCAAACGATGAATCCTTCAACAGAAGATTTCATCAAGGCTGTTGAACATGTGAATGCTCGTCATATCATTATTCTGCCAAACAACAAAAATATTTTCATGGCGGCGCAATCAGCGGCGGAAGTGATTGAACAACCTGCTGCAGTGATTGAAACAAGAACGATTCCGCAAGGTTTGACTAGCTTGCTAGCTTTTGATCCAAGCAAATCCATTGAAGACAACCATGATCGTATGACTGCTGTTCTTGCTGATGTTGTCAGTGGTAGTGTGACGACAGCTGTTCGTGATACAACGATTGATGGTCTTGAAATTCATGAAAACGATAACCTTGGTATGGTGGATGGAAAAATTGTTGTTTCCAATCCAGACATGTTGACGACATTGAATGAAACTTTTAGCAAAATGCTAGATGTAGATAGTGAGATTGTAACGATTTATATCGGTGAAGACGGTAGTGAAGACTTGGCTAATGAACTAGCGCAAGATATTACTGAAAAATTTGAAGATGTAGAAGTAGAAATACATAATGGCGGACAGCCAGTTTATCCATACCTTTTTAGTGTTGAATAAAACAGAAGAATTATTGCGAAGGGCGACTCGATGGAGTCGTCTTTTTTATGACATTTGTCATGTTGAGCGATGACAAAATCATCTAGTGGCGATAAAAGAGTTGAGATATAATGAAAGTAACAAGAGGAAATGTAGAGTTATAAACCAAGTCTACAACCTGTTTTATTCTTCTTGCTGCAAGTAACTTTGTGGTAATCTAATCGTTGACCAGAAACTTCCTGAGCCAATTGCTAGGACTTCTGTATGTGTTGCATTTCCACCAATAAAAATAATGAGGAGAAAAAGATGAAGCTGATTGAGGTGAACCGTTTATCTAAAAAGATTCGTGGGAAAGAAATTTTGAAAGATATCTCTTTTACTATTAACGAGGGAGAATGTGTGGCGTTGATTGGTCCAAATGGAGCTGGGAAAACAACGCTCATGGATTGTTTGCTAGGCGATAAATTTCTTACAAGTGGGCAGGCTAGTGTTCGAGGATTAAAGCCAACAGATGAGCAATTAAAGCAGATTGTTGCTATTTTACCACAAGAAAATACAGTTGTGGCAGATTTGAAGGTAAAAGAACTACTGAACTTTTTTCAAAGTATTTACCCACGTAGTTTAACTAATCAAGAAGTTGATGCCCTTTTGACATTTACGGATAAGCAAAAAGATCAGCTAGCCAGCAAATTATCTGGTGGGCAAAAACGGTTGTTTTCTTTTATTTTAGCTCTTATTGGCCGACCTAAAATTCTCTTTTTAGATGAGCCGACTTCTGCTATGGATACTTCCACTCGGCAGCATTTTTGGGAAATTGTGGATGAGTTGAAGAAAAAGGGGGTGACCATTATTTACTCTTCTCACTATATTGAGGAAGTGGAGCATACAGCAGATCGGATTTTGGTTTTGCATAAGGGTGAATTGATTCGTGATACGACGCCTTACGCTATGCGCAGCGAAGAACAAGAAAAACACTTTACTATTCCGCTTTCTTACCAAGCTATTTTGGAAAGGTTACCTGAAGTGACCGAAATTGAAATCAAGCAAAATGCTCTCTCCTTTGCAACTAGAAAGGCTGGTCAAGTGTGGCAAGTCTTGGTAGAGAATGGTTGTACGATTGAGGAAGTAGAAGTGCGCAACCGGACACTATTGGATAGTATTTTTGAGACAACGCAAGAGTAAAAGGAGATGTATCATGAAAAATATGAGAAGTTTAATGAAGGTTGAATTGATTTTAATGAAGCGCCAAGCGGCTTATTATCTATTGTCTATTGGATTGCCTAGTGTCTTTTATCTGATTTTCTCAGGTATGATGTCTGGGAGTGCCACCCCTACACTTGTACTCCAAACCTATCTCTTTTCTATGACAGTTTTTAGTATTATGTCCAGTGCTTTCTTTAGTATTCCAAGCACCTTGCAGTCTGATAAAACTAATAATTGGCAAAAAATGCTTCAACACTCACCTGTTTCTATGATAGAATATTATATATCCAAACTTTTCAGTGCTTTACTGACTTTCCTTCTTTCCATAGTCGTTGTATTTTCTGTTGGACATTTCGTTCGTGGAGTCAATCTTCCTGCAATGGATTGGTTAATCATCGCCCTAATTATTTTGTTTGGAAGTTTGGTTTTCATTGCTATGGGAGTACTAGTGAGTTTGCTTCCCAGCGCTCAGCTTATGTCTGTTGTGGGGAATATTGCCTATATGGCTTTGGCAGTCCTGGGTGGTCTTTGGTTTCCTTTGACCATGTTTCCAAAATGGCTCCAACTAATCGGTAAGTTGACTCCTAGTTATCAACTCATGCAGATTGTATCTTCTTATTTGGAACATCGTGAGTTTAATGCCATTGCAGCACTGATTGTTCTGGTTTACACAGTCGGTGTCAGCCTAGTGGTTCTTCAACTCAAAAAACGGATTGAGGTAAAATAATTTATGTGGAAAAAACTAAAAAATATTCACTATCTGTTTCATATTGCTTTAGTTTTTATTGTTTTTCCAATAGCGGGGGTCATCAGCGGGGACTACTCGCTTTTGCTCTTGTTGTGGACAGCATTTTTTATCGGAGCTTATTACAATCTTCTACTCGATAATCATCCGTTTCATCAGTGGCTGTCTTGGTGGATAATGATTGCCTACATTTTTTATAGTTCTATTTGGCTAAATCCAAGTTTTGTTTGGTACATCTTTTATCTATCAAATCTACTAATCTATCACTTTAATGAAATTCCATTTAAATCTTGGCGTTTTTGGTCCTTTTTTACCTTACAGCCAATCATTCTGTTTTCTATTTTTCTGAAAAATCCGAGTGATTTATCCTATCTGATATTTTTGATTGCGACCTTTTTATTTGCTGATTTATTGACCTTCGGATTGTATCGCATGCAGGTGGCTGAATTGCTTCAGGAGGAAAAAAGAAAGCAGAATGCTCAACTCAATCTGTTCCTAGCTGAAAATGAGCGCAATCGTATTGGACGAGACCTACATGATAGTCTAGGGCATACATTTGCTATGCTCAGTGTCAAGACAGAATTAGCACAACAGTTTCTTCAAATGAAATCCTATGAGAAAGCTGGTAAAGAATTGCAGGAAGTGCATGAAATTAGCAAGCAGTCTATGGCAGATGTGCGACGGATTATTGATAATTTAAAAACACGAACCTTGGATGAGGAGTTAGTGACTATTCAGGCTATGCTGGAAATGAGTGGGATTCGGGTACAAGTACAGCATCAACTCAATATTGCTAGTATCGCACCAAATATTCAATCAAGTTTAAGTATGGTTTTACTAGAATTAGCAACGAATATCATCAAGCATGCTCAAGCAAGCAGTTGCCAAATTCATCTGTATTCTGAAAAAAATAGGTTAATAGCAGATGTTGAGGATAATGGGAAAGGTTTCAAAATTGTCACAGGAAAAGAGTTGCATTCCATTCAGGAGCGTGTGGAAGCATTGTCTGGGCAAGTAGAGATTTTAAGTTATAAACAGCCAACTATGATTCGAGTAAACTTACTAATGGAGGGATACAAATGAAATTATTAGTAGCCGAAGATCAAAGCATGCTACGGGATGCTCTGTGTCAATTGCTAGAACTGCAATCAGATGTGGAAACGGTTCATCAAGCTTCTAATGGGCAGGAGGCAATGACTCTGTTGCAATCTCAAAAGATAGACGTGGCTATTTTAGATGTGGAAATGCCTAAGCAAACAGGGCTGGACGTGTTGGAATGGGTCAAGGTGCAGCAGTCAACCGTCAAAGTCGTTATTGTCACCACATTTAAACGTCCTGGTTACTTTGAGCGAGCGGTCAAAGCAGATGTAGATGCCTATGTTTTAAAGGAACGCAGTATTGCTGACCTCATGAAAACAATTCATACAGTATTAAAAGGGCAAAAAGAATATTCTCCTGAACTAATGGAAGCCATGATGACGAGTAAAAATCCCTTGTCCAATCAGGAAATTTTGGTTTTGCAAGCAGCAGCAAGAGGTCTGTCTAGTAAAGAAATTGCTCAAAAGCTTTATCTATCAAATGGCACTATCCGCAATTACATGTCAAGCATTCTAACGAAATTAGCAGCGGAAAATCGATTAGAAGCAGTTCGAATTGCGCAAGAAAATGGCTGGATTTAGTAAAGAGATTTAAAAAAACTTAAGCAAACTTATGGAGTGTTGCAACTATCGTTTCTGTTTGATAAACTCTTATAAGTGTGCTATAATCTTGGAAAAAGAAGATAGGAGTTTCATATCATGTTATTTTTAGTAGTACCAATTGTTGTTGTCGTACTTATTCTCATTCTTTTTAGTTCCTTATATGTTGTTCGTCAACAGTCTGTCGCGATTATAGAACGTTTTGGGAAATATCAAAAACTCAGTAATAGCGGGATTCATTTGCGTTTGCCGTTTGGTATTGACCATATCGCAGCGCGTGTACAATTGCGCCTCTTGCAAAGTGAGATTGTGGTTGAAACGAAGACACAAGACAATGTATTTGTCATGATGAACGTTGCGACACAATACCGTGTCAATGAAAATAACGTAACAGATGCTTACTATAAATTGATTCGCCCAGAAGCTCAAATCAAGTCTTATATTGAAGATGCATTGCGTTCATCTGTTCCTAAATTGACCTTGGATGAATTGTTTGAAAAGAAAGATGAAATTGCGCTTGAAGTCCAAAAGCAAGTGGCAGAAGAAATGTCTACTTACGGTTATATCATCGTAAAAACCTTGATTACTAAAGTTGAGCCAGATGCAGAAGTCAAGCAATCAATGAATGAAATCAACGCTGCCCAACGGAAACGTGTTGCTGCGCAAGAATTAGCTGAAGCTGACAAGATTAAAATTGTGACAGCCGCGGAAGCAGAAGCTGAAAAAGATCGCCTTCATGGGGTTGGTATCGCCGAACAACGGAAAGCAATTGTAGATGGATTGGCAGATTCAATTAAGGAATTAAAAGGTGCGAATGTTGAATTGAAGGAAGAACAAATCATGTCCATTCTTTTAACCAACCAATACCTTGATACGTTGAATAATTTTGCAGACAATAAGGGAAATAATACAATTTTCCTACCAGCAAATCCTGACGGAGTGGAAAGTATTCGAACACAAATATTATCTGCACTCAAAGCTAAATAAAGAATATTCTGAATTGTTTTATTCATCAAAATAGACAGCCTTTTCCATTGACAAAACAAACAAAAACCTTTACAATATTTAGTTAGAAATAATAAAATAGGAGAAGGAAATGGCTAAATCTAACTTTGAAAAAGTAGAATCAGTTGTTAGTTGGGTTCGTGATAAGAAAATCACGGGTTATCGCATCAGTAAAGAAACGAACGCTCGTGAAATGTCTATCATTGCCCTTGCTCAAGGACGTGCTAAAGTGAAAAATATTTCATTTGAAACCGCTCTTGGATTGATTGATTTTTACGATAAAAACCACGAAAAGTTTGAAAACTAATCGTTGTATTTTTAGCAGGCTATCAGCCTGCTTTTTTTGTTTGCAATTGTAAAATAGTATGATTTTATATGGAAATAACAAATAATTATAAAGTGGGAAGTTTATTTATTCGTTAGCTATCTAATTTTTAAAAATGAATATTTTTACAGAAAAATGATAAACCGCTTTCTACAATACAATCTATTTTAAAAAATATTCTTAAAAATTAGAGTTTTATTTTTAACAAGAAAATGTTCTAATGAATGTGTATTCAAACATTCTGTTTTGTTTGAATAAAAATTAGTTTTTCAATTGACTTCTTAAAGATTTTGAAGAGAAAATAAAGACGAGACTGGGACAAAAGTCCTTAACCTCGTCAGATTTTTATGAGTTTCTTGCAAGTCTCAGTGGTGAGTGGGTTCTATGCGGTTGATAAATCAACCTTTACAGCCCTACTCAACTGTGCGGGGGTGGGACGACAAAATCAAATTTCTTCGAAATTACCGATTTTTGTCCCACTCCCGTCGGTTGTGGATTATCGTAAGTAACGTTGTAAAAATTCTTTTGTGCGTTCTTTCTTAGGGTGAGTAAAAATGTCTTCAGGCTTGCCTTCTTCAGCAATGATGCCTTTGTCCATGAAAATGACACGATTGGAGACATCACGCGCAAACTCCATCTCGTGCGTGACAACAATCATGGTTAAGCCCTCTTGAGCAAGGTCTTTCATTATTCTCAGCACTTCGCCGACCATTTCAGGGTCAAGCGCTGAGGTTGGCTCGTCAAATAAAATGGCATCTGGATTCATGGATAAGGCACGTGCAATAGCAACCCGTTGCTTTTGTCCGCCAGAGAGTTGTTTTGGTTTGGCTTGCCAGTAAGGTTGTCCCATGCCAACTTTTTCAAGATTTTCTTTGGCGATTTTTTCGGCCTCTACTCGTTCTCGCTTGAGAACAGTTGTTTGTGCGACAATGGTATTTTCAAGAACATTAAGGTTTTCAAAAAGGTTAAAGCTTTGGAACACCATACCGAGTTTTTCACGGTAATGAGTGAGGTTATAGTTTTCTTCTAGTACATTTTCACCACGATAAAGGATTTCTCCGCCACTTGGCTCTTCAAGGAGATTGATAGAGCGTAAGAAAGTAGATTTTCCACTACCAGAGCTTCCGATGATAGAAATGACTTCGCCGGAGTGGACAGTGAGAGAAATGTCTTTTAAGACTTCATTTTGTCCGTAGGATTTTTTAAGATGCTTGATTTCTAAAATGGTATCACTCATGCCTTTATTCCTTTCGTTTGCATTTGATTAGCGCCCGTTGTGTAATCATCTGTGTCAAAACGCCGTTCTACATAGCGGAGAATGCGTGTTACCGTAAATGTTAGGACAAAGTAGATTACGGCAATAATCGTAAAGGTTTGGAAATATTGGTAAGTTTGGGTGGCAATAGTATTTCCTGAGAAATAAAGTTCAACAACGGAGATAACATTCAGTACGGAAGTATCTTTGATATTGATGACAAATTCATTCCCTGTAGCAGGTAGAATATTGCGCACGACTTGAGGAAGGACAACTTTGCGCATGGTTTGGTTATGTGTCATTCCCAGAGCAGTTGCAGCTTCAAATTGCCCCTTATCAACAGCAAAGATTCCTCCGCGGACAATTTCACTCATATAAGCACCCGTGTTAATGGAAACGATAAAGATGGCTGCGATTGTACGATCAATGGAAACTCCAAATGCCTGTGCTGTTCCGTAGTAAATAACCATAGATTGAACAATCATAGGTGTTCCACGGAAAATTTCGATGTAGACATTCAGGAACCAACCGAATAAAGTTTGTAAAAGAGCGAGAGCTTTATTTTTGGCTGTAGGAGCGGTGCGGTAAACACCGATTAAGAGACCAATGATGAGCCCTGCAATTGTACCAGTAATGGAAATGAGAAGGGTTAAGCCAGCTCCGCGCAGAAATTGGGGCCAGTTGTCTTTCAGAATCTTTGTCACTTGTCCAAAGAAAGTAGTTTTATCTTTGCTGGTGTCAGTTTCAACAGGTTGGTTTTGAATCATCTTGTCCATTAAAGCGACTTGGTCTTTGGCACTGATTTTAGTGATAGCAGCATTGACTTGTTCTAGACGATTGTCGTTTTTGCGCATTCCGATTGCAATCGTAGCATCCTCTTCATTAACTTCAAAACCTTTTTTGAACTGAATCATTTTAAATTTTGAATTAGCGGATTCTGCTGTGAGGGCTTCGGGACGTTCAGAAATGTAGCCGTCTATCACTCCTGACTCAAGTGCTTGGCGCATTTGAGCGAAGTCGCCCATTGCAGTTTCTTGCTTAGCGCCTGTCAGTTGGGAAATCAAATTGTAGAGGTAGACACCTTGTTGAGAGGTGATTTTTGCTCCTTTGAAGTCCTTCAACGTTTTTGCATTGGCATAGGCTCCGTCTTTGTTGACTAGTACCACAGGCTCACTGGTGTAGTAGCTATTGGAAAATGCGATTTCTTTTTTTCGCTCAGCAGTTGGACTCATTCCAGCGATAATCATATCTAATTTACCTGATGTCAATGCAGGGATCAATCCATTCCAAGAAGTTTTGACCACTAACGGTTTTTTGCCCAATGCTTTTGCGACTTGTTTGGCGATTTGGACGTCATAACCATTGGCATATTGGTTGGTGCCTTCGATTTTGACGGCACCATTTTTATCGTCATCTTGCGTCCAGTTGAACGGTGCATAAGCCGCTTCCATTCCGATTCGCAAGTATTCATCGGCTTGAGTTCTATTTGCAAATCCGAAACTAAGCAGCAGAAGTGCAAATAGAGATAAGAATAATTTCTTCATATTTTCTCCTCATCTAAAAATAGCTTCCTTTCATTGTACCGAAAAATGACATGCTTTTCAATATTGGGGAAACCCTTACTTAAAAAAATGGTATAATAAAGGCAATCAGTATAAGGAGATTGCTAGATGAAAAAGTTTTTTTGGAGTATCATGATTTTTTTCTCATGTTTGTTCTTCAGTCAACGAGTCTTGGCGGTGAGTTATGATATTGAATCCTATAAAGGCAATTTACAGATTCATTCTGATAATACAGCGACATTTGTTGAAACAGTCACTTACCATTTCTCAAGCGGCTACAGAGGACAAATCATTACTTTGGGGACATCTGGTAAAGTTCCTCTGGGCTTTGATGTGGAAGGAAAGCCGACGATTCTAGCTTTAAGAAATGGACAACCAAAAACGGATATTACTGCTGTTCAGGAATACATTGCGGGTGGTTATAAATATAAAATTTATAATGCTGGTAATAAAGGAGACCGTGTAACCATTACGGTTACTTGGAAGTTGAAGAATATGTTGTTTGTCTACAATGACATCGTGGAGTTGCACTGGATTCCGATTAGTAACTGGGATAAGAAGTTAAACAATGTGGAGTTTCGGATTTCAGTTCCAAAAAGTTCTCAGCAGACCGAATTGTATGCTCATACAGGTTATTTTATGAAACCAGCTCAGGTGACGCATTCTGGGAACACTTACCTTATTCATGCGGGCAATATTCGTAAAGGAAAAAAACTAGAATTTCATGCTTATTGGGATCGGTCATTAATGACGGTTCCTGAAAATAGCTTGGCTATCACAAATCAGAATCGATTGCAAGGATTTTGGCAAGTCGAAAGAGAAGCTGCTCAGAAAACAAAAAGATATCAGAGATTGATGGACTGGGGTTTACCACTTGCTTTTGTGCTAGTTGGTCTGATTAGCCTAGCATTTTATGGTTTCTTTCAATTCACTATAAAACCCCGTGTAACGTTTCCTAAGCGTGCTCGTTTGTATGAAATACCGCAAGATTTGCCACCAATGGTCATTGCTTCCAATGTTTATTCGGTAGATTTGACAGAATTGGATCCGACTGAGCGACAAGCTACATCTCTGAAATTTGAAAATCTTGTCCAAGCTACTTTATTAGATTTGATTGATCGAGGCAATCTTGTTTTTACAGATGATACGAAACAGCCAAAATTACAAAGAGTGACAGATAAGGGTTTAGCTGGTTTTGAAAAAGAATTTTTAAAAATGGCTATGGGCAACAACAAGCAGCTTCTTGTAAAAGAGTTCTTTTCAGATTTTAAAATTGATAAGAAAGTGTATAACAGAGGTGAGGAAGCTGTCCGTAAAGCGGGAAACAGGGTAAAAAATCTCTTAAAATGTTATTTGAAGAATATTACAGAAAATGTGCATGAGATTATTGAGCGGGAGCAATTGCCAAATAATTACCGTCCAGTTGCTAAAAAGGAACTCTTGTATTTATATCTTTCAATCTCCTTGATGGCACTTATTATGGTTGTTTCTCTTGGTATTTTGGCCTGGATATTCTTGTGGTACAGACTGATTTTCTTCCAATTCATAGTTAGTTTTCTCATTGCCGGCGGGCTTTTGTATTACCTCTGCAGAAAATGCAAAATGGTGAAACGTGATGGAGTTTTAAATGAAGAAGGGGCAGAAAACTATTATTACTGGAAGAGTTTTGCCAATATGCTACGTGATATTGCTCATTTAAAGGACACAGAAGTTGACGGGGTCATTTTATGGAACCGATTATTGGTTTATGCTACTATGTTTAATTGTGCTGATAAGGTGACCAAGGCTATGAAGCTACGTAAAATCACAATTGACAATCCGTCTATGAATGCTTTTGTTTATCAGAATATGTCGTATACCTTCCATACTAGCTCCCACGCTTTTGTTAGTTATGGCTCAGAAGCCAATTCAGCTAGTAGCTTCACTGTTTCATCAGGTGGTAGCAGCGGAGGCGGCTTCACTGGTGGAGGCGGTGGAGGTGGAGGCGGTGCTTTTTAAAAAGTGCCTCTATTCTCTCACTTGAAATTATGCTATAATGAAACAAATCAACCTTAGGAGAAGAATATGTTTATCATTGAAATTTTAAAATCCATCATCTTTGGGATTGTGGAAGGAATTACAGAGTGGCTGCCTATTTCTAGCACAGGTCACTTGATTTTGATACAGGAGTTTATCAAGTATAAAAATCAGAATGCTGCCTTTATGGAAATGTTCAATGTCGTTATCCAATTAGGAGCGATTTTGGCGGTTGTAGTGATTTATTTTGATAAATTAAATCCGTTTAAACCGGGAAAGACAGCGCGTGAAGTGCAGAAAACATGGCAATTATGGGCAAAAGTAGTGGTTGCGGCTGCACCTGCTGCTATTATTGGTTTGCCTTTAGATAGTTGGTTTGATGCACATTTTTATAACTTCATTTCTGTTGCTTGTATGTTGATTATCTATGGTGTTGCTTTTATTTTACTGGAAAAACGTAATAACAACGTAGAACCGACAATTACCAGCTTAGATCGATTGCCTTATAAAACTGCTCTCTACATTGGGTTATTTCAAGTATTGTCACTCTTTCCTGGTACCAGTCGCTCTGGAGCAACGATTGTAGGAGGGCTTTTAAATGGTACTAGCCGTTCCGTGGTGACAGAGTTCACCTTTTTCTTAGGGATTCCTGTTATGTTTGGTGCAAGTGCTTGGAAGATTTTGAAGTTTATCATCAAAGGAAATACACTTGGATTTGGTCAGTTCTTCTTGTTGCTTGTGGCAATGGGCGTTGCATTTGGGGTTAGTCTCTATGTCATTCGCTTCTTGACAGACTATGTGAAAAAGCACGACTTTACGATCTTTGGGAAATATCGTATCGGACTCGGTGTTTTGCTTATCGTGTACGGAATCTTTAAAGCTATTTTTTAAGTATTCAAAACTCAACAGTTTTTGTTGAGTTTTTTATTGGTAAAAGAAAATGAGGTTGTCTATTTTTTGTAAAAAAACCGAAATTTTAGTATAATGAAAAGACTAGAAGTATGAGGTAATGCGATGGAAATGAAGCAAATTAGTGATACAACGATTAAAATCACAATAAAATTAGAGGATTTAGAAGAACGTGGGATGGAAATGGCAGATTTTCTCGTTCCACAAGAAAAGACAGAGGAATTTTTCTATGCGATTTTAGATGAGTTGGAAATGCCAGAGAGCTTTTTAGATAGTGGCATGCTCAGTTTTCGTGTGACACCAAAGCCCGACCGATTGGATGTCTTTGTCACCAAGTCTAAGATTGATAAGAATTTGAACTTCGATGATTTGGCAGATTTGCCAGATGTAGAAGAGTTGTCTCAAATGTCTCCTGATGAATTTTTAAAGACATTAGAAAAAAATATTTTTGAGAAAAGTAAAGACGATATGGAGGCTGTTCGTTCTTTGGAAATGGCGGAAGCAGACGATAACACAAGCACTTCTGATATGGAGTCAGAGGAAAATAGTGATGAGCTTACGCAAAAATATATCTATTACATTTTGAAATTTTCCAGCCTGAAAGAAGCAATTGTTTTTTCTAAGACAGTAGATTATGCTGTCAATACTTCGGAGTTATACAAAATGGATGACCACTATTATTTGACAATCTTGGTTGATATTGAAGGGCGTCCAAAGCGTTATCCAGCTTGGCTCCTGGCTTTGATGCGTGAGCATGCGGAAGACACAGATGTGACGAGAGCTGTTTTGCAAGAGCATGGTTATTTATTGCTTGTCAACGAGGCGGTTGCCAGTCTTAAAAAGGTTAAATGCTTATGATTCCCTTCCCTTTAAAATTCATTTTGGTGTTGCTTGGAACCTTTTTCATTGGTGTGATTCTCACGCCTTTGGTGCGTCTATTGGCATTTAAGATAGGTGCGGTTGATTATCCAAATGCACGAAGAATCAACAAAAAACCAATGCCAAGCAGCGGAGGTTTAGCGATTGTCATTTCTTTCTCGGTTGCTACACTTGTTTTTATGCCGATGATTGTGCAAGCGACCTTTCATGGAAAGGGTTATTTTGATTATATTTGGCCGGTTGTCTTAGGAGGCGGAATCATTGCTCTGACAGGATTGATTGATGATGTAAAAGAGTTGAAGCCTTTAGCAAAGATGTCAGGAATTGTGTTGGCTGCCAGTTTGATTTGGCTATTGACGGATTTCCGTTTGAATCATTTTAAAATCCCTTTTGGTGGGCCGCTGCTGCACTTTGCTCCTTGGTTGTCTTTCATTTTAACCGTTATCTGGATTATTTCGATTACCAATGCCGTTAATTTGATTGACGGGTTGGACGGATTAGTGAGTGGTGTATCCATTATTTCGCTGGTGACAATGGGGATTGTTTCCTACTTTTTCTTGCCAGATCACAATGTCTTTCTAACCTTAACTATTTTTGTTCTGGTCATGTCTATCGCGGGATTTTTTCCTTATAATTATCATCCAGCTATCATTTATCTAGGAGATACAGGAGCGCTGTTTATCGGTTTTATGATTGCAGTTTTATCACTTCAAGGTTTGAAGAATGCGACAGCTGTCGCTGTGATTACTCCGATGATTATTCTGGGAGTGCCGATTACAGACACATTTTTAGCGATTGTGCGTAGAACTTTATCTGGACAAAAATTTTATACACCAGACAAGCGACATCTTCATCATCGGCTGTTATCCTTGGGCTTAACACACCGTGGGACAGTCTTGGTTATTTATGGCATTTCTATGATTTTTGCCATGATTTCTCTTTTGCTAAATGTTTCGAGCCGTATCGGTGGGACACTGTTAATTATTGGACTACTTTTTGGAGTGGAACTTTTGGTAGAACTAATTGGTGTTCTGGGTCCAAATCGAACACCGCTACTCAATATCCTTCGTTTTATCGGAAATTCTGCTTATCGGGAAGAAATCAGAACAAAGTTCAGAAATAGAAAAAAGAAGTAGACTCGCACTTAAACAAAATAAAAGCCTTTTTGGCTTTTTTTTGCTATACTGGTAAGGTAGATTATGGATATGAAGAAAGGAAAGTTTGCCATGTCTGTGTTAGAAATCAAAGACCTCCATGTAGAAATTGAAGGAAAGAAAATCTTAAAAGGAGTCAATCTGACTCTTAAAACAGGAGAAATTGCCGCCATTATGGGACCAAACGGTACGGGGAAATCCACCTTATCAGCAGCGATTATGGGAAATCCGAATTACGAGGTAACCGAGGGAGAAGTTCTCTTTGATGGTGTCAATATTTTAGAACTGGATGTGGATGAACGAGCTCGTATGGGACTTTTTCTTGCTATGCAGTACCCAAGTGAAATTCCAGGTATTACCAATGCAGAATTTTTGCGTGCAGCCATGAATGCAGGTAAAGAAGATGATGAAAAAATCTCTGTCCGTGATTTTATCATGAAATTGGATGAAAAAATGGAATTACTCAATATGAAAGAGGAAATGGCAGAACGTTATCTGAATGAAGGTTTTTCTGGCGGTGAAAAGAAACGCAATGAAATCTTGCAATTGTTGATGCTAGAGCCAACTTTTGCGCTACTGGATGAAATTGACTCTGGACTAGATATTGATGCACTGAAAGTAGTGTCTAAGGGCGTCAATGCTATGCGTGGTGAACATTTTGGTGCTATGATTATTACGCACTATCAACGCTTGTTGAATTACATTACGCCTGATGTGGTGCATGTTATGATGGATGGGCGAATAGTGGCTTCAGGTGGTTCGGAATTAGCTGTTCGTTTGGAGCAGGAAGGTTATGCCAAATTGGCTGAAGAACTTGGTTTTGATTACCAAGAAGAAGTTTAGTTACCCCTTCTTTTTGCTTGAAAAAGATAGGAGAATGAAATGACAAAAGAAACCATTAAACATTTTTCACAAATGCATGCGGAGCCTGAGTGGTTGGCAAATCTCCGTCAAGCTGCCTTTGATAAAATAGATAAGTTGGAACTGCCTGTTATTGAGCGGGTGAAATTTCACCGCTGGAATTTGGGAGACGGCACGCTGTCAGAAAGTGAGGTTCTTGCAAATGTGCCTGATTTCACAGCACTGAATGATCATTTGACATTGGTTCAGGTTGGAACACAGACTGTTTTAGAGCAATTGCCGGCTGAACTAACGGAGCAAGGAGTTATCTTTACAGACTTTTACACTGCTCTTGAGGAAATTCCAGAAATCATGGAAAAGTATTTTATGTCTTCAGTTAAATATGATGAAGATAAGCTGGCAGCCTACCAAACAGCTTATTTCAATAGTGGAGCGGTGCTCTATATTCCAGATAATGTTGAAATCAGTCAACCCATTGAAGGTATTTTTTACCAAGACAGTAAAAGTGATGTACCATTTAATAAGCACATTCTAATTATTGCAGGGAAACACTCCAAGTTTACCTATTTAGAGCGTCTGGAGACCTATGGTTCTGGCAGTCTTTCTGCAACAGCAAATATCACGGTGGAAGTGATTGCACAGGCTGGTGCTCAGATTAAGTTCTCAGCTATTGACCGTCTGGGGGAAAATGTGACAGCTTATATCAGTCGTCGGGGCAAGTTGGACGATGATTCAATGATTGACTGGGCAATCGGGGTCATGAATGAAGGCAATGTGATTGCTGATTTTGACAGTGATTTGTTTGGTCGTGGCAGTCATGCGGATATGAAAGTGGTGGCTCTCTCTCGTGGTAGACAGATACAAGGGATTGACAGTCGCGTCACCAACTACGGTTGCAATTCAATCGGCAATATCCTCCAACATGGAGTTATTTTGGAAAAGGGAACTTTGACCTTCAATGGTATTGGACACATTATTAAGGGAGCTAAGGGAGCAGATGCGCAACAGGAAAGTCGAGTACTGATGCTATCTGACCAAGCACGTTCAGATGCCAATCCTATTCTTTTGATTGATGAAAATGATGTCACAGCAGGGCATGCGGCTTCTATCGGTCAGGTAGATCCAGAAGATATGTACTATCTTATGAGTCGAGGGCTAGATCAGGCAACGGCAGAACGGTTAGTCGTGCGTGGTTTCTTAGGTTCTGTTATCGTTGAAATTCCAGTCAAAGAAGTCCGTGCTGAGATGATTGAAACTATTGATGAAATTTTGGCTAAGAAATAAAAGATAGGAAAAGAAATGTCTAAACTTGATGTAGAAATCCTTCAGAGGGATTTTCCAATTTTGGATCAAATCGTCAATGATGAGCCTTTGGTTTATTTGGACAATGCGGCTACAACCCAAAAGCCTACGCAGGTATTAGAGGCGATTGCAGCTTATTACGAAAAAGACAATGCCAATGTTCATCGTGGTGTTCACACACTAGCAGAACGGGCAACGGCAGCTTATGAAGCTGCGCGGGAACGAGTGCGCTCCTTTATCCATGCCGCTTCAACGAAAGAAGTTCTCTTTACGAGAGGAACGACAACGGGACTCAATTGGGTAGCGCGTTATGCCGAAAGTGTCTTGCAGCCAGGCGACGAAGTACTTATTTCCGTTATGGAGCACCATTCCAATACCATTCCTTGGCAGGAAGCCTGTAAGAAAACAGGTGCTAGATTGATTTATGCTTATCTGAAAGACGGTATGTTAGATCTCGCTGACTTTCGGTCGAAATTGACTGAAAAGACGCGATTTGTTGCTTTGGCGCATGTTTCTAATGTACTAGGTGTGGTGAATCCCATAAAAGAAATAGCAGAGTTAGTGCACCAGGCAAATGCTCTTTTAGTGGTGGACGGAGCTCAATCAGTTCCTCACATGAAGATTGATGTACAAGACTTGGACGTTGATTTCTTTGCATTTTCAGGTCACAAGATGCTAGGTCCGACTGGTATCGGTGTTCTCTATGGCAAAGAAGAGCTACTTGAGCGAATGTCGCCTGTCGAATTTGGTGGGGAAATGATTGATTTTGTTTATGAGCAGAAAGCAACATGGAAAGATCTGCCTTGGAAGTTTGAGGCAGGCACACCCAATATAGCTGGAGCTATTGGTTTAGCTGCCGCTATTGATTATCTGGATAAGATCGGAATGGAAACTGTTCATCAATATGAGCAAGAATTACTGGCTTATGTCTTTCCTAAATTACAAGCTGTTGAGGGTCTCACCATTTATGGTTCGGAGGATTTGGCTCAGCGATCAGGTGTTATTTCTTTTAATCTAGCTGGTCTTCACCCCCATGATGTAGCAACAGCTCTGGATTATGAAGGCGTGGCTGTACGGGCTGGACATCACTGTGCTCAACCTTTGTTGAGTTACCTAGGAGTGGCAGCGACTGTTCGAGCCAGCTTTTATATGTATAATACCAAAGCAGACTGTGATAAGCTCGTTGAAGCTTTGCAGAAAACAAAGGAGTTTTTCGATGGCACTTTCTAAATTAAATAGTCTTTATAAAGCGGTTGTGACGGACCATTCAGCTCACCCTCATCATCAAGGTCGTTTGGATGGAGTGGAGCAAGTGAATCTTAATAATCCTACCTGCGGAGATGTCATCAGTCTGTCGGTTCAGTTTGATGAGCAAGGAGTGATTGAAGATATTGCATTTGTGAATTCTGGTTGCAGTATTTCTACAGCTTCAGCCAGTATGATGACGGATGTAGTCCTAGGGAAGACGAAGGGTGAAGCGCTAGCTTTGGCAGAAATTTTTTCCCAAATGGTGCAAGGTAAGGACGATGAGCAACAAAAGGAACTAGGAGACGCAGCTTTTTTAGCTGGTGTTGCTAAGTTCCCTCAACGCATCAAATGCTCAACCTTAGGTTGGAACGCTCTTAAAAAGGCGATTGAGGAAGCTGGAAATTCTGAAAAGTTGAGTAAATGAAGCTAAAATAAATAAGCTGAGACAAAAGTGCTCAGCTTTCTTTGTTTATATCGTTAGCATTACAGACGCAGTAGCTAATTGCTCAAAGCACTGCGTTGAGGTTACGGATAGAGCTTGAAAAGCAAGTCTCAAGGCGATTCGCTTTTCAAGCTTGGAAGAGTACTTTTGACGAAAACTTTGTTTTCTTTATCTGCCACCTCGACAGTCTCTCAGGCTGTTGAGCAGCCTTGTGGGAATGAGACTACAAACTAAAAATTTTTGATTTTGAGTTTTGTCACATTCCCAATTACTATTGAATGAGCTATAATATGTTCTATATCAACTTTTACAGCCCATTTGTCATCAAGTTACATTTGCTTATTTCCAACCTCAAAAGCTTCCTCAAGTCTTTCGAGCTATGCGGAGATGAACGATGAAATCAAGCTTCTACGAAATACTGATTTCTATTTCGCTCGTTTATAATTTTTCATTGACATATTGGACAAATTCATTCCACCATGATTTGAGGAAGAAAGGACGACCAATTTTCTCTGCTGAAAGCATGGAAATAGTTGGTGGTTTCTTGTCAAGATAGCCTTTTCCAATCAAATCATTATCAGTATAGGTCAATTTCCCAACAACGACACCCTTTTTTAAAGGAGTGGGATAACCGTTTTTATCAGTTGAAAAATGGACAGTCGGTTTTTTATGATTGTATCTCCGCACAATGGTGAGTTTTTCACTAGCAACAGCAGTGACTTCATCTTTTTGCCCATTAATGATGCGAGCAGAGCTTTTATTGTAGGCTTCACCTTTTTTCACAAGAGTTTGGACTGTGAATTGCTGATAAATATAGGTCATAAATCTAGAGGTAGCTGTAAAGCGGGCATTCTCATCCTCATCTGCATGATCAACATTGAGGAGAACCGTAATCAAACGCATCCCTCTTTGCTGGATTGTTCCGACAAAGGAAGAGCCTCCTTTATCAGAAGTTCCAGTCTTGAGGCCATCTACTCCAGCTCGAAAGGCGGGCATATTTTTGAGCATGTGGTTGGACGATGTAAGCGTCATGCCTGCAAAGTTAGACGTAGCTTTTTGGGTGATTTCTAGAACTTCTGGGTAATCAAGGATTAAACGCCGAGCAATAATTGCAACATCGTGGGCGCTCATTTTATTTTCGTCTTCTTTTCCTGAACCAGGATAAATATGTTCTTCTCCTAAAACAGAATTATTCAGCCCAGAAGCATTGATGATAGTAGTACCTTTGATTCCCCATTGTTGCAATTTAGCTTTCATCAAATCCACAAATTTTTTCTCACTACCGGCAACTTTTTCAGCCAAGGCAATCGCTGGACTATTAGCACTTGCTATTAAAGAAGTTTCTAACAGTTCTTCGACAGTATATTTTCTAGCTTCCAAAGGAACGTTACTGGCGTCTGGATTAACGGTTAGTTGATAAGGGTAGTCAGAAATATCTACGGAAGTTTGTAAAGTGAATTTTCCTTGATGAATCGCTTCATAGACTAAATAGGCTGTTAGTAGTTTAGTAATAGAAGCAATTTCAACTGGCTGATTAGCATCTTTTTCATACAAAATTTTTCCGGTTGCAACGTCAACTGCAATAGCATGCTTAGCACCTACTTCAAAGTTGTCTGCTAAAACCGTAGGAGCTAGGAAGATCAAGAGAGTCGTTACAAGAGTAATAATAAATTTTTTCATGGTCATCCCTTTTTTGTAAACTTATTATTATTGTATCATAAAATAAGGAGAGCTTCATAGAAAAGGGAGGAAATAAGAAGAGAAAAACATGATTCATTTTTATTTTTAAAGCAAGTTCTGGTATAATAGATAGGATAAGAGACGAATAGAGGAAAACATGAAATTTACAGAATTTAAGTTTAAAGATTACATTCAAGAGGCACTCAAGGATTTGAACTTTGTTGAGGCGACAGAAGTACAGGAAAAACTGATTCCAGTTGTTCTTGCTGGTCGGGACTTGGTGGGAGAGTCCAAGACAGGTTCAGGGAAAACACACACTTTCTTGCTGCCGATTTTTCAAAAGCTGAATGAAGATGCAGATAGTGTTCAGGTTGTCATTACCGCCCCTAGTCGTGAGCTGGCTAGGCAGATTTATCAGGCTGCGCGTCAAATTGCTGCTTTTTCTGATAAGGAAATTCGAGTTGCTAACTATGTCGGTGGAACTGATAAAAATCGTCAGATTGGGAAATTGAGTTCCAGTCAACCACACATTGTCATTGGTACGCCGGGACGTATTTATGATTTGGTCGAATCAGGTGACTTAGCCATTCATAAGGCGCATACTTTTGTCGTTGACGAAGCTGATATGACACTTGATATGGGATTTTTAATGACGGTGGATAAGATTGCATCCAGTTTGCCGAAGGATTTGCAATTTCTAGTCTTTTCTGCGACCATTCCGCAAAAATTGCAGCCATTTTTAAAAAAATATCTATCCAACCCGGTCATTGAGCAAATCAAAATCAAAACGGTTATTTCAGATACTATTGAAAATTGGCTGATTTCAACAAAAGGACGTGATAAGAATGCGCAAATTTATAAAATCACACAGCTCCTACAGCCTTATCTAGCTATGATTTTTGTCAATACTAAGACACGAGCGGATGAATTGCATAGCTATCTGACAGCGCAAGGTCTCAAAGTGGCAAAGATTCATGGGGATATTGCACCGCGGGAGCGAAAACGGATTATGAATCAGGTGAAGAACCTAGATTTTGAATACATTGTTGCGACAGATTTAGCTGCGCGGGGAATTGATATTGAAGGCGTTAGTCATGTCATCAATGATGCGATTCCGCAAGATTTGTCCTTCTTCGTTCACCGAGTGGGACGAACTGGCAGAAATGGTCTACCGGGAACAGCCATTACACTTTATCAACCGAGCGATGATTCAGATATTCGTGAGCTGGAAAAATTGGGCATTCACTTCATTCCCAAGATGATTAAAAACGGAGAATTTCAAGATACCTATGACCGCGATCGTCGTGCCAATCGTGAAAAAACGCAGGAAAAATTGGACACGGAAATGATTGGTCTGGTTAAAAAGAAAAAGAAGAAAATCAAACCGGGCTATAAGAAGAAAATCCAGTGGGCTGTCAATGAAAAACGTCGAAAAACGAAGCGAGCTGAAAATCGAGCATGCGGTCGTGCAGAAAGAAAAGCCAAACGTCAACAGTTTTAGTCTTAAAATTTCTTTATCACTCCCATAAATAAAAACAATTATTCTTTAGAGAACGAATGTGATAGACTAGTCTTGCTAGTCTATTTTTATCGTAGCAAATAATTGGTAAAATAAAAAAATTGTGATAGAATTAGACATTATCGAGAAAGGGAAGTTACTATGATTGTTACAACAGTGATTTTAGCCTCTAATTGGTATCAAGAATTGGTTCAGAAGATTCCAGACGGACAGCTTTTTAGCTGGCGATCTGTGTTTGACGGACTACCCAGAATTATTGAAAAATTACCGACAACTTTGCTATTGACTTTGGGAGGAGCTTTTTTTGGCTTGATTTTGGCTCTCATTTTTGCTATTGTCAAAATCAACCGTGTGAAAGTTTTGTATCCTTTGCAGGCTTTTTTCGTTAGTTTTTTGCGAGGGACACCAGTGCTTGTTCAGCTCATGCTGACTTATTATGGGATTCCTTTGCTCCTGAAGGCCATCAACTTGCGATTTGGAACGGGCCTGAATATCAATGCTATTCCAGCCTATCTATTTGCCATTGTAGCTTTTGCTTTTAATGAAGCGGCTTACGCTAGTGAAACCATTCGAGCGGCGATTTTGTCTGTTGATGCTGGAGAAATTGAAGCAGCTCGTAGTTTGGGAATGACAAACGGACAGGTTTACCGCCGTGTTATTATCCCCAATGCAGCTGTGGTTGCCACACCGACCTTGATTAACTCTTTGATTGGCTTGACAAAGGGAACTTCTCTGGCTTTTAGTGCAGGAGTTGTTGAGATTTTTGCTCAAGCGCAGATTTTGGGTGGTGCAGATTACCGTTACTTTGAGCGCTTTATCTCAGTTGCTCTTGTCTATTGGGGCGTGAATATTGTGATTGAAGCACTTGGGCGGTTTATCGAAAAGAGAATGGCGATTGAAGCGCCTGATAATCTCAATCCACAAATACAGGCGAAAGGAGATATTCGATAATGATTCGTATTTCAAATCTCAGCAAATCCTTTTCTGGACAAATGGTTTTAAACAATCTTAGTTTAGAGATTCAAAAAGGAGAAGTAGTTGCTTTAATTGGCTCATCTGGTGCGGGAAAATCTACTTTCTTACGCAGCTTGAATTATCTGGAACAGCCAGACAGCGGCACGATTGCCATTGATGATTTTACTGTCGATTTTTCTAAGATTAGCAAGGAAGAAATTCTAACTTTGCGGCGAAAGTTGGCGATGGTATTTCAACAGTTTAATCTCTTTGAGCGCCGAACGGCTTTGGACAATGTCAAAGAAGGTTTATTGATTGTAAAAAAATTCTCAGACCAAGAAGCAACGAGTCTTGCCAAAGAAGAATTGGCAAAAGTTGGTCTGTCAGACCGTGAAAATCACTATCCGCGTCATTTGTCAGGTGGACAAAAACAGCGTGTTGCTTTGGCGCGTGCGCTTGCGATGAAGCCAGATGTTCTGCTTTTAGACGAGCCAACATCAGCACTTGATCCTGAATTGGTAGGGGAAGTTGAAAAATCCATTGCAGATGCAGCCAAGGCTGGTCAGACCATGATTTTAGTCAGTCATGATATGTCTTTTGTTTCGCAAGTGGCAGATAAAGTGCTGTTTTTGGATAAGGGACACATTATCGAAACAGGCACTCCTGATGAAATAATGAACCGCCCTAAAGAAGAACGCACAAAAGAATTTTTTGCCAGTTACAAACGGACATATATTTGATATAATAGAAAAAGAAGCCCAGTTGGCCTTGCTAGCTGGGTTTATTTTCAAGTTTGCGGCATTTGTTTTGAATGTCTTCAATTATAAAGTTATGAAATAGGGGAGTGGCTATGCTGTCTCAAGTTTTTTTACTCTATCTAGAGAGTTTACTGATTACGGCGCTATTGGTGGGGAGTTTTCTCGGATTATGGATTGGGCTTCGTGCTGTTCGACGTGTTGATAAAACAATCAAAGAGCGACAAGCTCATCTGTATGATATGCTATTGATTGCAGTGATGACGATTCCGATTTTATCCTTTGCAATGATGGGGATGCTGCTTATCCTCAGAGCATAATGTTTGAAAAAAGAGCTTAATAACGTTAGAATAACAGTGATTACAATAAAGGAAGTAAATTTTATGTACGACACAATTATTATTGGAGCTGGACCAGCAGGCATGACAGCTGCGCTTTATGCTGCTAGAAGTAATCTCAAAGTTGCTCTTTTAGAAAGAGGCATCCCCGGTGGCCAAATGAACAATACCTCAGATATTGAAAATTATCCTGGATATGCTAATATCAGTGGTCCAGAATTAGCCGAAAAAATGTTTGAACCGCTCGAAAATTTGGGAGTGGAGCATTTGTTTGGCTCTGTTGAAAAAATCGAAGACCAAGGAGCAATAAAAAAAGTCTTTACAGAAGATGAGGTTTTTGAAACGAAGACACTTATTATTGCGACTGGTGCCTTTCACCGTCATCTAGGAGTACCTGGTGAAGAAGAATTAAACAGCCGCGGGGTTTCTTATTGTGCAGTCTGTGACGGCGCCTTTTTCCGAGATGAAGACCTACTTGTCGTGGGTGGAGGCGACTCTGCGGTAGAAGAAGCGATCTTTTTGACTCGTTTTGCAAAAACGGTGACCATTGTTCATCGGCGTGATGAATTGCGAGCCCAAAAGTTACTGCAAGAGCGTGCATTTGCCAATGAAAAGATTCATTTTATCTGGGACTCAGTGGTAAAAGAAATCAAAGGTGACAACCGCGTTAGCAGCGTTGTGGTAGAGAATGTCAAAACAGGTGAAGTGTCGAAGCGTAAATTTGGCGGTGTCTTTATTTATGTTGGTTTAGACCCAGTTAGTGAGTTTGCCAAAGATTTGGGCATTACCAATGAAGCAGGCTGGATTGTAACCGATAATCATATGAAAACGGCTATTTCTGGCATCTATGCTATTGGAGATGTTCGCGAAAAAGACCTTCGCCAAATAACGACAGCTGTCGGTGACGGAGCAGTCGCAGGGCAAGAAGTCTACAAGTATATCACAGAGAATTTTTAGAGCGAAAGACCAAAATCATCTTGAAAATCTTTAGTTCATAGTCTCAGTCACGCAAGGCTGCTCAGTAGTCTCTCAGACTGCTGAGGTGGTGGATAAAAAACGAAGTGTTTGATAAAGGCATTCTTTCGAACTTGCTTCGCAAGTCCTATTTGCCACCTCAAAGACGTGCTTTGAGCAATCAGCTATTGCGTCGCTGGTTTATTGCACTATATACATTGGAACTGGAGACTTTCGTCCCAGCTTCTTTTTGTTTAATAAAAACACAGTGATGCATTGGAGGATTGGAAATGAAAGGGTTTCTTTTGATTTGTTCAATTCTCGTGCCCTCATAAATGACTAGTGAAATTGTCAGAATTGTGGTACAATAGAAAAGTTCATGTGAAAAGGAGGCTTCGTATGAGTGAAAAGAATTCTGAAAATAATAAGAATAAAATGGAACGTGGCTTAAAAAATCGTCATGTCCAAATCATTGCTATTGCTGGGACAATTGGAACGGGTCTCTTTTTGGGAGCAGGACGTTCGATTAGTCTGACAGGGCCGTCAATTATTCTCATTTACATGTTGACCGGCGTCTTTATGTATTTGATGATGCGGGCGATTGGAGAAATGTTGTATTATGATCCAGACCAGCACACATTTATCAACTTCATTACCAAGTATCTTGGGAATGGCTGGGGCTATTTTTCCGGTTGGTCCTATTGGATTTCTCTCATTTTTATCGGTATGGCAGAAATCACGGCAGTTGCACAATATGTCCAATTTTGGTTTCCGACTTGGCCGGCATGGCTGATTCAAATCGTCTTCCTTGCCGTTTTGAGTATGGTCAATCTGATTGCAGTCCGAGTCTTTGGTGAAGTTGAATTTTGGTTTGCTATGGTTAAGATTGTAGCGATTATTGCTTTGATTGTGACAGCGATTTTTATGGTGTTGACAGGCTTTAAAACGCCTAATGGTGTAGCCAGCATCAGCAATATCAGTCAAAATTTCCAATTATTTCCTAATGGTTTTATGAGTTTTGTCATGGGCTTTCAAATGGTCTTCTTTGCTTATCAAGCTATTGAATTTATTGGAATCACAACGTCTGAAACGGCAAATCCTCGGCAGGTATTGCCAAAGGCTATTAAAGAAATCCCCTTGCGGATCGTTCTTTTCTACGGTGGCTCTTTGCTTGCAATTATGGCGATTATCCCTTGGCGGGATTTAGCAACCACAGATTCCCCCTTTGTGATTGTTTTCAAGTTGGCAGGTCTCAAATGGGCTGCAGCTTTGATTAACTTTGTCGTATTGACTTCAGCTGCTTCAGCTTTGAATTCTACTCTGTATTCGACTGGGCGTCATTTGTATCAAATTGCACATGATTCACCTAATCGCTTTTTGAATGGAATCGGTGCTGGGAAATTATCCAGACAAAATGTTCCGCAAAACGCTATTTTGACCTCAGCGGTAGTGATTGCATTAGCTGCTTTTATTCAAGTGTTACCAGGAGTATCAGACTCCTTTGCTTTGATTACTGCTTCTTCATCAGGAGTTTATATTGCTATCTATGCACTCACTATGATTGCTCACCTGAAATACAGAAAATCAAAAGAATTTATGGCAGATGGCTATCTAATGCCAGCCTATAAGTTTCTCAATCCTCTTACTTTGTTCTTCTTTGCCTTTGTATTTATAACCCTCTTTTTACAAAAATCAACCGTTGTAGGAGCGATCGGTTCAGCTATTTGGATACTTGTATTTGGTATTTATAGCCAATTGAAATTTAAGAATAAATAATAATATAATAAAACCAAGGATAAATTTGCGACTTTTTAAAGTTGTACCCAATGCACCTTGGTTTTTAAGATGTTTTAAAACTGAAAATTTAAACAGCGCAATACAACAGAAAACTTGAGAATAGTTATTTAAACACCTAAAGTTGAACAAGATTTCCTCTTGCTCTTTTGATTTGTGGTATAATAAGTAAAAATACATCTTACAAGGAGTCGTTATGTATCCAGATGATAGTTTAACCTTGCATACGGATTTGTATCAAATTAACATGATGCAAGTTTATTTTAGAAGAAATATTCATAATAAACGAGCTGTTTTTGAAGTTTATTTTCGGAAAGAGCCCTTTCATAGTGGCTATGCGGTTTTTGCTGGCTTGGAGCGGATGGTTCATTATTTAAATCATTTGACATTTTCAGATAGTGATATTGCCTATCTTCGTTCTCTTGGCTATGATGAAGAATTTTTAGACTATTTAGCAAATTTGAAATTGGAATTAACAGTGCGGTCTGCACAAGAGGGAGATTTGGTCTTTGCCAATGAACCCATTGTTCAAGTAGAAGGTCCTCTTGCTCAATGTCAATTAGTGGAAACTGCCTTATTAAACATTGTCAACTATCAAACCTTGGTAGCGACAAAAGCAGCTCGGATTCGCTCAGTCATCGAAGATGAGCCTTTAATGGAATTTGGTACACGTCGAGCACAGGAAATGGATGCGGCTATCTGGGGAACTCGTGCAGCAGTGATTGGTGGAGCAAATGGAACCAGTAATGTTCGTGCTGGAAAGCTCTTTGATATTCCAGTCTTAGGAACGCATGCTCATGCTCTCGTCCAAGTCTATGGAAATGACTATGAAGCTTTTAAGGCGTATGCTGAAACGCACCATGACTGTGTTTTCTTGGTGGATACCTATGATACATTCCGCCTCGGTGTTCCTGCAGCGATTCAAGTAGCGCGTGAAATGGGGGATAAAATCAATTTCCTTGGAGTGCGGATTGATTCAGGTGACTTGGCTTATATTTCTAAAAAAGTCCGGCAGCAACTGGATGAAGCTGGTTTTCCAAATGCTAAAATCTACGCTTCTAACGACTTGGATGAAAATACAATCCTCAACTTAAAAATGCAAAAGGCAAAGATTGATGTGTGGGGCGTTGGAACTAAGCTCATCACGGCTTATGACCAACCAGCACTGGGAGCCGTTTATAAGATTGTGGCTATTGAAGATGAACATGGCAATTTGCGTAATACGATTAAGCTCTCTAATAATGTGGAAAAAGTATCAACACCGGGTAAAAAACAAGTTTGGCGGATTACTAGCCGTGCAAAAGGCAAGTCAGAAGGAGACTATATCACTTATGATGGCGTAGATGTGAATGCTATTGCCGAGTTAGAAATGTTCCACCCAACTTACACCTACATCAATAAAACAGTGACAAATTTTGATGCAGTGCCTCTTTTGGTAGATGTTTTTAAACAAGGCCAACTCGTATACCAATTGCCAACCTTAACAGAAATCCAAACATATGCTCGCAAAGAGTTTGATAAGTTGTGGGATGAATACAAACGGGTTCTCAATCCACAAGATTATCCTGTGGATTTGGCACGTGATGTATGGCAAGATAAGGTGGATTTGATTGATCAAATGCGCAAAAAAGCAAGCCAAATGGGAGAAACAAAATGACCTTACAGGAAACGATTGTCCAGCAATTAGGTGTGAAACCTGTCATTGATCCACAAGAAGAAATCCGTAAATCCATTGATTTTTTAAAGGATTATTTAAAAAAACATTCCTTTTTGAAAACCTATGTTTTGGGAATTTCGGGCGGACAAGATTCCACTTTAGCAGGACGTTTGGCGCAATTAGCAATAGAGGAAATGCGAGCTGAGACTGGCGATGCTAGCTATCAATTTATCGCAGTGCGCTTGCCGTATGGAGTGCAGGCTGACGAAGACGATGCACAGCGAGCTCTTGCTTTTATCCAGCCGGATGTCAGTCTTGTGGTTAACATCAAAGAAAGTGCAGACGCTATGACAAAAGCGGTTGAGGCTACAGGAGCAACTGTCTCAGACTTCAATAAAGGCAATATTAAAGCTCGTAGTCGCATGATTGCGCAATACGCTTTAGCAGGCTCTTATAAAGGAGCAGTGGTTGGAACGGATCATGCCGCAGAAAACGTCACAGGATTCTTTACGAAATTTGGTGATGGTGGTGCAGATATTCTTCCCCTTTACCGTCTCAATAAACGGCAAGGTAAGCAACTGTTGGCTGCCTTGGGCGCTGATCCTGCCCTCTATGAGAAAGTACCGACTGCGGATCTGGAAGAAGAAAAGCCAGGCATTGCAGATGAAGTCGCTCTCGGTGTCACTTATAACGAAATTGATGACTATTTGGAAGGTAAGACCATTTCTGACCAAACGAAAGCAAGGATTGAATCTTGGTGGCATAAAGGGGAGCATAAACGCCATTTGCCGATTACAATCTTCGATGATTTTTGGAAATAAGCAGGAGAATTGTTCTGACTCACGTTTTTTAGAATACGAAGACTACTAAAATTAGTTGTATAACAAAAAGTTAGGTGCGCCTAACTTTTTGTTTGAAGAATTTTGAAAATAAGCTATAATAGTGTTTAGAATTAGAAGGAGGTATCTATGAATTCTATAGATCAACAATTTACAGATAAATTATATGCAAATTATGAAGCAACTGCTAAGTATGCTGCAATTGAAAATGCAGTTAGCCACAATGGTTTATTAACATCGCTTGAAAAGCGCAGCAGTGCGATTGAAAACAATCCTGTGTTTTCTATTGACTTAACCAAAGATAAAGTCAGCAATCAAAAAGCATCTGGACGTTGCTGGATGTTTGCAGCACTCAATACATTCCGTCATAAAATGATTGCAGGCTTTCAATTGGAAGAATTTGAATTGTCGCAAGCACATACATTCTTTTGGGATAAATATGAAAAATCCAACTGGTTCTTAGAGCAAGTCTTAGCAACAGCTGACCAAGACTTAACTAGCCGCAAAGTGAAATTCCTCTTAGATACGCCTCAACAAGACGGCGGACAATGGGATATGGTTGTGGCACTTTTTGAAAAATATGGAGTTGTTCCAAAATCAGTTTACCCAGAATCCATTTCATCTAGCAATAGCCGTGAGCTCAACCAATATCTCAATAAATTACTCCGTCAAGATGCACAAATCTTGCGTGACTTGGTTACTAGTGGAGCAAACACAGCAGCTGTCCAAGCTAAGAAAGAAGAGCTTTTACAAGAAATCTTTAATTTCTTAGCAATGTCACTTGGACTTCCACCTCGTACTTTTGATTTTGCTTATCGTGATAAAGACAACAATTTCCACAGTGAAAATGGCTTAACACCACAAGCATTTTACAAAAAATACGTGGATCTTCAATTAGATGATTACGTTTCAATCATCAATGCTCCTACAACTGACAAACCGTACGGTAAATCTTACACTGTTGAGATGTTAGGAAATGTCGTAGGAGCGCGCGATGTCCGTTATTTGAATGTTAATATGGAGCGTTTGAAAGAGCTGGCTATTGCTCAAATGCAGGCTGGAGAAACGGTTTGGTTTGGTTCTGATGTCGGTCAATCTAGCAACCGCAAGGCTGGTGTGATGGTGAATGATATGTATGATTTTACTTCAAGTATGGATATTGAATTGACACAAGATAAGGCAGGACGTTTGGATTACAGCGAAAGTCTCATGACCCATGCTATGGTCTTGACAGGTGTTGATTTGGATGAAAATGGCAAATCAATCAAGTGGAAAGTTGAAAACTCATGGGGAGACAAGGTCGGTACAGATGGTTACTTTGTGGCTTCTGATGCTTGGATGGATGAATATACCTATCAAATCGTGGTTCGTAAAGAATTCCTAACAGCAGACGAATTAGCAGCCTATGAAGCAGAACCAATTGTCCTAGCACCGTGGGATCCAATGGGAGCTTTAGCAAAATAATGATATAGAAAAGAGCCGAAAGGCTCTTTTCAGATTGAAGACAAAATATCTTAAAAACTTTCCTTAGGTGAGTACGGACGTCAGCGAACTTCTTTAAAGTTCCATGACTAATTATTGAGCCTAAG
>ERZ772945.536-NODE-536-length-30271-cov-27.696254_pt1 | contig 30271 bp, 14 predicted proteins | sample MGYA00511681_ERZ772945 | MGnify/ENA primary metagenome ERZ772945 (study PRJEB29015, sample SAMEA2737943) | human oral metagenome | biome: human oral; feature: human-associated habitat; material: dental | place: China | collected 2143 ...
ACAGTTCGTGCCAGTTCTTTGGCATTTTTCCCCTTCTTAAGTTTTCTCATAAACAGCATGTTTGTACTACGCTCTATCAGTGTTACAATGGCACCATGGTTTCCTCTTCCAACAATCGTGTCCATCTCGAAGTCCCCAAAGCGTTTGCCGTCAGCTTCAGTAGGTCTCTCACTGATGCTTGTTCTGTTGGGTATGGATATGCGTTTGCCACCAACAGGCCTGGTGCGATGCTTAAGCTTGTGACGACAGTGTTTATATAATGTTCCCCCTTCTGCCTTATCCTTACGTATCATACGATATATGGTCTCATGGCTAATATACTTGCCGTCCTTGGCCAAAACACCAGATATTTGTTCTGGAGACCATTGCTCAGTAATAAGAAGGCGCTTCGCCTCTTCCATGACATCCTTGTCGACTGAACGATTGCCTGGCTTTCTGCGCCTTGTTTGTACTGCATTTGCTTGAGCAGTTTCCCAATTATAGTGTCTTCTGACTCCACTATTACGTCTTATTTCACGAGACACTGTACTTGCACTTACATTTATCGCCTTGGCAATATCTTTTTGTTTCATTCTATTTTGGAGTAGCACAGAAATTGTGTACCTTTGCTCCGAGGTTAATTGTTTGTACATTGCAATGCAAAATTAATTAATCTTTGGGAGACAGAGGTCTCCCTTTCTTATTTTTATGCATTGCTTGTTGATTTTCTTCTCATGGGGGCTTCTCGCCCCCAAACCCCTCGGTGTTTTCAGGTATAGATTATTAAGCTACACCAGCACTTGGGATTGCAGTTCTATGTTGAACTTGCGCTTATCATGTATTATACGTAATAATCATGCTGTTGTTAGGAGGAGCATTCAGCCCTGTGTCAGACGAATAAAAAGAACATAGTAAGCCTGTATTAGAGAATAAATGTCATACCATGTTTGCTGTACCGAGCGAACAAAAAGAATGCCGTAAGCCTGCATTGCGGTAGGAACCACAGCTGCATACTTACGGCATTAGCCTTTTTCGGACTTATCTTTTTTACTGTTTTATCTCTTCTTCAAGAATGCTGCAGGCTTAGCACTTGTGCTCAAAGGATGGAAGAGCATCACTGGTTGAAGCATATAGGAAACATTGTTAAAAGTTAGCGTGCGTCCTTGTTGGGCATACTTATAGATAGCGAGTGCATTTCCATTAAATGAACCAATAGGGAAACCCATATCTCCTAAAGTTTTATAAGACTGGATGTAAGCAGCACTCGCAGCATTACTCTCAAGGAGACCAGCAACCATGCCATCCTCCTTAGAGTAAGTCATTCGTGCTGTCAGTGACAGATTAGGTGAAGCATAGATGTCATAGATAGCAGTAACCATACTCTGGAATTTAGCAAAGTCATCATCACTCACTTTACCAGCATTATGTGCTGCCGTCTGCTGTTGGATAAGATTCATCAATACAGCATAGTGTTTAATATCCCAAAAAGCTGTACGATAGCGATATGACGTATTATCCTTCGTTTGTGAAAGGATAAATTCACCACCCTTCAATGTCAGTGAGAGCTTAGCAGGATCGAAATAGAAAAGCATCGTCAAACCTGTATCATCAGAGACGAAAGACAACTTTGTATCAGATAACTTCTTAAAAGTACCAACAAACTGAGTGACCAATGACTTAATATCAGTTGTTGAGCTTGTCATCTTCAACAAGTCATAACCATATAGACTATACGTTTTACCAACGAAATCATCAATGCTTCCCTGCGTTACAGTAATCGTATCACGCTGCTCTTGGTTCTTCAGAACGAGCAAGAACGTACGAACCTCGCCCGTTGAATTGGCATCAATATGTGCAACAAAAGCAGAGTCCTTGTCCTCAACAGATGATACCGCAGAAGCATCAGCAGAATCGGCAAGCACTAAGGCTGGCTCAGCACCCACCTTTGAATAAGGCAACGTAAGGGTTGTATCCTTGTCGCTAACAACAATATTCTTAGCTCCTTTATATTTAAAGACAGCTCCCGACTGCAAGATAGGCAGATTAGTAGAGTCATTCCCATTCTTGATAGTCAACACAGCAGAACGACTGTCGACAGCTGGATTGTTAGTAACACTGACAACGACCGAGTCATTCATCAGTTGTGCCGTAGCCCATGAATCACTGACAGAGACAGTTGAGCCAGCTGGTGCAGTAAACTTCACCCCACCCTTCTGTGCCGCAGCAGAGAAGAAAAGCTTAGAGCTTACCACATTGACAGGATTCTTACGCAAGTAAGAACTACCTGCATCATTGTCGTCACTGCAGGCAATAAAGCCCGCAGCAACAGCAAAGAGAATACAAATATTAAATATCTTTCTCATAAAACATTTACTTGTTTAGTTTTACTTGTTTCGCTACAGATGTGGTAAGGCGTGAGCTAAAGTCTACATCAAAGCTTGGAATACGATTTGGCAGATACTGTGGCATCTGTAATGACAGAGTATTGTCGGATGTCTCCTCTGGTAAGATAGCAGGCTTAGCAGATGAGGATGAAGAAGACCTCTTCGTTATCACTGGGTTAATCCACATATCCAACATACCTACAGAATTCCCCTCACTAAATGGTTCGCTCGTGTAAGCATTCAGAACAAGGCGATCAGCAGTCAAATTCACGTACTTGAGCTGTCCTCCAGCGCTAACGAACAATGGACCACAGAGTGATGCACTGATATCACCATTTTCATTTACAGAGAAGGTAATAAGGTTATAGAAATCTGTATATGTACCCGTACCACGATTTTCATCGATATTAAATGCGTTAGCAATGTAGAAGGTTGCTCTACTATTTCGTATTGTTATCACATTCTGACCACTCTGCATTAAGAACGCTTTTGCGGAAGCCACGTAGGTCAATGGGAATATAAAGTCGTCACCATAAGGACTGGAAACATTCAAATAGAACTTACGGTTCGCACCAGAACCTTCATATCTCAGTCGAGCTTGGCGTGTATTGAGCTTGAGAACATCCTTATTATTGTCACCAACGACGTATGAAATCATCTTGAGTTCATAGTAACCCATGAGAGCAGAGAGGTCATATTGCATAACCGCTGCACTTGCTTCATCAATACCATTAGAAATCTTAATCTTAGCACCACGAGCCTTGGTAGCAATCGCGTTGGCGTCTACATCAATGGTGAGCGTGTTACCCTCCTTTGTTAGGTGAACCCATGAAGCGTCACAGCTGACGTTGAGCGAACTAAGATAAGGTATTGTCTTCTTAATTTTCTTAGCACCATTAGAGACATCAATAGTACCAATCAGATTGGCAATAACGTTGACATCAATCTTTGAAGAAGTAGTCTGAACACCGTTACCAGAGAGCTTTGCAGTCTCTTTATCAAAGGTCAAATCATAGACAGAGGCACCATTAATCGTAATAGGCTCGTACAAACGGATTCCCCTATCAGTAAAGGTATAAGCAGACTCAGCTATAGGAGTATTGCCATCATAGATAGCTAACTGACGATTATCCCTATCGGTAATAACGAGCGTGTAAGTCTTTCCACCGATACTAAGATTGAAATCAGAGAAAACAAAGAGGTTGGTGAGGTCGGTCACCTGCTCTATATAGTCAGTTGCAGGCTCGGAGAGCTTACGAAGATACATCGTATTCAACGAACGTTTGCCATGAACCTTGATGTAGTCAGCCTTAATTTCGTCAATAACAAACTCAAAATCGCCTTCCATACCACGATACTCACCCTTCTTTGGAGTAGCATACTTATGAAGGAAAGCATTATAAGTATCGAACGACAAGACAGGTCCGTCGTCCTCTTTCATCTTATACAATGACTTCACTTCGCCATCATCAGGGTTTTTCTCATAGCGTACGATGGCATCATCATGAGTGAACTTAATAGTATAAGCCACGCCACCATACACCTGATTACTCTGTGGGTAATAGTCTAATACCCATCCATATTGCGATGCTGTCAATGTATCCTGAGCCTTCTGCAGGAACTCTCCCATGCGCTCAGAATAAGGCTTATCAAAGACATTATCCTCCTCCGTCTGACAAGACTGAAGGAAGAATGCTGGCAAAGCAAGTAGGAGATATATAAATAATTTAGTTGCTTTCATTATTGTAATCCTTTCTTGTTAGTTAAGACTTGTAAGATTATAACTGCCACTAACAACGTTGTTTTCACGTCTGATGACAGCATCACGCACCTTATCAAGGTCGACATTAAAGGTCTCCTTATAGTAACGTTTGCAAATCTCAAGCTTCTTCTCAAGCGCTTCTACGCCTGGTTGAGGAGCAGGTTTTCCTGTTCCCTGATCCTTGATAGGGTCTCCATTCGCATCAACAAGAGTAGCCTTCTTAATAATAGCATTCCACTGTGCAGGTGTTGAGATAATGTAAGTACTTACCATCTCGGCAAAGTCCTCACGCTCTTCCTTCTGTGAGTATGCAGAAACGAAACCACGCTTCTCAAAGCCTTCTCCATACGTATCAGAACTCCATGAGTCATTAACATAACCATTTGGAGTCACCTTACCGAACTCACGTGGATAGTCCTTTGTCTGGTTAACGATATGAACAAACTCGTGGTGAATGGTCTTTAGGAAATATTCATCAAGTAGAGGACGATTGGTCTTATACTTATCAATATAGTTAACACCCAAGAGACGTATCTTCTTTCCACCCTCTGCAGTACCGAGTTTCTGGCTACCACTGTTCTCGTATTCGAACTCACCTAAGAAGCTAAAGAGCTTTGGGAAGTAACGACGTGTGAAGTCAATGCCTGCAGCTTCGGTATAAGCTTCCACACAGGTGTACTTAATGATATGTGCTAACTCTACTGACTGAGCAGAATCGGCAGGTACGTCATAGTAAGACATATCCGACTCATTGTCCTCATAACGCCACTGAATCTGAATGTTATAAGGTACTACGAAATTCTTATACAGCCACTTATCAAAGGCTGTGTCTGCTGTCTTGGAAGACTTAATAACGCTCTCGCTTGACAAAGAATCATCTGAGCACGCAGTGAAACCAGTTGCTACTGCTGCCAAGAGCGATAAAGCTAATATGTTATTCTTCATTTCTTAATCCTTTAATTAGCTATTAAAAAGTATGTGCACCGGCCTGAGCAGGATACTGATTGACCACAGAGAAACTTGGTCCGCTGTAGGCAGAAGGGTTGACGAGTATTGCGTTTGGCACAGCTGACTTGGTAGGGTTACCCTCAACACCAGCTTCACGAATACTCTGTGGAATCTGAACTGTCTGACGTGGGTCGTCCTTCTCCAACCAATCAAGGTTCTTAGAAGGTTTGCCATCAGCACCGATGAGTCGACGTGGTATCTCGATGTTGTAACGTCGGATATCCATCCAACGCAAGCCCTGATGTACTGTCTCGATACGACGGAAGTTCAGCAAGCACTGCAAGAGTGACTCCTGTACTGACCCTTCAGCATCAATAGCGAAGCGAGGACTGATGTGCTTCTTGAAACTTGGCACCATCTTATCGGCATCAGCGTATGCGTATGGCACTGAATTAAAGTAAGTTTGCACAATTGAAGGCGTCAGCGTCACGCTAGTATTGAAGTAGTTATGCATCCAAGTGTTCATATCTGCACAGGCTGCATCGTTCTGTCCAAGCATGATTTCAGCCTCAGCACGATTGAGCAAAGCCTCATCCATAGTGAAATCAACATTCAGTGTGCGAAGAAAACCCGTACCAGTTGTCGTATTGATAATCTGTATCTCACGTGGAAGTTTCATCAACAAAGCAAAGTTAGCTTCACCTTGATTAGCAGTAAATGGCTTCCAGATGGTGTTTGCAGCTGAACCCCAAATATTGCTACTCATAAACAACTCGGTGTTTGCCAAGTAGTTAGTGAGGGTATAACGCTTATTTGATACCCATGTAGCAAGTGCCATACCAGCACTGCTGACACTGGTCTGAACGAGGAGGTTACAGCCTGCAGAAGCACTACAATAAGCCTCAGCAATCTTCACTGCCTGGTCTGAATTGCTCAAAGGCATAGCCTGCAAAGTTTTATAGTCACGCAGATAAGCAGCAGGATTACTACCCAACAGTTTGTCTGCATATTCCTTTGCTTTCTCCCACTTCTCATAATAAAGATAGAAGCGAGTAGCAAAGGCGTAGGCAGCCTGCTTATTGAAGTGATACTTTGGCACCTCGTATGTATCGTTAATCAATGGTATACCCGCCTCGATATCAGCAGCAATCTTTGCATAGACATCAGCTACCGTACCACGATTACTCTGCTCAGCAGCAGCGGTGAAATCTGCTATTCCGGTTGCATAATAGAGTCCCGGATCAGTCTGACTGGTCTTACCATTATAAGGACGGCAGAACTCATTGGAAAGAATGAAGTGGTTATAAGCACGGAGCAGCAGCGCCTCACCCTTAGAGTTGCTGAGTTGCTCATTCTTTGCACCACCCTGTTCCTCAATAGCAGCCAAAGCCTCATTAGCCTTGTAGACGCCATCATAATAAAACATCCACACCTGTTCAGGAGAGTCGTTACCTCCCTCTGTCTGCTCTTGCCAGAAGAAGTACTGGTCATTACCACGGCTTCCAAGACTGTTATCACGTCCCATATAGTCCGTATTATCAGACATCCACTCGTTAAAGAGGGTCGGTGTACGGTCTGGATAGGCTGTTACGAGCAACCCCGCAATCTTCTTTGGTGTATCCAAAGTAGTACGGTTGTCTGGCAACGTATCCAATTGGTCAGAACAAGATGCAAGTATCGCCACAGATGCAAGCATCAAACTGCCCATATATATGATATTCTTAATTTTCATATTCGTTCTATATTAAGTTACTTCTGGTGCTAGTTCAGTTTCTTTCCCATAGCCTGTCAGTTGTCATCTGACAATCCTCAGTCTTGTTAGGGTCTATTCTTATTATCATTAAAGATAGTGATATTCCCAACTGAACCGCCACCTAAGTTAAAATATTAAAGACCTAATCTCAATGTCAAGGTGAACTGCTTTGGAACTGGTGCAGCCACACCACCTGTATTGAAGAACTCTGGGTCCTGACCATTCAGCTTCTTGTCTGAATAGAACAGGAAGAGGTTCGTTGCCTGAAGCTTCAATCCTAAGCTGCTAACGCCGATACTTCTAATCATCGTTGCAGGGAAGTTATAACCCAATGAGATTTCCTTCATACGAATGAAGTCACCCTTTGCGATACGAACATCAGAATAGTTATAAGCATTGTAAGCAACATCCAACTGCGTGTTGTTACGGTTCTGACGACGTGAAGCAATCACTGGGATATTCGTAACAGCCTCATCACCACTGTATGCCCAGCGATTACGGAACTCCTTAGGTAGGGCGTCCATATCGTCATAGCGGTTATTGAATATATGGTTCAGTCGAACTTTATTGCCAAAGCTATATGTTACGAACACATTGAGGTCCCAGTTCTTATAACGGAAGACGTTACCAAATGAGCCTGTTGTCGTTGGCTCAGCAGGACCTTCGTACTTCAAGTACTTAATCTTCTGCTGGTCGCGTTCTTGAAGGTTAAGGTCTGAGACCGTTCTTCTACCATTCTCGTTCATATATGTTGGTAGACCCTCACCATCAAGTCCTGCGAATGGGATACTAAAGATAGAGTTTGCAGGATAACCAACAAGACTATAACCAGTTCCCTGTACGAGGTCAACGACACGAGCATGGGTGAAGAGACTTGTAATCTCATTATGTGTCCATGAGAAGATAAAGTTTGTTTCCCAACTGAAGTCCTTTGTCTTGATGTTTTGTGTATTCAATGAGAACTCCACACCATTTGATTTCATTGAGGCAACGTTCGCAAGGTTGTAAGAACCCAACTGTGGATGGTTCACGTAACCAATAAGGTCACTATTGCGACGCCAGTAGAAGTCTGATGTAAGATTGATACGGTTATCAAGGAAACCAAAGTCGAAACCGAGGTTGAACTCACGTTTCTTCTCGTAAGTAAGGTTAGTATTACCGAACTCCTCATCGTATCCTGTCTCTTGAATAGAGGTGAATGGACGCCAAGGCACTGTTGCTGTGAAGATTGGCAATGAGTTGGTTACAGGAGGACGGTCACCGGTAAGTGAGTAGCTGAGGCGCAATGTTGCATGTGTCAACGCCTGCTTGAACAGCTTACTGAACCAACCTTCCTCGTGTGCATTCCATGCACCAGAGACGTTATAGGTTGGCAACCAACGAGCTGAGGTAGCCTTACCCAGATAGTTCGTACCTTCATAACGGAAGGTACCCGTTACCTGATAGCGTCCCTTATAAGAATAGGTACCCGTACCGAAATAAGCAAGACTGCGGATGTGGGTATTTGACAAGCTATAGTAGTCAGAGCCCTGCTCTTGAAACATCTTGAAAGCACGATAGTTCAGCTTTGCAATCTCACCAGCATCAAACATCATACCCCACTCACGGTCGAAGGTTGCCTTACGGTCAACGCTGTTACTCTCCACACCTGCGTAGAGGTTTACGATGTGAGTGTCGTTGAATACATCGTTATAAGCGGCAGAAAGACGTGTGTCCCAGCCGAAGAAATTATTACCAGACCTATCGAGAATACCGCCTTCTTTGAGGATTGACTCTGGAAGAGCAAATGGGTTATCAGGATCAGTATAAAGGTATGGATTCGCATCACGGATAGTTGTCGTACTCATAGCACGATAAGCCAATGCTTGATTAGAGTTTTCTCGAACGACATGTTCCATCGTTGAGGCTGCACTCTTCACTGCTATCAAGGCTGTAAGTTTAACTTTTGTGATAGGCTTATAGTCTACGCTGGCTTGAACACGGAAATCGTGCACATTAAGATCCATATAGTTATTGTCCAACTCATTGAAGATGTTGAACGGAGCATAGTTACGTGTGTAAGACTCGTTAGGGTCGAGAGTACGTGAGGTGTTCAGAGAGTAAGAGTAAGGGTTGATGTCGAAAGCACGACTAACAGCACCCGTTGTAGGGTCGATCGTACGGCTCAACGAACCTGGAGCTCTCTGTTTACGATAAGAAGCATTAGCGATAAGGTTCAAACCTATCTGCTTGTTAATATTATAAGTTGTGTTGATATTACCTGTGTAACGCTGAACACGACTTGACTTATACCATCCTGGATCATACATTGCAGAGAGGGAAGCATAGTACTGACCCTTGTCTGTACCACCAGAAGCACTCACAGAGTGGTTGTGCATGATTGAACTTGAGAAAAGCTGGTCGAACCAGTCTGTGTTACGATACTCTGCAGCGCGCAGATAAGCGTCACGTGCAGCCTGTGTATTCTCAAGACCGAACTGTCCCTTAGTAGCATCATACTGTGAGATGAGCTGATACATACGACCATAAACACCACTTGTAGAGGCGTTAGCGATTTCGGCATAGTTCAAATAGCCCTTCTTCTCCAACTCACGATAAATCTCCATCTGGTCTTGTGAGTTCATGATATTGAAGTTCTTATAGCTTGGCTTCAAACGGAGAGTGTACTCACCGGTATAGCTTAAATGGCTCTGACCAGCCTTACCCTTCTTTGTTGTCACAACAATCACACCCGCCATAGCACGAGCACCATAGATAGATGTAGCCGAACCGTCCTTTAATATCTGAAAACTCTCAATGTCGTCAGCATTCAGACCAGCGATAGCAGAAGAAATCAAAGTCTTTGCATCACCTGATGACAACGAACTTGCATCAACATTAGCAATGTCTTCCATGATGACTCCATCAACAACCCACAATGGTTTTGACGAACCAAAGATTGACGTATTACCACGCACACGAATCTTAGGTGCAGTACCGAACGTACCAGACACGTTCTGAACACTCACACCAGCAGCACGACCTTCGAGCGAACGGCTCACATCCGCCATACCATCGAGCTTTGCTTTTGAAGCATCAATCTTGGTTGCAGCACCAGAGAAGAGGCGTTTGTCTTGTTGAGTCATACCAGTTACAACGACCTCATTAAGCTGATGATTGTCGTTACTAAGGACAACCTTCATGCCGTCTTTGGCTGCTACGGTCTGCGTGACCATACCAATGTAACTGACTACGAGTTTCTTTCCTGCAGGAACATCAAGTGTGAAATGACCGTCAATATCAGTGACAGTACCCGTCGTAGTACCTTGTACCATGACAGACGCACCGATAACGGCCTCTCCATCGTCCTGAGAAACTACGGTACCATTAATCTTTGTCTGACCAAATGCTGTCCCTAAAGACAGAAGAAGACCAAACAAAAAGAGAGTAAATCTTTTCTCCATAGATCTCTTTTGATTATTATAAATATTATTGTGTAGTTGTTTCGCTAAACGTTACCCTTATGTTTCACAATGAAACATATCATCAGAGATAGGTCGTAAAATCAAATATATTATCACTTTTCAGCTTAATATCTAAAGATTTTTACGCTCAATGGCTGCAAAATTAAGTATTATTTATAAAAGACACAAGCCTTTTCTGATTAAAATTACATTTTCTATTAAAATTTAACTGATTACTTACTAAATTCAACAAAATAGTATGCAAAACACCTATAATTATTAATCTACGCAATTAAAAGACGAGTTGACGGGTTTAGGAGTATGTTGGGTAGTCCTTTAACTGATTTTTGTTTATGACAAGTAAACTTATTGACAAATTAACAAAGTTCTGCTTTCATTCGGCCTCACCCACAACACCAGCAAGCCTCACCCACAACACCAACAAGCCTCACCCACAACACCAGCAAACCACACCCACAACACCAGCAAGCCACATCCACAACACCTCTCGGCCTCACCCCCAACCCCTCTCCGAATGGAGAGGGGCGTGATTACCGAAATAGACCTGTCGCTAGGAATAACAAAGCCAAATTCTATCGCCTTTACCACCAAATTCTGTTTATACTTTACACCCAGTCTTTATTTGTCATTATGTTATTCTGTCTTCAAAAAAATCATCTGTCTCCATTTGTCATTATGTCATTCTGTCTTCAAGAATCCCCCTTTCTTCGTCTGTCCCTCTGTTATTCTGTCTCTAAAACATCCTCTGTCTCCATCTGTCACTATGTTACTCTGTCTCTAAAAACACTCTGCCATTATATGTCTTTATGTCATTCTGTCTCTAAAAAAAACTCTGTCTTTACTTGTCCCTATGTTATTCTGTCTCTAAAAAAACACTCTGTCATTATATGTCTTTATGTCATTCTGTCTCTAAAAAAAAACTATGTCTTTACTCGTCCCTATGTTATTCTGTCTCCAAAATATCCTGACTAAAACACGTACAAATGTCTGACATAAACACTGAGGGATATATATAAAAAGCAAGTCTATAACTAACCGATAGTCAGTAAGTTATAGACTGAAAAGAAGAAGACGCCCTTCTTGCCTCAAGAAGGGCGTCTTCAACGTTCAAGAAGGGCATGTTCTTAAAGCAAGAAGAGCGTCTTCTTAATTCTTAAAGAGAATGTATAGCTTTTATGTTATCTGTCTTTTCTTATCATCAGATGAACAACATACCCACTTGGAAGACCACCGCACTGACTATCCAGGCTAATGCTGTGGTGTATCCAGCAGCAAAGAGTGCCCATCCCCAGCTACCTGTTTCACCTTTGATAGCCGCTATCGTTGCTACACAAGGGAAGTAGAGCAGTACAAAGAGTAGGAAGGCAAAGGCCGTCAATGTTGCTATAGGCTCTGCTTCCTCATAGCTTACATGGTGCATAGTTGCCACATCCTTTGTTATCAGTTTATGCAGTTTAGAGTATTTACCCACCTCACTACTATAACCATTGTCGTCGGAGAAGCTGTCATCATCGGCATATAGCACACCCATTGTTGATGCTACAATCTCCTTCGCACCCATACCTGACAGCAAGCCGACATCCAATTTCCAACTAAAACCTTGTGGACGGAATACGGGTTCGACGGTTTTACCGATTCTGCCGATATAACTCTGCTCCTGTCGAGCCTGTTTTCCCATGTTCGGATCATCTGGAAGAGGGAAATAGCCTAAGGCCCACACGATGATAGAAGCTACGAGAATGATACCTCCCATCTTCTTGAGATACTGCTTACCCTTCTCCCATGTATGGCGACCAATAGCTTTCCATGTTGGGAAACGGTAAGGGGGTAGCTCCATCACAAAGGGAGTGTCCTCTCCTTTTACTACAAAGGCAGAGAACAGACGACTCATCACTACCGCCATCAACACACCTATTATATATAGAGAGAGCATGGCCAGCGAACGATACTTCAAGGCAAAGAACGAGCCTGTAATCATCACATAGATTGGTAGACGAGCCGAACAGCTCATCAATGGGAGTATCAGCATTGTCACCAACCTGCTCCTCCGGCTTTCTATCGTACGTGTTGCCATCACGGCAGGTACGTTACAACCGAAGCCCATGATAAGTGGAATGAACGATTTACCATGTAATCCCATCTTGTGCATAAGCCTGTCCATGATGAAGGCGGCACGTGACATGTAGCCACAGTCCTCCATATAAGAGATAAAGAAATAGAGTATCAAGATCTGAGGGAGGAATACGATAACGGCACCTACACCACCGATTATACCGTCGACAACCATATCCTTCACCGGACCGTCAGGCATATTCGTAGAGATAAACTGCCCTAACCAGTCCACACCTGCCTCTATCCAGTCCATCGGATACTGTCCGATAACGAAGGTAGCAGTGAACATTACCAACAAGACAAGGAAGAAGATTGGGAAACCAAAGTATTTATTTGTCAGTACTCGGTCGATAAGATGGGTGGTCTGATAGGTGTCTTTCTTATCACCTGTCGAGTAGTTCGCCTCTTTCAGTGCTCCATTAATAAAGCCATACTTGGCATCCATTATCGCAGTCTCGCTGTCATTGCCTGTCTCTTCCTTAACTCTTGCAGCCGCTGTATCACGATGTTTGAATATCTCGACCGAGTCGCCTAACGGACTAATGAGCTGTTCTACATCCTTGTCATGCTCTAACAGTTTGATTGCGAGATAACGGGTTGAATAGCGACGACACAGTTCTGGGTACTTCTTCAGGTGCTCTTGCATCTCTTTAATACCGTGTTCTATCTCATGACCATGGTTGATATGGATGTGGCGGAACTTTAGTGACTCGTCTTCTGTGCCTTCATAAACGGCAATTATCTGTCGGAAAAGTTCCTGTACACCCCTACCATTGGTGAACACCGTCGGTATCATCGGTATTCCAAAGAGCTCTGAAAGTTTCTGTGCATCGATATGGTCGCCACGTTGCTCTGTCTCGTCATACATGTTAAGGGCGCAAACCATACGTATGTGCATATCTATCAACTGGGTTGTCAGATAGAGGTTGCGCTCAAGGTTTGAGGCGTCTATCACATTGATGACGACATCTGGCGTCTTGTCTACCAACTGTTTACGCACATAGAGTTCCTCCGGACTGTAAGCCGAAAGACTATAAGTGCCAGGAAGGTCTACGAGGTTGAACTCGTAACCATCAAAGGAAGCATGCCCCACCTTCGCATCTACCGTCACTCCCGAGTAGTTTCCTACTCGCTCGTGTGCACCTGATGCAAAGTTGAAGAGCGATGTCTTACCACAGTTCGGATTACCGACAAGGGCCACATTGATGGTGCGACTCTTTTGTCGTACGGCATCTGACAGCTTCTCTGGGGTTAGTTCTTTGTCGGTGCTGTCGTAGGATGTTGAGCCTGCTGATTGTTCACTTTCCTCATACTCTACGTCTTCTACCTGTGCAGGGTCGACTGTGTCGGGCAATACTTCTATCTGGTCGGCCTCGCTATGACGGAGACTAACCTCGTAGCCCATAATCTTGTATTTGACAGGGTCGTGCAAAGGCGCATTGAGCAACACCTCAACAGTCTTGCCTTTGATAAATCCCATCTCTATTATTCGTTTTCTAAATCCACCGTGTCCCGATACCTTTAAGATGACACCAGTTTCTCCAGTCTTCAATTCTGATAGCTTCATAAGCCTCAATCATCATTTTAATTCTTATCCAAGAATTATCGTTACTTATTCTTAGTTCGCCATGTGTAACAAGCTACTCGTCTACTTCTTCTCTCGTAAACTCGTCTACTTGCCCACATCTTAATAAACAAAGGTAATGAAAAAAAACAAGATAGAAAGTGTTTACAAGCTAAATACCTAATAATGGGGATGGCTAACGACCCTAAATAATGGCTTTAGCTGCTCTATTCCTCACTATGAATTACAACACAAGAAATGGCTTTTGCTGTCCTATTCCTATCTATAATAACAACGAGAGATTCGCTTGCAAAAGGAGCTAATAAAATGTCTCTAAGATGACAAGAAACATTGCTTAATATACGAAAAAAGTTTTATTTTGTTTTGCTGTCACATTTAACATTTCACGTAACTATGCTGTAAACAAGCAAGTTAACATCCATCTCCGACTGACAGTAATGACAGCAAACTTCGTTTTAGGTTTTTTCTTCGTTATTAGAATACAGCAGTAAGAGCATGTAAAAAACCTCCAATTCTTACAAAAAACAACAGGTTTAGGCTGAGACCAAAGTCAAACGCTAAAACTAACATTATCCCCACTACTCGAACAAAGTTACTACATTTATTACAGATTATCAATGAAATAGACTGAATGTTTAATGTATTTTAACCACATAAAAATACTATAAGATTTCCAAAAAAGTCACGGAAGCCTTGGTTTTAGTTGCCTTTTTGGTCAATTATAAGGTTTTGTCTTATTGCTCACGGACATACCAAAAAGTAGGTATAAACACTGAGATACACGCTCGCTATGGCACAATTTTAATATTACCAATGCTGTTTGGCAAACTATGAAACAATCGACTTTGTAAAGATAATTCATCTTCTTAAAACCAGACTACGGTCTTTAAGGATTAAGAATACGCCTTTCTTGCTCGAAGAAGACGCCCTTCTTGGATGTAGAAGACGCCCTTCTCCACCCTTGAAAGGCATCTTCTCCTTTACTACCACTTAAGTCATTGAACACAAAAGAGTTACGACTATCACAGAGACCACTATGCACATCTGAAAAGAAGGACACGAACACGTAGTTTTGTAAATATAATTTATCATAAACAAAAGCAGCGTTTTCTGTTTATCTCAGCCTTACAAACGACAAACACGCAATTTCTCAACCATATAATAGACAGACTTTCTGGCACAGAAACAGGGAGAGCAAGCCGAGAAAAGACGGTCGACAAAATACCACATAGATGGTATTTTCATCGTTTTCGATAAACTTTTACAGCGTTTTTAAGGATAGAAAAGAGAATTATCCCTATCTTTGCAACTGTTAAAAAGATAAATTCAGTGTGATTAGCCACACACGTCTATCCTTATATAGAGGGTGTGAAAGGTGCGCACTACAAGTTGAACAACATAAAAAGAAAGGATTATACGATATGAAAACAGCAGAATTATTATTCCCAAAGGTTGAGAGTACAAAGGCATCCCTCCTTTTGTTGGCATCACGTCTCGTGTTCGGTTTGACCTTTGCGAGCCACGGCCTCGAGAAACTACAGCATTTCACGGAGACCGCAGCACATTTCCCTGCACCCTTCGGATTAAGTGGTGAGGTGGCTGTAGGACTAAGTATTTTCGGTGAGTTGGTATGCGGTTTGGCCTTTGTCTTCGGTTTTCTCACTCGATTAGCACTGTTGCCGATGATATTCACCATGTTAGTAGCCTTCACAACCGTCCATGGCGGTTCGGTTAGTGGTGGTGAGTTAGCCTTCCTCTACCTTATCATCTTCGTCCTCTCATGGTTTGCTGGTGCTGGTAGATTCTCAGTTGATGGCATCATCAGAAGCAAATTTTCCCTTTAAGAGGTAACCAGCTTCGTAGTGATCCAACTGTTTACTCTGGGAGAGACGTTCTGTGAGTTCTGTGAGAGAAAAACCTCCCCCCACACGTCTCCAATATTCTTTTTCTCACAGATTTACACAGAAGAACAGAACACACAGCATTCCACAGAGACATTAAGTCAACCGATATCACAGAACCTTACAGCCAACAGAAGCCTCACCCCCAGCCCCTCTCCGAATGGAGAGGGGAGTGATCACCGAGATACCCCTACGTTTCCTCCGTATATTAAGCAGCTTATCTCCTATCATCAGCAGGCCAAAAGGGGTAACCTCACATACTACTCCCCTCTCCATTCGGAGAGGGGCTGGGGGTGAGGCCTCTGTGCGCTCTGTGAGAGAAAAAACTCCCCAGCGAATTGCTTGTGTGTCATCTCATAGGGTCGGTGCGTTCTCTTTCTCACAGATTTACACAGAAGAACAGAACACACAAACTTTCACAAAGACATTAAGTCAACCGATATCACAGAGCCTTACACCCAACAGAAGCCTCACGCAGCATAACTCTAAAAAAGGAAAAGAGCTTACCACCAGTACAAGTAAACCCCTTCCCTCCTACCAACATTCAATATCTTTTTCGATATCAGGCATTGTCTCGCGTTTGAAGACAGGACTCTTCACACCTGCCCGCTTCTGTTGTCGATAGTCATCGAGTAGGCGGAAGGCATATTTACCAAGTGTGATGATAGCTATAAGATTACATATTGTGACGAGCGCCATAAAGAAATCGCCAATACTCCATACAAGGTCAAGACTGGCGATAGCACCAAACATCACCATCAAACCGCCTGTGATGATACGCAGAACGAGGATGGCTGAAGGACGCTGGGTAAGGAAGCGCACGTTAGCCTCACCATAATAATAGTTTCCAATAATACTACTAAACGCAAAGAAGAAGATAGCGATAGCAACAAATATCGGTCCACTCGAGCCTACCTCATGCTCTAAGGCATTCTGTGTAAGCATAATACCCGACGCTGAACCGTCTGTATAAAGTCCGCTAATGATAATAATAAAAGCCGTACAACTACAAACGAGCAGCGTATCAGTGAACACTCCGAGCGATTGAATAAGTCCTTGTTTGACGGGATGGGTCGTTGATGCGGTCGCAGCAATGTTCGGTGCCGATCCCTCACCAGCCTCATTACTAAACAGTCCACGCTTTATTCCATTCATCATCGTGGCTCCTAAGCTGCCTCCCGCTATCTGTCCAAAGCCAAAAGCATTCTCAATAATAAGGCGGAAGACGTGTGGAATGAGTTGAATATTCATAACGATAACCACCAAAGCAAGGACGACATAGCCCACTGCCATCAATGGAACGAGGACACTACTGACTTTCGCAATGCGCTGAATACCACCGAAGACGATGACCAAAGAGAGTACTGCAAGGGCAACACCCATCCATGTGGGATTGATAGAAAAGGCCTTCTGCATTGCACCACATATCGTATTACTTTGTATAGAGATATAAGCCATACAGAAAGTCATCGTAATCAGGATGGCAAAAAGCTTCGACATCCATTTGCAATGCATACCATGAAGGATGTAATAGGCTGGTCCACCAATGAACGAGTCGGCATGGCGACGTTTATACAATTGGGCTAGCGTTGACTCGATAAAGGCCGTGGCCGACCCAAGGAGAGCGATGATCCACATCCAGAAGACTGCCCCTGGACCTCCAATCGCTATGGCACTCGCCACACCAGCAAGGTTTCCTGTACCCACACGAGACGCAATAGAGACTGCAAAGGCTTGAAAGGAAGATACATGCTTCTCGCCTTTATCATGTGTACCAGTCGATTCACCCAATAGGCGAACCATCTCACCTACCATACGAAACTGCACGAAATGCGTACGAAACGTAAACCATAACGCACAGAGAATAAGTGCCGCAACAAGAATATACGACCATGTAAAATCATTGATTGACACGATACTCTTATTCAACCATCCGTCAGCAGAAAAGATATCAACCATAGTATATTAGGTTTATTACTGACCGCAAAAATAATAAAAACATCTGAAAGTTGCCCTATTATCCCATAAAAGTTTTGCTATTCACTTGACATTCACAATATTTTCACTAACTTTGCACAAAGCTAATGGTTGACAAACACATGGTAAGAAAAAGAAAGAATAAGTTAAGAGATGTACGCGAGTTCCTGATGATTGCGTTAGCTATGCTCATTGGGAGTTTCGGCTGGTGTGCTTTTCTGTTGCCCCACCACATCACAATAGGTGGTATTGCGGGTATAGCGTCTGTCATTCAGTGGGGTTTCAACATCCCAGTGCAGTACACCTACCTTATTATTAATGGCATACTGCTCTTTGTCGCGTTAAAGATCTTGGGTTGGAAGTTCTGCGTAAGGACAATCTTTGCCGTATTGGTCTTTGCCTTCTCGACATCAGTATTGCGTGAGGCCTTCGCTGGCCATCCCTTGTTCTCTGACGAGCCATTCCTTGCCTGCGTTGTAGGTGGTGTGCTCTTAGGGGTCGGAGTGAGCATTGCTCTGCAGTATAATGCCAGTTCGGGTGGTTCAGATGTTATTGCCGCAATGATTCATAAGTACCGAGATATATCGCTCGGACGTGTCATCTTGGCATGTGACCTTTGTATCATCACCTCCAGTTATCTTGTGTTAGAGAACTGGGAGAAGGTTATCTATGGTTATATCGTCCTCTTCGTAATGACCTACGTGGTAGACTATCTTATCAATGGTATGCGTGGCTCGGTGCAGTTCTTTGTCATCTCCGAACACTGGGGAGAGATTGGTTCTGCCATTAACAACGATGTCGATCGTGGTTGTACGGTCATTGAAGCACGCGGATTCTACACGGGTAAGAAGGTGGGAATGCTCTTTGTCATCGCACGACGGTCTGAAGCCCACTCTATCTATCAAGTGATTGACGAGATAGACCCTAACGCCTTTGTTTCACAAGGTGCTGTCAACGGTGTCTATGGCATGGGATTTGATAGAATGAAGGTGGCACACAAGAAGAAAGCGGCCGACGAGAAAGTTAGAGAAAAAGTATAAGTAAGAAGGGAAGAAAGTAAAGATGGATATTCAGGAACTCGAAGGTAAGCGTATTGCCGTTCTCCTCTCTGGAGGCGTCGACAGCTCTGTTGTCGTCTATGAGTTTGCACGCTTAGGACTACATCCCGACTGTTTCTATATAAAGATAGGACCAGAAGAGAAAGAGGACTGGGACTGCAACTCAGAAGAAGACCTTGAGATGGCTACGCTTGTGGCACGTCGCTTTGGCTGTAAGTTGGAGGTCATCGACTGTCATAAGGAGTATTGGGACCAGGTGACACGCTACACTATGGAGAAGGTGAAGGCTGGCTTTACACCAAACCCAGACGTTATGTGCAACCGACTGATAAAGTTTGGGGCCTTTGATGAGAAGATGGGGCATGACTATGACCTCATCGCAACAGGCCATTATGCACAGACCGAGTGGATTGATGGGCGTAAGTGGCTCACAACAAGTCCTGATCCAGTGAAAGACCAGACCGATTTCTTGGCACAGATTTACGACTGGCAGCTGAAGAAAGCAATCTTCCCTATTGGCCACTACGAGAAGAATGAGGTGCGAGAGATTGCCGAGCGAGAGAATCTCATCAATGCCCATCGCAAGGATTCGCAGGGTATCTGCTTCCTTGGGAACATCGATTATAACGAGTATGTACGTCGTTATTTAGGCGAACAAATAGGCGACGTCATCGAACTTGAGACGGGAAAGAAGATAGGCGAACACAAGGGACTATGGTTCCATACCATCGGGCAACGTAAAGGGCTCGGTCTTGGCGGTGGCCCTTGGTTTGTGATTAAGAAAGATATAACTAAAAATATCCTATATGTAAGTCATGGTTACGACCCAGCTACAGCCTATAAAAAAGATTTCCCGCTCCATGACTTCCATTTCTTAACAGAAGGTATTACAACCTTACCTGAGAAGATTACCTTCAAGATTCGCCATACACCTGAGTACCATCCAGCAACTGTTGAACAGTTGTCGGACGGTAGGTGTTTGATTCACTCTGCCGAAAACATCCATGGGGTGGCCCCTGGACAGTTCTGTGTTGTCTATGATGAACACCATCACCGATGCTTTGGGTCAGGGGAAATAGCGTTGTCAGTGGACGAGTAAACGAGTGGAACTGTTAGCAAGTTGACGAGTTAACGGGTAGACAGGGTATGTATTCTGCTGATAAGAAGACAGGGTAATAGGTAAACAGGAGTTTTTTGTAAGTTAAAGAGTAGACGAGTTAACGGGCAGACAGGGTATGTGTTTTGCTGATAAAAAGACGAGTTAACGGGTAGACAGGGTATGTCTTTTGCTGATAAGTAGACAGGGTAACAGGTAAACAAATTTTGTCGTAAGTGGACAAGTAGACAGGGTAACAGATAAACAGGCTTCGCTGCGTGGTAACAAATAGATAAAGTAACGAGCTTAAAAGTTATATCTCTAACAAAGGATATTTTTTTCTCTCACAGAGCACACAGAGTTAACAGAGCATTTTTGCGCACAGTTTCGAGCCCACAGAAGGCCTTCGGCATACAGAGATCACAGAGGCCTCACCCCCAGCCCCTCTCCGAATGGAGAGGGGAGTAGTATGTGAGGTTACCCCTATTAGCCTGCTAATGATAGGAGATAAGCTGCTTAACATACGGAGGAAACGTAGGGGTATCTCGGTGATCACTCCCCTCTCCATTCGGAGAGGGGCTGGGGGTGAGGCTTCTGTTGGTTGTAAGGTTCTGTGTTATCGGTTGACTTAATGTCTCTGTGAAACTTTGTGTATTCTGTTCATCTGTGTAATAATTCTGTGAGAGAGAAAAATCCTGTGTGTTCTGTTCATCTGTGCTCCTCTGTAAGAAAGAAATCCCTTTCACTCCCTAACCCCTTCACTTCTTATCAGGAATTTTCGTTTCTCTCGAACAGAACATACGCCTTTCATGGGTGAAGAAGAGGCCCTTCAACGTTCAAGAACATGCCCTTCTTGCATGTAGAACATGCCCTTCTTGAGGCAAGAAAGGCATGTTTTGCAAAGCAACTTGTAATATACTGATTTATTGAACGTTATCACATCACATGCACAAGACTTTATACTCGGATTTAGAGGGTATGATAGTCGACGTTTTGTAATGCTTTTTTGTCACCAATGGGTTCCTTTGCACTATGATGAACGGGTATATAGACTATGTCGACTCATTGTTAATAAGCTTATTATCCCATATTTTAACAATCAACTAAAGCGTCAGCTTAGATATGTGTATTCTGTCGACTCGTCGAGTAAACCCGCTTATTTTATAACAACAAGTGTTTTAGGTACGATTTTGTTTGAAATAGATACGAATAAGACTAATTATGAATTAAAATATAATTTTAAGCGAAAAAACTTTGTTCTAACCATAAATAATAACTACTTTTGCAATAGATTTATAAAAGAACAAATAACCTGTAAAAGTGTTTGCTCGGTATTTATCACAACAACTCCTCTGCTTTTAGTGCAGAAACCATAGTGAAAAAGCTTATATCCGATATTTGGTCAATAATAAAATATATGTCTATGAAGCAGGTTTACTATTATCTTTTTTTAGTGCTATTGGCATTCTCGTCAATAAACGCAAAGGCTGACACGCCCGTTAAAATCAATATTGATGATGTCAATAGAGTTTCTGTCAAAGTCAACTACATGCCCGTTGCTAATCTTGTCAACGGTGTTAATAATGTGACTGTACCTCAATATGGTTCCTTAACGATTGAGGCCAAGGAGGGTTTCTACCTTAAGGATGTCACAAAACAAGGCGCAGATGGAGCATTTATAACTCAAAACATCTCAAATCTCACGTCTTGTAATATCTATTTATCAGATGCAGATAAGAATAAACTCATTAAGGTTAAGAGTGGAGTCTTAGCTGATGCACGCACAGGTTCATGTACTATAAAGGTTGATAAAGCCTCAAAAGTGAGGGTGTCTCGCTATGAGTCACAGACGTCAGTAGCGTTGAAAGATGGTGAAAACATTGTAAAATGGATTCCTAATACCGAGAAAACGCTTGTGATAACCAATGCTAATTATAGCGATGCCCCTATATATAAGGTGACAGTCGACGGTAATGACGTAGCTTCTTCAGGTGGTCAATACTTTGTAACGCTGACTTCAGGCTGTGTTGTAGATATCAAAGCCGATTATCCGGACGTATCTTATCCAGTGAAGTTCAACTTTTCTAATGAGGCTTCAAAGGGTGTTATCTCAAAGGTAATGGCTGATGGTGTGGAAGTTAAGAACTACAATGACGCTGATTTCAAGCTGAAAGCTGGAACAAAATTGTCATTAACTTTCGACCAAAGCAACTATGCTTTAGATGCTTTTAAGGTCAATGGGACAGCCACTACGATATATGGTACCTACGAATGTTACGTGAAAGACAACCTTGTCTTTGATGTTCAGGCACATAAATATGCTACTGTAAAGGCTGTGTTGACTGTTGATAACGCAGCAAATATCACCGCTTATGAGGGTCAAAGCTATAACAATAAGGTGATAATCCTACAGGATGGTAGCAATAATATTGAGTTAGGAGAGAAGAACAACCTTATCCAAATAAAACCAAATAGCGGTTGTAAGATTGAGTCACTAAAGGTAAATGGAAATCTCGTAACCGCCAATTACGAAGGAGCATACGAGATAAGATTAACCGAGGGTATGACGATTGAGGTTACGACATCAGCCATTGTGCGCGACCAGAAGGCAACAGTTGTCATTGACGACATCAGCCTTGCGAACTATGGATTCAACTTCTATCGCTCTGATCGCTCAACGGTAAAGATGCAGACAGGTGAAAACACTGTCATGTTCTCAGCCGACGACCATCACTTCATGCTTGGTGCTTCCGGCAACGACTTGAGTAAGATGGTGGTTAAACTCAATGGAACGGAACTTAACCCATCCTACCCTGGCAGCACAAGCTATGAGTTTGATTTGAATAATGGGGACCGTCTGGAGGTCTTACTCAAGGGCGACACAGATGGTATTGATGCCATAGAAGCCGTAAAACAAGGGAAGGCAGTAGTCTATCGCCTTGATGGAACGCGTGTAGAAGGTAGTCAGCTACCTAATGGAGTCTACGTAATTAATGGTAAAAAGATTATAATAAAGAAGTGATGAGAAAATTTCTACTTACAGTATTTAGTATCTGTACGGTAGGAATGGCATTCGGTCAGTCGAAACTCGACCTACAAAGTCAGTTGGAACTGTATAAGCTCCGCAATACAGCCATACCTACGTACAATAGTCGAACACGCGCGTTTGAACGACCAAAGAGTGTACCAGAAAACACAATGGCAATGGTCGAAATGAAGGATCAGAACGACCGAGCAGACTTAGAGGCACAAGGAGTAAAGGTGTTGCGAGTACGTGGTAATATCGCTATTGTCGTAGCTCCAATAAAAGACATTGAGCGTATTTCAGCCTTGAAGTGCGTTCGTCGTATGGAACTCCCACGTCGTGTCTATCAGAAGATGGATGTCGTACGTAAGGAGATTGGTGTCGATAAGATTCATCAAGGCCTCGACCTTCCACAGGCTTACACTGGTAAGGGTGTTGTAACGGGTATTGTTGATGGTGGTATTGACCCTAACCATATCAACTTCCTCAAGCCAGACGGCAGCACGCGATTTGGTTATATCAGTAAGATCACAGCCAGTCAGTCGAATAAGGATGGTTATCAATTCGATAACTATTACCCTCGTGCCGTACTTGACACCCTGACTAACCGTGATAATGCATACGCTATTGAGGACTTTACGACCGATTCCTACACTACGTTCCATGGTACTCACACTACAGGAATCATGGCGGGTGGATATAAAGGCGATATCACCTATGCTAAGACTAACGATAACGACAAGTCTTATAAGGTGGTCGGTCCTAATCCTTTCTATGGTTGTGCGACAGAGTCAGAACTTGTGGCTTCATGCGGAGACTTGCGTGACCAGTATATTGCATTTGGTGTTGATGATGTCGTACAGTATGCACAACTATCAGGAAAGAAGCCTAAGCCATGTGTTATCAACCTTTCGTTAGGTAGTAACATTGGTGTACACGACTCTACAAGTGTAATGAATCGCTTCCTTGCAGAGGAAGGAAAGCACGCTATTATCTGTGTTGCTGCAGGTAACGAGGCTAACATGGGCATCGCATTAAAGAAGGATTTTGCTGCTGCGGGAGAGACAGTTAAGACCTTCCTCACGCCAATGCAGCCAGATACTTTGCGTTCTGGGAATAAGACCTACTTTAATCTTCGTAACGGACAGATAGCTGCTTATAGTAATGACTCTACAGAATTCGAGTTACAAATCGTTGTTACTAATACGAAGCGTGGCAACCGTGTTGTTAGCAGAATCCCTCTTCCAAATAATACAAAAGGCCAACCTATAACCTACGCATCAGGTGGTGACTATTCAATGTCAGGTGCTGTTATTAACCAAGGCTTTGCGAAAGCGTTCGATGGATACGTCACAGCAGCTTCTATGATAGACCCTGAAACAGGCCGTTACTACGCTATGGCGCAGATAATGACCAGTGATAACCAGAAAGATAACAAGGATGGCAACTATAAACTGGCGTTGCAAATAACGAGTAAGAAGCCTGGACAGCGTGTTGAAGTGTACAGTGATGCACAGTTTATCTACTTTGATAGCAACAAGCAGGAAGGCTTCGTAAGCGGAACACGCAATGGTTCTATCAGCGATATGGCATGTGCTGCAAACATCGTTACTGTTGGTAGCTACAATGTACGCAACCACTGGTCATCTCTCGACGGCTTTGTTTATGGCTACAACAAACGAGGTGATGAAGATGACTTCCCTGAAGGCGAGGCTTCACGCTTCTCTTCTTTCGGTACATTAGCCGATGGTAGAAACCTTCCACACGTATGTGCTCCGGGTGCATCAATCATCTCTTCTGTTAATACATACGCTGTAGAGAATACTGACTTAGGCTATACTGACATGGCATTGCAGGGTAAGTTGGAGAAAGGTGGTAAGAAATACTACTGGCATCAATCCCTCGGAACCTCCATGGCTACGCCTGTTGTGGCTGGTGCTATTGCCCTCTGGCTTGAAGCAAACCCAAGTTTGACTGTCAAGGACGTAATACGTATCATTCAGCAGACCGCTCGTAAGGATAACTATGTCACTAATACGGGCGACCCAGTACAGTGGGGAGCAGGTAAGTTTGACGCTTACGCAGGTTTGAAGCAGGTACTAAAGGAAAAAGAAACCAATGGTATTAATGGTGTAAGATACGCAGAGAGTCAGGCAGTACCTGTCATTACAATGACTGGCGAACGCTCTTTCTCAGCCTTCCTTGCTGGTGCAAAGCAGCTAAATCTACGTGCTTACTCACTCAGCGGACAGTTAGTTCACTCGCTCTCAGCATTAGGTGACGAACTTAACGTTAATGCCTCTTCATGGAACAAGGGCGTTTACTTGATTCAAGTAAATGGTGGTAAGGCACAACGTATCGTTATCTATTAAGGCTTGATAAACGTCGAATAATATTCCCAAAGGATAGGAGGAACACTCCTCATCCTTGGGAATACGATAATTAATCACATGCTATAATATAAGAAAACTATAATATTTATAAATATATGAAGCATAAATTTACTTTTCTGCCATCCTTTCTTCTCTTAGTGATGGCTATGTTGTGGAGTTCGCTTGCTGCCCATGCGCAAGACGATCAACAGATCATCAAGTTCCATACTAACATACCTGCTAAAGCTAAGAGTAGTGGGATTACAGCACAAGTATCCTTTGTGTTGGGCGCAAAAGACAATGCAACTACCGTTAGCATCGACTGTGGTTCAGGTGACGAAGAGTTCGATGTGAATAAAACCATAGTAGAGAATGAGAATGGCGAACAGACCATGAAGGGCTCTCTCTACACTGGTGCAGTGTCAGATGATGGGTGGGTAACGATTAAGGGCGACCCTGCTAACATCTATTACTTTAATGCCTCTGGTAACGAAATCGACCAGATTGAGTTTAATGACAACCTAAAGCTACAAGTCTTGAACTTAGAGCATAACAACTTAAAGTCACTCAATATTGATAAGTTACAGAGCCTAAGTGTTATCTATCTGCAGGACAATCTGTTCACAGCCGAGACTCCATTGATGATTGGTCGTATGCCTAATCTTATGGTGTTGGAGGTTCCACAGATTGGACATATCTCTCCTAATTTCACACTGAAGAACTTCCCTAAGCTCCGTTCGTTTGATGCCTACCACACACTCAGCCTTAAGGTAGCAGACCCAACAGAGTGTCCTCTGCTGCAGCGTTTGAGCCTTGACATGACAAGCGTGGAGAGTGTAGACCTCTCAAAGAACCCATTACTGCAAATACTCAACGTGGGTGACTCTCGTGTCAAGACCCTTGACCTTAGTCATAACCCTGAGATTACACAGCTCTACATCTCTCACTCTTCTGGAGCAGTCAATACTGACGTGAAGTTTGAGACCATTGATGTTTCTCACTGTCCGAAGCTCTACTACTTCTATTGTGGTGGTAACAACTTGAAAGAGCTTGATTTAAGAAACAATCCAGAGCTCTTCACACTCTCTTGCGACCGTAACCTCCTACGGAGCCTTGACGTTAGTCAGAACGTAAACCTATATAGTGTCAACGTAAGATACAACTACATGGACTTTGCGACACTGCCAGAACCAGGCAACTGGTTTGAGTATTACCACGAGCAAAACCCTATGGAGTTGAACGATACATATAAGGTAGGTGATGTCATCGACCTTAGCAAGCGTGTACTTCGTAAGAACACAAGAACAGATGCAAGACTTTACCGTGTTCCAAAGGCCGACCCAACAAAGCCAGTAGAGTTAGACGACAGCTACTACTCATACGAGGCTGGTAAGGTGACATTGAAGAAAGCACTTGATGATCAGGTCTTTGTACAGTTCACTAATAGCCGTCTTAAAGACTACCCTATCCGTACTGAGAACTTCAGAATAAAGACTGTTGCCGAGTTTGGAAAGGACGAGAAGGCCGTTGAAATGTCAAGTCTTGGATCTGAAGGCGACCCAGTTAACATGTCAGTGGGTATCCTTGGTGCTACTGCAGCTAATCCTGTAACAGTAAAGGTTGACTTAGGTAATGGAGAGACAAAGCCGTTCCAGATTAAGGAAGAGCGTCCTGCTACACCTAACATCGCTACTTCACGTACTGGCGCAGGTAACATTATTGTATATGTTCCACAAGATAAGTACGTAACAAGTCTTGAGTGTGATGGTCAATACATTGATAATATCAATCTCTCTGCACTCACAGAACTTCGCATACTGACGCTGAAGAACGCAGGACTTACTACTATTGACCTCTCTTACAACAATAAGCTTGAGAAGCTCGACTTATCTAACAATCAGCTAAGACGTGTTGATCTCCGTGGTCCATCATCTTACTTTAATAAGAGTAAGTTGACTGATATCAATATTAGTCATAACCAGATTGACTCATTGCTCTACTATACCATCTATGGTGTAACGAAGCTGAATGTAAGTCATAACAACCTGAACAAGCTGGATCTTAAGGATGCCGACAACTTGCGTATGCTTGATATCTCTTACAACAAGTTCACTCGTCTCCTCCTTAACCACAGTGAACTGATAGAAGACGTCAATGTTGCTAACAACGAGTTGACCGAGATTGGAATACCAACCGTTGCACCTGTAAAGAAGTTGAACATCAGTGGCAACTACTTCACATTGGCTAATATGCCTAACGACTTCGGCCTTTCTCGTGGCAACTTCATCTATGCTCCACAGCACGTTCTACAGATTTCAACCTCTTCACCAGGTATCGACCTCTCTGAACAGTACATCACAAAGAATGGTGCTAAGACTCAGTTTGTATGGAAGAAGAAGGATGGTACACCGTTACAGTTGGGTACTGACTATACTATTACCGACGGTTCTGCTAAGTTCAAGAACCTTGCGCTCGACTCTATCTATTGTGAGATGACGCATGCAGCCTACCCTGATTTCGAAGGCCAGAACGTCTTCAAGACAACATACGTTCATCCTATCGCCTTCCCACAGTATGAGTTGGCTTCATTCACAACGCTCAACCAGACTGACAGCGTGGCACTTTCTCTCGCAAGCTATGTTCCTGGTAAGTCTGTCTACATCGAATGGGAGGGTAATGGTAACGTCACACAGTATGCACTTGGAGAGACTTACAAGCTCTTCCGAGCTAAGTCAAAGCCAAATACAAAGGTACGTGTACTTGTTGCTGAGCCTGATGACAAGGTGAAAGTCTTCAGTATCTCAAACGTTAAGATGACCGATGCTGACTTCACTGGTATGAAGGAAGCAAAGCTTATCACTGTTTCGAAGGCAGGACTTACAACTATTAAGCTCCCTGTAGCACCAAACCTTACCGACTTGAACCTTGATGAGAATGAGTTGACAGACGTTGACTTGTCACCGTTCCCAAAGCTTTTCTCAGTTTCATTGATTGGTAATAAGATTAAGACCTTCGACTTATCAAAGGCGCCAAGCCTTAATGTTGCTTACCTATCAAGCAACAAGATGAAGGATATCAAACTTGATAACCCTATGCTTTGGAACCTTGACTTGAGCAATAACGACCTCGAAAGCGTATCACTCGACAAGCTTCCTCAGTTGGAGCAGTTGTGGTTGAACGCTAACAAACTTACAAAGGTTGATGTATCAAAGAATACTAACCTTAGAGTTCTCAACGTTGTTGGCAACCGTCTGAAGTTCTCTACAATGCCATTGCCAAGCAACAACGGCAGGCGATTTGATAAATACTCTTACAACCTTCAGGCCCCAATTGATGTTAAGTGCGTTGATGGTAAGGTCGATCTCAGCTCTGAGGCGGTTGTTGGAGGTGAGCCTACTACCTACCGCTGGTTCGATGGCAATGTGCAATATGTTGATGGTCAGTTACAAGGTGAAGAGCTTACAGCCAACGACGAGTACACCGTTGAGAATGGTGTAACTACTTTGAAGCTTACAAGCGACTTCACGAAACTTGTTTGTGTGATGGCGAACGATAACTTCCCTAATGCCCTTCTCCACACAAACTACATCACATTCACTGCCCCAACAGGCATTGATGCAGTCAGTGCAAATAAGGATATTAAGATCCAGTTCTACGATGGTGCTATTAATATCTTGGGTGCAAAGAATGCTACAACAGCTATCTACACTATCGATGGTAAGCTCGTTTACCAAACTAAGATTGCTGACGACAGCACTCGCATCTCCCTCGCTCGTGGTACCTACATCGTACGTGTAGGCAACAAGGCTGCGAAGATTAGCGTTAAATAAGAACGATAACACGTAAATAAAAAGTCCCCTTGTTGGTTGCTGAACACTTGCTCGGCAAACAAACAAGGGGATTTCTTTGTCTAATTACCCCACCCTATACCCTCTGTCATAAGCAACAAACTAAACTCATGAAAGGCTTGGTCATAAGTTTCTAAATCCTTTGTTATAATCGTCAGAAGACTTCGATATAAGCATCAGAAAGCTTTACTATTATCATCCGAGAGACATTCTTGTAAACCTTTTTCGCTCTACTCCCTCCCTGTACATGCTCGTCAGCGTTCAAGAAGACGCTCTTCTTGCTTCAAGAACATGCCCTTCTTGCATGTTGAAGACGCCCTTCTTGATGCTTATTAGGCGTCTTCTTCTTTGCTACCTATAACCAACTGAATACATGATAGTTACATACTCACTTCTTATACATATTCCTCTCCTTTTTTCAGGACCCTTATACGCCTCTTTGTAAAGACATTTCAACATCAGACAGACAGAATATATGAGAGACAGAATAACAGGGAGACGGACGAAGACAGAGGAATGTTTTAAGACAGAATAACAGAGGGACGGATAAAGACAGAGGAAGTTTTTGAGACAGAATAACAGAGGGACAGACGAAGAAAGGGGAATTCTTGAAGACAGAATGACATAATAACAAATGAAGACAGATGTTTTTTTGAGACAGAATGACATAATGACAAATGGAGACAGATGATTTTTTTGAGACAGAATAACATAGAGACGGATAAAGACAGATGATTTTTTTGAGACAGAATAACAGAGGGACAAACGAAGACAGAGGGATTTTTGAAGACAGAATGACATAATGACAAATGGAGACAAATGATTTTTTTGAAGACAGAATGACATAATGACAAATGGAGATAGATGATTTTCTTGAAGACAGAATGACATAATGACAAACGAAAACAGAGGATGGTACGAACTACGAATGATGCGAATAACACGAATGTAAAGACGATGTCATATCAACTGTGTCAACAACTAACACAATAAACTCATATAACCGC
>ERZ772945.538-NODE-538-length-30245-cov-4.293673_pt1 | contig 30245 bp, 23 predicted proteins | sample MGYA00511681_ERZ772945 | MGnify/ENA primary metagenome ERZ772945 (study PRJEB29015, sample SAMEA2737943) | human oral metagenome | biome: human oral; feature: human-associated habitat; material: dental | place: China | collected 2143 ...
TCGTCTTTGGTTGGTACTGCTTATAGTCCTCTTGAATATATTTTTCGATATTTTTACTGTCACAGACCAATAAATCTGCATGTTTGACCATTAGTTTCTCTGAGAATTTCCAGTACTTACGAACTGGCAGGCTCCATTTTGCTCGTAGCCATTCATGGCCATCTGGATTCACCAGCAAACGGCCACCGATAGCACGAATCTTTTTCTTAAGTCCAGAAATAAACGGCCCGATGCGACAAGCTAGAATGTAAAAAATGGGAGCCTCGTCCTTGTTTTTCTTAGCCAATTCAATAGCCTTATTGACCGCTGCAATATCGTAAGCGATAGCACGAGCAGGGCCAATATTAGGCACATCAACGTTGAAACAAATAGCTCCATTGTGCTCAAACTGGTCATCCGTGATACCAGATTTAGCTGAATTTTCACGCATACAAGCAACATAGTATTGTATGTTGCTATCTTTTTGATATTCGGTTAATTTTTCAACAAAGGTTTCAAATCCTCCATACTTGGCAGGAATCCCCTTTGAACCAATAATATAAACTGACTGTTTCATTTTTCTCCTAACAGGCTAAGAGACACAAATCACTTTGCCCCTTCTCTCATAAATACCACTTTGACGGTCTTTAACAATATTTCAATATCTTTCCAGATGGTCCAATCATCAATATAAGCTACGTCCAGCTTGACAACATCATTAAAGTCCGTGATTTTACTACGACCACTCACCTGCCATAGACCAGTAATTCCAGGCTTAAAACTAAGACGACGTTTCTGTTCAGGAGTATATTTTTCATACTCATCAACTGTTGGGGGACGTGTCCCAACCAAACTCATATCTCCCATTAAAACATTCCAAAACTGAGGGAGTTCATCTAGACTGGTCTTACGGATAAATCTCCCTATCTTTGTTATACGAGGATCATCATCAACTTTAAACATACCACCTTGCATGGTATTTTGTGCAAGGAGCTCTTGTTTCTTTTTCTCAGCATCCACGCACATAGATCTAAATTTATAAAAAGTGAAATGTCGACCATTTTTTCCGATACGAGTTTGAGAAAAAATAGCGGGTCCGCCATCTTTTCGAATCACCGGAACCAAAACAATACTCACCAATCCACAAATAAGTAGTCCGATAATCGAACCTATGATATCAATGAAACGTTTAGCAATGACGTGGCTTGTCTTATAAAATTTTGTAGAAAATGTAATGACATTCAAGCCTGCCATTCCGCGAATCTTTTTATCGCTACCTAGATAGTTATTGAAAGCATTCAGGTTGACTGTCACGTCAATTCCCATTGTTTCAAAAAGAGAGATGAACTCCCCGATGTCATACTCTTCACTTGGTAAATTGATAAAAACTTCATCAACAACTTCATGGGTAGCAAAGTCTAAGATGTTCTCTGCAGGTACAACGGTTACGGATGCATGCTGAAAATTAGGCTGATCCAAAACACTGACCGCCACCAATTCCCAAAAAATATCTCCCGACTCTATCAGTCTATCTACAACTTTCTCAACTCTGGAAGTCGCTGTTATTAAGAATATCTTTTTACTCCCCTTGAAATTTGGAAAGATACGTCTCTTATAGCGTTTAATGCACAGATTCAACAAATACAACAGAATAGAGTGTATTGTCAAAAAATAAATCATGCCTCGTCTAGAGATACTAAAACGATCTTCTAAAAAGAAGTTTGAAATACTGATGGCTAAAGCAAAGAAAACGATATATTTTGTAGTGCTGATAAACTCAGCCAAATAACCCCTTTTAAAAAAATCACGCCCATAATCACTGATGTTAAAAACAACAAAATGCAGAATGGACAAGATGATAACAGAAGTATTCATAATCTCTGTTTCTCTAACAAAACTAAGTAAATAAGCTAATATAATGACAAGAAAACTCTGGATTACCGCCAAAGTAATCTTCAATCCTTTTTCTTCCATAATATCTTCCCTAAGCTATCTCTTATTTTTTACCATAGGAGCCATAAGCTCCATATGATCCATACTTCTCAATTGAGGTATTGAGTTTATTAAGTACAATCCCTAAAAATGGTTTATTTGTTTGTTCCAATTGTTCTTTGGCTTTTTGGATATCACGGCGATTAGTTTCACTAGCTGCAGTCACCAAAATCGAAGCATCACATTTCTGAGTGATAATAGCCGCATCAATCACAACTCCGATAGGAGCAGTGTCCACAATAATATAATCGAAATACTTGCGCAAAGTGTCAAGCATAGTCTTAAAATTTTCACTTTGCAACAAAGCTGTTGGATTGGGAGAAACGGAACCAGCTTGAATGACAAACAAATTTTCAACATTCGTATCACATAACCCTTGTGATAAATCTGTTGTCCCAGATAAGAACTCTGTTAGACCTGTAATCTTTTCACGCGATTTATAAACACCTGACATGACAGAATTACGAATATCGGCATCAATTAAAAGCGTCTTATATCCAGCACGCGCAAAGGCCCAAGCAATATTGGTAGAAGTAGTTGACTTTCCTTCCCCTGGTTTTACGGATGTGATTGAAATAACTTTTAAGTTATTTCCGCTCAATTGTATATTGGTACGAAGCGCATTGTAATACTCCTCTGCTTTTCTTGCCTTATCCAATTTTTTATGTGCGATTTCTAACGTTGGCATTTTTCTCTCCTATTTTAATTTATCCAAATTTGGAACAACTCCTAATAATGCAATTTGCATAACATCCTCAATGTCTTCTGGTCGTTTAACCCGTGTGTCTAGGAGTTCGATAAGAATAACAGTAGCAATCATCACAACCGCTCCAGCAAGAAATCCAATCATGGTATTACGACGAATGTTTGGTGAAGATGGCGAGGTTGCTGGACGAGCCTCTTCGAGTGTCGTCACATCCGAAACCCGTGTAACACTAATAATCTTTTGAGCTGCAACCTCCCTCAATGAGTTGGCAATACGACTTGCTTCTTCAGGTGCACGATCTGTAACAGAGATAGATACGATACGTGTATCAACCGGAACTGTTACCTTAACTTTTTTAGTCAAATCCTTTGGAGAAAGATCCAGTTTCAAATCCGTTGCAACCTTCTCCAAAACGTCTTGCGAAAGAATAATTTCGCGATAGTCTTTAACCAAGTAAGATCCTGCTTGCAAATCTTGGTTTGTTGGCCCTGACTTATCTCCCTGATTACGATTAACTACATAGATACGTGTCGTACTGGTATATTCAGGCTTTACGATAAAGCTACTATAGGCAAAGGTTACTACCCCAGTTACGATTGCTACCAGTGCAATTAGAAATTTCCGTTTCCAAAGGATTTTAAGTAATTGAAATACATCAATTTCCATCATATTTTGTTCTTTCATTGTTTCTCCTAAATCAATTGATCCATTATTATTTTTCGTGGGTTATCTTTGAAGAGTTCCCTCGCCTTATCTTCGCTATACTTTTTAGCAATGATATCATAGGCTTCTTCCATATGAGGTGGTCTACGATCCAAGTTATGCATATCGCTAGCAATGACATGAACTAGATCACGTTCCAAGAAATACTGAGCTCTCTTTTTCATGAATTTGTAGGTTTCTCCAAAGAGTTTTGGTTTCAAAACATGAGAACTATTGACCTGGGTATAGCACCCCATATCAATCAGTTCCCGAACTCGCTTTTCATTATTTTCTAGAGCATCATAACGCTCAATATGGGCAATAACTGGTGTGATCCCTAACATGAGAATATCGCTCAGTCCTTTATGTATATCTCGATAGGGTGTATTCATACTAAACTCAATCAAAGCATAGTGACTATCATTGAGGGTTGGAATCAATTTTTTTTCCAATTTTTCGACAACATCTGGCGTATAGTATATTTCTGCACCATAAGCGATGACAAGATCATCCGCCACTTCCTTGGCCATTTCACGAACTTTCAAAAAGTTAGTTGCTATTTTCTCTTCTGGTGTCTCAAACATCCCTTTCCGACGATGAGACGTAGAAACAATGGTCCTGACGCCTTGCCTATAGGCTTCTCTTAAAAGGGTTTTACTCTCCTCTATCGACTTTGGACCATCATCCACATCAAAAACGATGTGTGAATGGATGTCTATCATGCTACTTACCCTCCATCATATCTTTGATAGCTGCCTTGGCTGCAGCCAAGCTACTTTCATCAATTTCCATCATATAGAGGCTACTATCTGGCATGGCGTAGGATGGAAGATCCGTTCTACCAGTTCCTTTTAAGTCTTGGGAATTGACCTTATACTGACCACCACTATCCAACTGTGTATTAACCAAGTCCATCATGGTTTCCAAAGGCATATTGGTCTGAAGAGAATCTTGCAATCCTTGAATAATGTTGTCATAATTCTTTAAAGCCTCTGTCGAGGTTAGCTTCTGAATGATGGCAACAATGACTTTTTGCTGGTTCCGACCGCGGTCGCGGTCTCCATCCGCTAGAGAGTAGCGTTCGCGGACAAAACCGAGGGCTTGTTCAGAGTCTAGATGGACATTCCCAATAGGAAAATGATACTGTCCATGCAAAGAAGTGAAATCTTGGTCATTATAAACATCCACACCACCCAGAAGGTCAATCAATTTCAAGAAAGAGGTGAAATTCAAACGAACATAGTAGTTAATCTCAACTCCATATAGGTTTTCCAAGGTATGAATCGATGAATCCACTCCATAAATCCCCGCGTGAGTCAATTTATCCTTTTGATTATTTCCTCCGTCCGCGATCGGAACATAAGAATCTCGAGGAGTTGTGGTGAGAAGGATTCTCTTAGTATCTCGATTTACAGTCATCAAGATGTTGACATCTGAACGTGAAACCGAACTGATAGGCCCGTAGGTATCAATCCCACTGATATAAATATTAAAGGATTGATTTTTAGATACCTTTGGTGCCGCAACATCCTTGGTTAGTTTTTTCGTATAGATTTTCTTAATCTTCGAAGCATAATCCGGATACTCTGCTTCAATGATATTTTCAAAGACACTGTTCAAGACAATCGCTTTCGCATCACCTGAAATCAAGCTCTTGTAGGCTGCTAGGTAAGATGCACTTTGTTCAACCGCCAAGTCTTTGCTCTGAGTCGTCTTAATATCCGCTATCAATTTTTGGATATTGTCATTATCCGTTTCAGTCGGACCTGTTACACTCTCTAACTGGGTAACGTTGTTGATTTCACTATCTTTTAAAACCACAACACTCATCGAATACTCTGAGTAGTTTGATGTCGCATTGATGTGATTAGTCAAGCCCACAAATTGGTGCAAAGCAAATAGCGAAACCGAACTAGTCAGCACCGCAAGTACCAAAAAGAAAATCGTGAACTTTTCGGCTTTCTTATATACTATTAAAAGTAGAGCTGCGACAGCAGATAGTAAAACTAGAACTGTAGCTAAGATATTGAGATGTCTAAAGGCTAGGATGTTATGTCTAAAAATTAAGAACAACAAAGAGCCACTCAATAATAAATAAACGGCTAATAAAACTATATTAATATTTCGTTTCACATTTCCTGAACGATTTCTCTTTGAACGTCTACTCATGGTAATCCCCTATACACGTTAATAATTATAATTATTATATCACAATCATGAAAGAAATTCCATCCATTTCTGCTATTATCAGCGTTTTCATTCATTTTTTTAGCTATATTTTGAATTTATGACTTCCATTAACGGAATCCTTGATAAAACAAAAACAAGGCCCCTTATTATGGGGCCCCACTTCTGTTTTTATTTGATATGATTTTCAAACTCTTTTTGGCTCTTTTCGATAGCCTTTTTACTTTCTGCTTCCCACTTGGCCTTGGCTTCGTCAAATTGTTTCTTGGTAACGGGGTCTTTTTGCAGTCTCATGTACTTATAATTATTTCCGTCACCCTTGATACCCACTAGGGAGTAGGCACGTGTAAACGGAGTTACTTTAGTTACAGAGGCTGTCCCACCATTTGACATAGCAGACATGATTAGAGAATTGTCAATCATCCAAGCTTGGGCTTCAGCGTATTTTTCATAACGCTTAGCGACATCTTTGTTCTCGGCATCTGCTTCTTTTAGGAGTTGTGTATAGGTATCGAGCCCCAGACTCTTGATGAGCTCTTGGTCTTCCTTGGCATCAAGGCCAAAAATCTTGAGATAGAAGCCGGTTTCAGCATTGAAGGGATCTAGATAAGTTGATGGATCCTGGTAATCACCAACCCAACCATCAAAGTTTAAGTCGTAGTCACGAGCTGCTGGATTTGGCGCTAGGAAGGCAACATTTCCAAAGTCATCTGTAGAAAGCTGTTGAACATCAATGACGATATTGTCAGAACCTAGTACTGTTTCAAGGGTTTGTTTAACCGAGTTCATACCAGAAACCGCATTTTTATTTGTCTGATCAACAGGGACATCCAAATGGATTGGGAAAGTCACGCCTTGGGCTTCCAATTCCTTTTTAGCTTCCGCAAATTTTGCTTGGGCCTTTTCCTTGTTAAAGTAAGCATCTTGAGCGTCTGCCAAATTGATACCTGACCACTCAGTTCCGTAGTTCACAAGCTTAGAAGCTGTTACTTCTCCAAAGGTCTTATCTCCCACCTGAACAAATGTTGGTGGAACCAAAGTATTACGAAGGGTTTTGCTCGCTGCCTCTTCACCGTTAGATTGAGCAGAGTAGGCTGTTCGATCAATACCAAAGTTGATAGCCTGACGGAAATTTTTATTTAAGATAGCTGTTTGAGCTGATTTCTTTTGTTCGTCCGTTGTTTTAGCGGTATGATTATAGGTTTTTCGGTTGACGTTAAAGTTAAAGTACCAAGATGTCTTGTCTTGCAAGCTATAAACGATATTGTCTTGGTATTTTTCTTTTGTCTTGGCATAGTTCGAACTATTTGGATAGACTCCCGCAATCGAGTAGGCGCCATTTTCAAAGTTTCGAATGGTCATCTCCTGATCTGACCCATCAAAGTAGGCTAACTTAACTTTTTCAATGGTTACTTTATCATGGTCATAATAGTGTGGATTCTTCACATATTCGATTGAAGATTTTGATGTGAAATCTTTTAACAGATATGGACCGTTATAAAGGATGCTGTCTGGTGTCAAGGTACCAAAGTCTTTATCCTTTGATTTCAAGAACTCTTCGTTGACTGGGAAAAGGATACTATTGGTTGTTTTTGAATTCCAGTACGGTTCTGGTCGAGTTAAAGTGTACTCGACTGTGTAATCATCCAAAGCTTTGACACCAACAGTTGAAAAGTCATTAGTCACACCCGTCACATAGTCATTCAATCCCTTGATTGAATTTTGGATCAGATCCATGGCTTGCCCCTTGTTGTCCGCAGCATATTTGATCCCAGCAACAAAATCTTGAGCCTTGACTGATGCATATTCCTCACCGTCAGCTGTATACCATTTGGCATCTTTTCTAAGCTTGTAGGTATAGGTCAAACCATCTGATGAAACAGACCAATCCTCCGCAAGAGCAGGTACGAGGTTCCCATAGCTGTCATTTTCTAGCAAACCATCTACGAGATTGGTAATAACGGCAGTGTTATCTGCATAATAATCTAGAAGATAGTTGAAAGTTGTTGGATTCGCACTAAATGTTGATGAATAAGTGCTAGTACCTGTGTTGGACTGTCCACATGCAGAGATCAAAATCCCTGTCGCTAAGACAAGAGCTGTCCCGATTAGTCTTTTTTTCATTTTGATCATCATTCACTCCTTTATGTCACTTTTTATAACATAGCCGTATTTTATCAAATTTATTCAAAAATGTAAAGTTACTGCTTTTATGACAACTGGTGTCTCAAAACAAAAAAGGAAGTACAGTTTTTCTGCAACTTCCTTTTCTGTTTATAAATTACTTGACGTGTTTTTCAAGTTCTTTTTGGTATTTGGCATTTGTTTCGATTTTTTCTTGTTGCCATTTCTTGAAGGCTTCTTCGTATTCTTTTGCAGTCACGACGTCATTTTGCAATTCCAAACCTTTGAACACAAATGGGTCTCCCTTGATCCCGACTTGAGAGTAGGCTTTTGTGAACGGTACAGTACGGCTAACCGTTGGAGAACCACCTGAAGAAGCAACTGGGATTAAGAGTGAGCTATCTGATACCCAAGCTTGAGCTTTGGCGTATTTTTCATAACGCTTATTAAGGTCGCTGGTTTCAGCTGCAGCATCATCCAAGAGTTTCTTGTATTCGTCCAGTCCAACTTGAGCCATCACTTCTGGATCTTTTCCGCGAGTGATTCCCAAGTGTTTAAGGGCAGAACCCTTCTTAGCATCAAGGATGTTGAGGTAGGTAGCTGGGTCTTGATAGTCTGGTCCCCAACCAGTTCCGTTCAAATCATAGTCTTTTTGAGATGGCACCTTGGCTTGAGACGTAATGCTCATCTTTTCATTATCGGTCATTTGAAGGACATCGACAATGACATTCTCTGTACCAAGCGATGATTCGATAGACTGCTTGAGTGAGTTGGTTTGTTGAACCGCGATTACATCTGTTTGTTCAACTGGGATATCCAAATGGATTGGGAATGTAACACCCTTGGCTTGCAATTCTGTCTTAGCTTTATCAAAGGCTGCCTTAGCCTTTTCAGGACTGTAAATCGTATCTTTGCCATCTGTAAGAGCTACATCTTTCCACTGGTCTCCATATGAAACGAGCTCTGCCTGAGCCAACTCTCCAAAAGTTTTTTCACCTACTTGAACGTAGTCATGAGGCACTAGGCTGTTACGGATAATTTTGTCCGCACCTTCTTCACCATTCAACTGAGCAGTGTAAGAATGGCGGTCAAGGGCAAAGTTCAGCGCCTGACGGAAGTTCTTGTTGAGAAGAGCTTCTTTCGTTGATGTTTTTTGAGCCTCGTCTGTTTTAGCTGTTTTATTGTAAGACTGGCGGTTTACGTTAACAGTGAGGTAGTAGCTTGTCGCTTCTTGTGGACTGTAGACAATCTTATCGCCGTATTCTTTTTTAGTTGACTCAAAATTTGAGCTTGTTGGGAAGAGACGAGCTGTTGTATAAGCACCCTGCGTAAAACTACGAATCAAAGATTCTTGGTCTGATCCATCGTAGAAAGTTAGTTTAATGTTGTCAATCTTAACATTGTCCTTATCCCAGTAGTTCGGATTCTTTTCATATTCGATGACTGATTTTGAAGTCAATGATTTCAAGAAATAAGGACCGTTATAAAGAATACTTGATGGTGTTGGCGCACCGTAGTCGCTCCCTTTAGAATTCAGAAACTCTTCATTTACTGGAAGCATGGTCGCAGTTGTGACTTTAGAGTTCCAGAAACTTTCTGGCTTGTTGAGCGTATATTCTACTGTGTAATCGTCAACAGCCTTGACTCCTACTGTAGAAAAGTCATTGCTTTCTCCACTGATGTAGGCAGCCAATCCTTTGATAGAATCTTGAATCAAAGTAAGACCATCTGATTTTCCATCAGCTGCGTGTTTTAGACCAGTAACAAAATCCTGAGCCTTGACTTCAGCATACTCTTCTCCCTCAGAAGTATACCATTTTACACCCTTACGAAGTTTGTAGGTATAAGTCAAGCCATCTTTAGAAACGGACCAGTCTTCTGCAAGCGATGGAATTAAGTTTCCATACTTATCATTTTCCAAAAGGCCATCGACAACGTTCGCTATAACATCAGAAGTTGAACTCTTGCTCGTCACACTGTAGTCCAAAGACGATGGATCCATAGCATAGACATAAGAGAATGTCTTGGGCGCATCAGCCTTCTTTTCACTTTTCCCACAAGCAGTTAAAAGAAGGGCTGTGCTCAGGACGGCACCTGCTCCTAAGAGCCACTTTTTCGATCTCATAAGTAATCTCCTTTAAGATAGTATTTTCACCATTATACCCTATTTTTTCATAAAAGCAAGGGCTTTCGACAGATTTTTTAGAAAATTCTAACAAATATTTTTTAAAGATTTTTCTATACAATTTTTAGTAAAAAACCTCAAGCTTTTGAAGCTTGAGGTTTGCTCATTTTAGTCAGTCAGTTCCACACAGAAGGCATCCCATGGAGCCAAGGTCTGTTTCTCAACTGCTTTTTTAGCAGTAGTGTTTTCAATCAAGACAGATTTAACTTTTCCTTCTACTGAAAAGTTTTGTTTTTCATTGGACAAGTTAGCCACAACTAGGAAGCGACGGTCACCGTCCTTACGGATATAAGCAAAGATCTTGTCAGCTGTATCAAGCAATTCAAAGTCAGCTCGAATCAGCCAGCTGTTCTCCTTACGGATTTGAACCAACTTCTGATAGGTATAGAAAATAGAATCTGGATTTGCCAGTGCTTCTTGAACGTTGATTTCTTCGTAGTTTGGATTAACTGCCAACCAAGGTTGACCTGTTGAGAAACCAGCATTTTTGCTTTCATCCCATTGCATCGGGGTACGGGCATTATCACGACCGATGACACGGATGCTGTCCATGATTTCCTCTATAGAAACGCCTTTCTCAAGAGCTTCACGCGCATAGTTGAGGGATTCAATATCTTCTACTTGGTCCAGTGTTTCAAATGGATAGTTGGTCATCCCAATCTCCTCACCTTGGTAGATATAAGGAGTCCCTCTCATAAGATGAAGTAGGATTGCAAAGGCTTTGGCAGATTTCTCACGGTATTCTTGGTCATTTCCCCAGATAGAGACGATACGAGGAAGGTCATGGTTGTTCCAGAAGAGGGAATTCCAGCCGTCTTCAACTCCTAACTCTGTCTGCCATTTGTTGAAGATTTCTTTTAACTTACTGATATTCAGCTCTTTTTGATAGTGCCATTTAGGTTGCCCTTCCTGATATTGAAGACAAATGTGCTCAAACTGGAAGACCATAGACAATTCTTGTCCCTTGGGATCAGAGTACAGTTTAGCAATCTCTGGCGTTGCTCCCCAGGTCTCTCCTACTGTCAAGAGATTCTTATCTCCAAAGGTTGCTTGGTTCATCTCCTTGAGATAGGGATGGAGCATGGGACCATTATTGACTACTTTCTCATCAGGAATCTTGCCAATCATGTCAATGACATCCATACGGAAACCACCGATGCCCTTATCAATCCAGAAGTTCATCATCTCATAGATTTTCTGGCGAAGTTTTTCATTCTCCCAGTTGAGATCAGGCTGTTTCTTGCTGAAAAAGTGGAGATAGTACTGACCCGATTTTTCATCGTATTCCCAGGCAGACCCACTAAAGATAGACTCCAAATCATTGGGCTCATCCCGCCAGATATAGTAGTCTCGCTCGGGGCTGCCAGGATTTTCACAGGCCTCAACAAACCAGGCGTGTTCATCCGAGGTATGATTGACCACCAAGTCCATGATAATTCGAATATCGCGCTTCTTAGCTTCTGCGATGAGTTGGTCCATGTCCTCCATAGTCCCAAAAATAGCTGCAATCGCTTGATAATCAGCAATATCATAGCCATTATCATCCATCGGACTGTCATAAACGGGAGAAAGCCAAATCGCTGTAATTCCTAACTTAGCTAGGTAGTCTAACTTACTAGTAATTCCTGGCAAATCGCCAATTCCATCTCCGTTACTGTCCATGAAACTCTTTGGATAGACTTGATAGACTACGGCATTGTGCCACCATTTTTCTTGCATCTGTTTACCTCATTATTTTAATAATCTATAGTCTATGATAGCGCTTTTTATAATTTAGTGCAAGCGTTTGCTTAATCTTTTTAATTTCTTTTTTAGCTCCGTAGTTTCCTAACTTCCAATTTTTTATTATAATAGAGGTCAGAGGTAAAAAAATGAAAAAACAAGCTTTTAGTTCTGAACAATATCTGAATCTACAGCGCGACCACATTTTGGAGCGCATTAACCAATTTGATGGCAAGCTCTATTTGGAGTTTGGTGGCAAAATGTTAGAAGATTTCCACGCTGCTCGTGTACTTCCTGGTTATGAGCCTGACAATAAAATCAAGCTCTTGCAAGAATTGAAAGAGCAGGTTGAGGTTGTTATCGCCATTAATGCTAGCAACATCGAACATTCTAAAGCACGTGGTGACCTAGGCATTTCTTATGACCAAGAAGTTCTTCGTTTGATTGACAAATTCAATGAACTGGGAATTTTTGTTGGTTCGGTTGTCATCACACAATACGCTGGCCAACCCGCTGCAGATGCCTTCCGCAACCAGTTAGATAAAAACGGGATTGATTCCTATCTTCATTATCCGATCAAAGGATACCCGACTGATATGGACCACATCATCTCTCCAGAAGGCATGGGAAAAAACGACTACATCAAAACCAGTCGCAACTTGATTGTCGTAACCGCTCCTGGACCTGGTTCTGGAAAATTGGCAACTTGTATGTCCAATATGTACCATGACCAAATCAATGGCATCAAGTCTGGTTACGCTAAATTTGAAACCTTCCCAGTCTGGAACCTGCCCCTTCATCATCCAGTCAACTTGGCCTATGAGGCTGCCACAGCAGACCTTGACGATGTCAACATGATTGACCCCTTCCATCTCCAAACCTACGGAGAAACCACTGTCAATTACAACCGTGATATCGAAATCTTCCCAGTACTCAAACGTATGTTGGAACGCATTCTCGGTGAATCTCCATACGCTTCACCAACAGACATGGGTGTCAACATGGTTGGCTTCGCTATTACAGATAATGAGGCTGCTATCGAAGCCTCTAAACAAGAAATCATCCGTCGCTACTATCAAACAGTTCTTGACTTCAAAGCCGAAAAAGTAGGCGAATCTGCTGTCAAGAAAATCGAGTTGCTCATGAACGACCTCGGTATCACACCTGCAGACCGTAAAGTTGCTGTTGCAGCACGTCAAAAGGCTGAAGAAACTGGTGGCCCTGCTCTAGCCCTCGAATTGCCATCTGGTGACATTGTCACTGGTAAAAACTCAGAACTCTTTGGCCCAACAGCCGCTGCCTTGATTAATGCGATTAAGAAATCAGCTGATATCGCTAAAGAAGTAAAACTAATCGAGCCTGAAGTTGTCAAACCGATTCAAGGTCTTAAAATCGATCATCTAGGTAGCCAAAATCCTCGCCTCCACTCAAATGAAATCCTGATCGCACTTGCTATCACCGCTATGGAAAATCCTGATGCTGCTCGTGCCATGGAAGAACTTGGTAACCTCAAAGGAAGCGAAGCCCACTCAACTATCATCTTGACAGACGAAGACAAGAACGTCCTTCGTAAACTAGGTATCAACGTGACCTTTGACCCTTACTACCAATACGATCGCTTGTATCGGAAGTAAATAAACAAGGCTGGACAAAAACTCAATTTGAGAGAAAAATCCAGTAAATCTTTACATAATAAAAAAATCAAACGCATAATATCAAGTCTTTTGGACATTTGGTATTATGCGTTTTTATGGTTTTCCATTCTCATTTATTTCAATGAAATTGTCAACTCAACACAAGCTCCTCCTTGCTCTGGATTGAGCAGGGTTAGACAACCACCATGCAAGAGAGCGACCTGCTTAGAAAAGGCTAAGCCGATACCATGATGGGGATTAGCTGAATTGCGGCTTTGGTCACTCTGGTAAAAGAGCCGTTCCGCTCCCAGTAGCATCTCCTCTGAAAATGAAGGGCCGTTGTTCCAGATAGCAAAAACCAACTGGTCCTGCTGCACTGATACCGTTAGCTTGACTTCCTTTTGATCCTGGTCTGCATGTTCAAGCGCATTCAGTAAAATATTGAGCAAAGCCCGTTTGAGATAGTCCAAATGAATCGACAAAATTAGACTAAGATCACAATCTTCTTGGAGATAAAAACGATAGCTTTCCTGTTTACTGAACAGTGCCCAATCGTCCTGGAGATAAGCCAAAAAGTCCTCTAAGGAAAGCTGACTGAACTGATTAGAATCAATCTGAAAAGTCTTAGCGTAATCAATCAAAGAGCCACAATATTCTTCCATCTTGTAACTAGCCTGCAAAATCTCAGCAGCATAGTCTGCCTGTGGCTGGCCTAACTGCGCCATTTCCAAGAGCTCAGCATTACCCTTAATCACAGTTAGGGGCGTTTTCAAATCGTGCGATGTCGCTGATAGCTGTAAAATCAACTCCTGATTATGCTGCTGCTCTTTTTCTAGAAGACGAGCATTTTCTTGGTGGCTGCTCCGTAAATCGCTATAGACTTCGAGCATTTCCTCGATCCGAAAAAGCTGGCTTTGATTTTCTTCTAAAAGCTTCTTGCTCGTTAGCATTTTTATTTCCCTGTCGATTTTTCGGAGCAATTTCAAAATATGATAAAAAGTAATCAGCAGCAAGCTCCCTGCCCAAAAGAACAAGGTGAAAAGAACGTGATCACTTCCTTGCGTAAATTCATAACCTATAAGCACAAAAATCAAAACATGGAAAAAGACGATTTTTAAACTGGTTGTCCAGACTAGGCTTTTGAAATTACGGGTTCTAATTGCCATCTATAGCCTACTCCTCTCACAGTTGCGATTGCTTGCAGCCCTTCTTGTTTGCATTTTTGACGAATCTGATATACGTATTCTGAGATGGAACGAAGCTGTGTTTCTGAGCTTTCTGGATAAAGCAAGGTATGAAGACGTTCAGCTGAAAAGGTCTGCTTGGGATTGCTAGCTAGTAAATGTAGCAGTTTAAACTCCCGCTCTGAAAATTTCAAGACTTTACTAAAACAGGCAACTTCGTAGCGCTCTGGATAAAATTGGCAAGAAGCAATTTCAGAATATCGCTCCTCACGTCTTTCCTCCCGCCGAAGATGAGCTCTGACACGCGCCAGCAATTCTTTGGTTCCAAAAGGCTTGACAATATAGTCATCTGCTCCGCGAAAGAGCCCTTCCACTTTGTCCGCCTCCAATTCCTTAGCCGTCAGAAAGATGATTGGACACGAAAGATGAGGACGAATGTAGGAACACAGCTCAAAACCATTAACAGGCTCCATCATCACATCCAGCAGAATCAAGTCATATCCGACAAAATACGTCAGCTCTAGGTCTTCTATCCGATCAAGCGTCGTCACATCATAAGCATCTAGCTCTAGGACGTTTTTCACCAGCTTCAAAATGCTCCGGTCGTCATCAACCACCAAAATACGATACTGTCTCATGATTTCCATTATAGCATACCTCTAGCGAACATCTCGTTTCAAGGTTAAGAATATAGCAGAGCTCCAAACCAAAGCTAACCATAACAGCTGTATTCCCAGCCCTGAGAGATCTATTGAATGCTGAAGTCCTTCATACTCAAAAAGATTTAGCGTAGCCAGATCGGGCAGGTATTTTGCTTCTTTGATGAAAGTCGCCAATAAACGGCTGAGGCCAACCAAGAGAGGAAAGAGCACCGACACCGGCACAACCCAAGATTGAAATAGCAAAGCGAGGCCAGCAGTTAAAAAAGCCAGAAAAATATTGCTGAGAAGACCAAAAGAGCTGTAATAGAGGAATTTCCCCAGTAAGGACCAGCTAAAGTCTAGGTCAAAACGCGCCAGCATAACAAGGAAACAGCTGCCTATCATGACACTGTAGAGAACCAAGAGCAGCAAGTCCAGAAAAAGGAATTTCCCAGCCAACCAAGCCTTTCTATTTGATACGGTTAGAAAATTCGTTCGCATCCCAGACTTGACAAACTCCTGGGCAAAATAGAGAGAAGTAAAGATGACGATGACAGGCTGCGCCAGATAGAGGGCATGCAAAACCTCGCTCAGAGCCTTCGTCTGACCAACTGCTGTCTGACTGTAGTCAAGATTCATCAGAAAAAATGGAACAGCTACCATAGCCACTAAGGCTGCACCAAGAGCGAGATAGTAAGAACGGAACTTAATCCATTCACTTCTAAGCAGAGCTTTTATCATCAGTAGCGCCCTCCTAAATCCGTCTTCAAAAAGCGCAGAGAAGCCATGCCGCCGATGACTAGCAACCATGCACCAAGTATCAACAGCCCTTGCAAGGGATTGTTAGCATATTGGGAAGTTGGCGTTGCAGCAAACAACTCTCCTGCTGGCTGTGGCAAATAAGTCCCCCAACTCGTGTGAGCTGCCAGGTAGTTTCCCAGATTATAGATCTGTGGTATGAGAAAAAGCAGAGGAACTAGCATGGTCCGAGCCAATAAACCTAACAAAAACGAAAGGATTCCCAATAAGGTCAGAGATAAGGTTTTCCACAAAATCAAACTCCAAGCTGCCTGATTGAGCAGAATCGGATCAAGTCCTTCCTTTCCTAAAGCGAGATGCATGACCATATAACTAAAGTAGATTGATAAAAAGCTAGTGGCAAGAGAAAAGCAAGTAAAGGTCATGAGTTTCCCCACAAGCAACTTCAGGCGGTTATTACAGGCCAAGAGACTGGTTCTCAAGCTATGAGACTGAAATTCCATAGCTCCCAAAATTCCAGCTAAAATGACCAAAACCATGACCGCCATAGAAGCCCCGTTGAGACCTAGATATTCCAGCGGATCAATGGCATTTATCAGATTAGGAACCGTCTCAGGCGTAGCATCCAAGCCGATAGACAGATACTGTCGGCCCTCCAACCAGGATACGACAGGCACCAATAGCAGCATGAAGGCCACACTCACTTTGAAAGCCTTGATTGAGCGGATTTTCAACCATTCTGAATGCAATAAAGACATCGTTTCTTTCATCTTAAACCTCCTCTGTCAAATCAAAGAAGAGATCTTCTAGACTGTCTGAATCTTGCAGCACCTCTTCCAATCGTCCCTGCTCAATAATTCGCCCATGATGAATCAAGACCACATCATCTGTCACCATTTGCACCTCTGACAGGATGTGGGATGATAGAAGTACCGTTTTCCCTAAATCAGCCTGCTGACGGATGAACTTTCTAAACCACTTAATCCCACTTGGATCCAGTCCATTGGTCGGCTCATCTAATATAAGAAACTGAGGATCACCCAGCAAAGCTGCTGCTAAACCCAACCGCTGACCTTCCCCCAGGGACAGGCTTGACAAGAGGTCCTTCCTCTTATGAGCGATTCCAGTCATCTCCAAAACCTCATCGATCCGAGACTTGGGAATAGCATTACTCGCCGCAATAATTCTCAAGTGGTCATAGACCTTTCGATTTGGCAAACCGCCAATGCCATCAAAGGCTGCACCTACCGTTCTGAGCGGATAGATCATTGACTGATAGGTTTGCCCATCAAAAGTCGCCGCTCCTGCTGTCGCCCGATCTAACCCCAAGAGAATCCTCAAGGTCGAACTTTTCCCTGCACCATTTGGGCCCAGAAAAGCTGTAATCCGCCCGCTTCTAGCTGTAAAAGAAATATCTTCTAAAATCTGCTTACTGCCATGCTTTTTGCAAACACCTTCTATTTTCACCATATGTTCCATACTGAACTCCTTTATCTTTATTTTCTACAGTATATCCAATCTAGTTCAGAATTAGTTCAGAGATCAAGCAAAAATTCTAAAAGTTGACTCCATCTTTCAAAAGTCGCTCTAGCTTCATTAGAAAGAACTCAGTTTTTCTTTTCCTTTACTCCATTCTTTCTTTATAATTCTGAGGTTTATGTATGGAGACTTTATTATCATTCTAGTACCAAAAAGTCATTTATCAAACTCCATCAAGAACAGGCTTTATGATATAATGAAAGAAGAAAACTGAAAGGAACTACTATGTCAAAAGAAGTTATTGTTGAAAGTTTTGAACTTGACCACACCATTGTTAAAGCACCCTATGTTCGCTTAATTGGGGAAGAAACAGGACCAAAGGGAGATGTCATCTCCAACTTTGATATTCGCTTGGTGCAGCCAAATGAGGATTCTATCCCTACTGCTGGCCTTCACACTATCGAACACCTCTTGGCCAAACTCATCCGTACCCGTATTGACGGTATGATTGACTGTTCACCGTTTGGTTGCCGTACAGGCTTCCACATGATTATGTGGGGACGTCATACCAGCGCCGAGATTGCAGCTGTTATCAAGGATTCGCTCAAGGAAATCGCTGAGACCACTACTTGGGAAGATGTGCCTGGAACAACCATCGAATCTTGTGGAAACTACAAGGACCACAGCCTCTTTTCTGCTAAAGAATGGGCTAAACTCATCCTGGAACAAGGTATTTCAGATGATGCCTTTGAACGCCATGTCATCTAAACGCAAAAGAACCAGTTACAATAACTGGTTCTTTTTTATTATCAAAATCTCGAGTTAGGCTTTTTCTCGAATGAGCAAAACGCCATCTTCCATATCTGCTTCCAGATGTTTAGCATCTAGGTGATCCAAGTGGAAGTCCGTCACCTTATCACGGATTTGTTGTTCGACTACGCGTCGGAGAGGACGAACACCCATGACTTCGTCATAACCTTCTTCTGTGATAAAGTCCTTAGCTGCTTGGCTGACTTCCAAATCAATATCTTTCTTAGCCAAGGTTTGGTTTACTTCAGCCAACATCAAGTCCACAATCTTAGAAAGGTCTTCCTTATTTAAGTGTGAGAACTCGATAACTGCGTTAAAGCGGTTAAGAAACTCTGGACGGAAGAATGGTTTCAAGCGATCCATCAACTCTGGTTTATCCGCATCTTCTGTCAAGTTAGCTTCATAGCCAAATCCAGCATTTGATGTTGCGATAATGACAGTATTTTTAAAGTTCACTGTATTTCCTTGACCATCAGTCAAACGACCATCATCCAAGACTTGGAGGAGAAGGGTAATGACTTGAGGATCAGCCTTTTCAATCTCATCCAATAGAATGATAGAGTAAGGATTGCGACGAACACGTTCTGTCAAGGTATTGCTATTGTCATCATACCCCACATAACCGGCTGTTGTACCGATCAGCTTAGATACGGCTGTGCGGTCACTGTATTCAGACATATCCAAGCGGATGATTGCGTCCTTGGTTCCAAACATATCGAGCGCCAATTGCTTAGCAAGCTCCGTCTTACCAACCCCAGTAGGCCCTACAAAGAGGAAGCTACCGATTGGGCGATTGCCTTCATCAAATCCTGCACGGTTACGACGGATAGCACGAGCCACTGCTTCTACTGCCTTATCTTGGCCGATAACCTTGTGTTCCAAACGATGGGCCATATCTTTCAAACGTTCGATATCAGATGCTCCCATTTGAGACACTGGAATACCAGTCATACGTTCCACAGATTCAGCCACATCGTTGACACTTGCAGTCACCTTCATATCTTCTGTGTGGTTTTCGATTTTCTTTTCTAATTCTGCAATACGTGTTTTAGCATTAAGAGCTGCTTCAAAGTCTTCTGCCTCAACTGCTTTTTCTTGCTTGTCTTTTTCTGCCTCGATTTCACGTTCAACCGCATGCACATCTGTTACAGGATGTTGAGCCGCCAAGTGAGCTGCCGTTACATCGACAAGGTCAATAGCCTTATCTGGCAAGCTACGTTGAGGAATATACTGAACAGAATAATCCACTGCTGCTTTCAAAACTTCATCTGGCAAGATGACATTGTGGTGTTGTTGATAGAGGTCACGAATTCCTTGAAGGATTTTAAAGGTATCCTCAGCTGAAGGAGCATTGACCTTGACTTCGTTGAAACGACGAGCAAGAGCCGCATTCTTCAAGATAGTGTTACGGTATTCATCCTGAGTTGTCGCTCCAATAACAGTCAACTCACCACGAGAGAGAGCTGGCTTGAGAATATCTGCAAGACCTTTAGAACCACTATCACCTCCGATTGAGCCAGCACCAAGGATTTGGTGAATTTCATCAAAGAAGAGAATAATATTTCCTGCTTCTTTCACTTCGTTTACTAGATTTTGCACATTTTCTTCAAAGCTACCACGGTATTGAGTACCAGCCTCGAGACCTGAGATATCAATAGAAATAATTTCCTTGTTCTTAATAGCAGCTGGAACATCTCCGTTCACAATGGCTTGCGCTAGACCTTCGACAACTGCTGTCTTACCAACACCTGCATCTCCAACCAGAACAGGATTGTTCTTGGTACGACGTGAGAGGATTTCAGCTGTTTCTTGAATTTCCTTGTTTCGTCCGATAACAGGATCCAACTTGCCCTCACGAGCTTCCGCTGTCAAGTTACGACCTAGTTTAGCAAGGACACCGTCTTGTTTCATACCTGAAGCGTGTTGTTGCATTTGCGCATCAGATTCTACATTTCCTGGTAATTGACCAGTTGCACGATAATGAGCAAATTCCTCAGGTGTCACTTCTCGTCCATTAATCAAGTAGCGACGGTTTTCAGAACTATATCCTCGCATACCACCCATCAATTGGTTAAATAAATCATCCATGTTGTTAAAGTTATTAAAGTTGTTATTCATATTCTTTACCTCGTTTATTGTTAATTATTTGCGATCTCTGATATTGACTATCTTTGACCTTTGTTTTAAAAATTTTAGACTAGCTAACTAGCTACCCTAAGTATAATTTCTGGTTTTTCTTTTTTACATAAGCCTTCTATAATCTTCTTTTCAAAATCTCGTAGATTTAACATAGGCCTCACCCCTTTCTAGGGTATCTATTATACATTTTCAAGAAATAGAATCATTGAAAATGAGCTTTTTAAGGAATTCATTTTCCTTATGTTTCTACTATATCACTTTGGTCAGTAAAAGTCAATAACTTTTGACTAATTTTGACTAATTTTTTAAAAAGTTTTTAAAACGGCTCTATAATTTCTGTAGTGGGTAAAACCACCATAGGGATTATGGAGCCTATTTTGCTGTAGAAAAAAAGGTCCCATAAGACCTATAATGAAAAGTGACCAAACCATCATTAGAAAGAATCTTATGGAGCAATTAAATTCTATCACAAACTTACTCGGAATTAAAGACAAGAACATTATAATCTTGGATTATCTGGATGCTGGAACACATAAAGAAATCATCGCTAAGCTTGATTACCCTACTCCTAAGTGTCTCGACTGTCAAGGACAAATGGCTAAATATGACTTCCAAAAAGAATCTAAATTCCCTATCTAGAGTGTGCGGGCTACAAAACTCTTATTCGATTGAGAAAACGCCGTTTTCGTTGTAAAGTATGCGGGAAAATGGCTGTCGCAGAGACTTTCTTAGTCAAGAAGAACCACCAAATCTCAACGATCGTCAACCAGAAAATCACTCAAAAATTAATCGAGAAAGTCCCTATGACTGCTATCGCCGAAAGTTTATCGGTCTCTACTTCGACAGTCATCCGTAAATTGAAAGAGTTCGAGGTCAAGTCTGATCTTAACCACCTTCCAGAACACATAAGCTGGGATGAGTACAGCTTCAAGAAAGGTAAGATGAGCTTCATTGCACAGGACTACGATACAAGAAAGATCGTAGCTATCCTAGATGGACGGACTCAAGCAACTATTCGCAATCATTTCCTTCGTTATTCTAGACAGGTGAGAAGTCGTGTGAAAGTCATTACCATGGATATGTTTAGTCCCTACTACGATATTGCTAGAAAACTTTTTCCAAATGCAAAAATTGTTCTCGACCGCTTTCTCATTGTTCAGCATCTCAGTCGAGCAATGAATCGCGTACGCATACAAATTATGAATCAGTTTGATCGGAGATCGCACGGATATAAAGCACTGAAACGTTACTGGAAACTCATCCAACAGGATAGCCGTAAACTCAGTGATAAACGTTTTTATCGACCAACTTTTCGGTCACACTTGACCAATAAAGAGGTTCTAGAAAAGCTGCTTTCATACTCTCAAGAACTTAGACAGCACTATAATCTCTATCAACTCCTACTCTTTCATTTTCAAGAGAAACAAACGGAACATTTCTTTAGTCTTATTGAAGAAACAATTTCTTCTGTAAATCCTATTTTTCAAACTGTTTTCAAGACCTTTTCGAAAGATAAAGACAAGATCATGAATGCACTGGAACTTCCCTACTCAAACGCAAAACTAGAGGCTACCAATAACCTTATCAAAGTCATCAAGCGAAATGCTTTTGGCTTCCGGAACTTTGACAACTTTAAAACTAGAATTCTCATTGCTTTGAACATCAAAAAGGAGAGAACCAATTTGGTCCTCTCCAGGGTATAGCTTTTCATCAACCCACTACAGTTGACAAAGAGCCTTTAAAACACAAGAAAACCAGTTGGATTAACTGGTTTTCTTTCTATTCTAATTGAATATTAGCTCAATGCATCATCCATTGAGAGAACTTCGTGGAAGACACGTTGTGTCAATTCAGTTTTTTGTTCTGGAGTGAGGTATTTAGTGTTTACACAGTATCCAGAGATACGAACGATAACGTCTTCACCTGACATGATCTTTTCGTAAACATCGTTCAAGTCCATAACGTTCAAGTTAACGTGTTGTCCACCGTTTTCGAAGTAACCATCAAGGATTGTTACTAAGTTATCCACTTGTTCGTCACGAGTTTTACCAAGAGCACGAGGTGAAACTTGAGTTGTCAATGAGATACCATCAGCTGCGTAACCAAAGTCAAGGCTAGCAAGTGAGTTCAAGTTTTGCAACCATCCACCTTTAGCTTTGTTAGATGGGTTAGCACCTGGTGAGAAGAATTCAAGTTTAGACAAGTTCACAGAACCATCTTCGTTGAGGTATACACCTTTGTGGACTGGTGAGTTACCAGTTTGTTTAGAGTAAGCAACGTTAGATGTGATTGTCAAAAGTGATACTGTAGCTTCTGCGTCTTTGTAAAGTTTGTGGCTACGTAGACGAGTTGTGTAAGCTTCGATCAACCATTCTGCCAATTCGTTTGAACGTGGGTCATCTTCACCCCAACGTGGGTATTCACCGATTGTTTCGTAATCGTAGATGTAGCCATCCTCGTCACGGATTGGTTTAACTGTAGCGTACTTGATTGCTGACAATGTGTCAACAGTATTGGCAAATCCACAGATACCGAATCCCATGTTAGCACGTTGTTTAGTTGGCAAGAAGGCCATTTGAACAGCTTCGTAGTTGTACTTATCAGTCATGTAGTGGATGATGTTCAAAGCATCTACGTAAGTGTCAGTCAACCAGTCAAGAGATTTTTCAAAGTTCGCTTTAACTGATTCAAATTCAAGAACTTCGTCGCGGATAGGATCGATGTCAAATACTTTGTAGTCTTTGTGAACATCGTCGTAACCACCGTTCAAACCAGTAAGAAGGGCTTTCAATACGTTAACACGAGCACCGAAGTACTGGATGTTGTGGCGTTGTTCTTCATTTTCTGGGTCAAGTGGTGACACACAGCATGAGATACAGCTCATTTCACCATATCCGTCTTTAGCCATTGTTGTTACACCTTCGTATTGGATAGAAGAGTGTTTGTGGCTCATGTGCATACAGTAGCGACGGAAGCTATAAGGTAATTTGTCAGTCCAAAGAACTGTCAAGTTTGGCTCTGGAGAGTTACCGATGTTGTCAAGAGTGTTCAAGAAACGGTAGTCCATCTTAGTAACACGGTGACGACCGTCGTTACCCATACCAGCCATAGAAGTTGTGATGAAGGTTGGGTCACCTGAGTACAATTGGTCATAAGCTTTTGTACGAGCAAATTTAACTGTACGAAGTTTCATAACGAAATCATCAACGAATTCTTGGATTTCTGATTCAGTAAATGTACCACGAGCAAGGTCACGTTCTGCAAAGATGTCGAGCACGATTGGCACACGTCCTAGAGATGTTGCAGCACCGTTGATAACACGGCAGACAGCCATGAAGGCGATGTTCACCCATTGGATAGCTTCTTTGACGTTCATCGCTGGTTTGCGAACGTCAACACCGTAAAGGTCACCCAAGCGAACAACTTGTTGCAATGCTTGGTATTGAAGGTTTACTTCTTCGCGAAGACGGATTGTTTCTTCATCAATTTCTTTAATTGCATTCCAGTCGTTTACTTTTTCTTGCATCAAGTAGTCTGCACCGTAAAGAGCAAGACGTGCGTAAACACCGATGATACGTCCACGTGAGTAAGCATCTGGAAGGCCAGTTACAGTGTGAGCGTGACGAGCACGACGGATATTTGAAGTGTAAGCGCGGAAAATACCGTCGTTAACTGTTGTTACGTATTTTGTGAAGATTTCATGAACAGCTGGATCTGGTTCGTATCCATTTTCTTTCAAAGTAGTTTCAGCCATACGGATACCACCTTTTGGCATGAAATTCAATTTGAAGAGTTCATCGTTTTGAATACCGAAGATCAATTCGTTTTCTTTGTCGATAAATCCAGCAGGAATATCAGCAATAGATGTTGGACGAGTGTCCATTGGGAAACGAGTTTCTTCGTAGTGTGCTTTTGTTTCTTCTACGATTTTTTTGATGTGAAGCGAACGTTCTGTTGGGCCAGCAAGGAAACTTTCATCTCCATCGTAAGGTGTGTAGTTAGCTTGAACGAAGCGAGAAATACTTGCTTTTTCTTTCCAATCTACGCCTTTGAAGCCTTCCCAAGCTTTATCAAAAATATCTTGCGCTTCAACAACTGTCTTAACAACCATGTTAATGTCCTCATTTTTCTTTCTAGTAACAACTATCTGTTACATTCATAAATCAAGTATACCATACAGTAACCGATTTCAACAAGGAGAAAACAGCCTTTTTAGCGCTTTCTTTTATACTACAGCCCCTTTTTTGCTCTAATCTGTATTATATTTTTGAAAGTCAGGTTGAACTTTCCCATTTTTTCAGAAAAAAGGGTATAATAAATAGAAAATGACTCTAGAAAGGGATTGGAATGCTCATATTTCCATTGATAAATGATTTGTCCAGAAAAATCATCCATATCGACATGGATGCCTTTTTTGCTGCGGTGGAAATCAGAGATAATCCCAAGTTAAAGGGCAAACCTGTTATCATTGGGAGTGATCCCAGACAAACAGGTGGTCGAGGTGTCGTTTCTACCTGTAGCTACGAGGCACGAGCTTTTGGCGTTCATTCAGCCATGAGCTCTAAAGAAGCTTATGAGCGCTGTCCCCAAGCTGTCTTTATCTCAGGAAATTATGAAAAGTATAAGACTGTGGGACTTGAGATCCGAGCTATTTTTAAACGCTACACTGATTTGATCGAACCTATGAGTATTGACGAGGCATACTTGGATGTAACGGAAAATAAACTCGGTATCAAGTCAGCTGTCAAAATAGCCCGCCTCATCCAACAAGATATCTGGCAGGAGCTACATCTGACTGCTTCTGCAGGCGTCTCTTATAACAAATTCTTAGCTAAAATGGCTAGTGACTATCAAAAACCACATGGTTTAACAATCATCCTCCCAGATCAGGCTGAGGATTTTCTCAAACAAATGGACATTGCTAAATTTCACGGTGTAGGCAAAAAAACAGTTGAACGCCTTCATGAAATGAGCATTTATACTGGTGAAGACTTATTGGCTGTTTCTGAAGTCACTTTAATCGATCGGTTTGGCAGACTCGGTTTTGATCTTTATCGAAAGGCTAGGGGCATTCATAATTCACCGGTCAAGGCCAATCGTATTCGCAAGTCCATTAGCAAGGAAAAAACCTATGGAAAAATCCTACACGTAGAAGAAGACATCAAAAAAGAGCTGACTCTTCTCTCAGAAAAGGTAGCTCACAATCTCAGCCAACAAGGCAAAGCTGGAAAAATCATTATCCTAAAAATACGATATGCTGACTTCTCTACTCTAACTAGACGAAAAAGCCTCCCACAAGCAACACAGGATGCTAGTCAGATTTCTCAAACTGCCCTTCAACTCTACGAAGAACTAGCTGAAAAAGAAAAAGGCATTCGTTTGCTAGGAGTCACAGTAACAGGATTTTAAAAAGCTTGAAGGAAGATTCCCTCAAGCTTTTTCTTATACAAATAAACGCACAAAACTATAGAGCAACAAGACACTACCGAGTACAATACGGTATTTCCCAAAGAGTGTAAAGTCGTGTTTTTTCACATAACTGGTCAAGAAACGAATAGCAACCATGCTGACCGCAAAGGCAACACCCATAGCAACCAAGAGCAAGAACAGTTGTCCAAAACTCAAGAGTTGACCTGCTTTAATAAATTTAAAAATCTTTAAGGCACTGGCTCCGAACATAACAGGAATTCCGAGATAGAAGGTAAACTCTGTTACGACAGAGCGGCTCGTTCCATTTAACAAACCACCAACAATCGTCGCACCTGAACGGCTCGTTCCCGGGAAGAGGGCGAGGACTTGGAAGAGCCCAATGTAAAGGGCTGTTTTATATGGCAACTTGTCTAGCTCTGTTACTGTTGGTTCAATGGCTTGCGCCTTATTTCGTTTTTCAAGATAGATAAAGGCAACCCCATAAACAATCAACATAATCGCAACTGAAACCATGTTATGGAAGTTGGCATCAAACCAATCATCTAATTTAAAGACCAATAGCAAAGGCAAGGTCGCAACGAGGACTTTTGACCACAATTGCCAAGTTCGACGGACTTCCACCTTATTTTTACCAGGTTTGAAGGGATTGAGCTTGTTAAAGTAAATCACCATAACCGCTAAGATAGCACCGAGCTGAATGACAACATTAAACATGGACATGAAGGCTTCATTTTGGTCCTTGTATTGTACAAATTCTTCAACCAAGATCAAGTGACCCGTACTTGAAATGGGCAACCATTCTGTAATTCCTTCAACAATCCCAAAAAAGATCGACTTCAAAATTTCAATAAGATACATGTATTACTCCTTTTTCTGTCCTCTATTATAGCATAATTTCGGATTCTGCGATAGGTTTTTTAGAAGGCACCGATGCTACCACCGCCTCCGCCTCCTGAGAATCCTCCACCTGAAGAACCACTTCCAGAAGATACGGAGTAGGTACTTGCTGTGTTTGCAATACTAGCATAGTGACTCATTTGAGCAGTTGAATGATAAAACATGCTGTGCCAGCCATAAGCTACATAAAGATTGATATCTGGATTCTCAACTTGAATCTGATAAGATTTCATCAAATGACTCACCTTGTCCGCATAACCAAATAAAGTAGCATAGACAAGGAGGCGATTCCAAAGAACAATACTCTCTAATTCTGCCTTGTCTAGATGGGCGATATCGCGAAGCATGTTTTCAAAACTAGTCCAGAGATAGTACGCTTCTAGTCCTTCTTCGTTTAAAACACCATCACGAGTATCAAATCGGGTTGTCCAATAATAGACGGCAGCTAACATCAAGCTCACAAACCCAAGGATAGGAAGTGGCAGGGAAAGATACCCGTGAGCATCCAAACTGTACAAGAACCAGCCAAAACCAACGAAAGCAGGTAGAAGCGTAGAGACACCTATCGTCAATCGCAAGATTTTTTCGCCATTACTCAGTGGACGATAATAATCTGGAAGTTGCAAAGAGGAAACCCGCTTTCTCACCCCATCCTGCATCTGCTTCAGAGCTTGCTCGAAAGACGACTTAAGCTTACGTCCTGTTTTCTGAATCCTTTTTTCATCAGCTACTTTTGCACCTTGGTAAAGACTAGTTGACACTTGGTAATCTGCAAACAAATCTGAAACAAGCACTTCTTCTCTTCCTGAAAAGGCCAAATTAAGACAATCTTTTTCAAAACTTGCCAATCCTTTTTCTTTTACGACTTTTAGACGGACCTCATCTCCATTTGAGATGATTGAAATATTTCCACGGTCGATCACATCCAATAAGGTTGCCTGAACGAGTTGGTCAAAGGTGAACTTCCCTCCTCCCTTGGTCAAGGGACTGACTTCCTCTAAAGAAGTGGAGTAAACAGATTCCGATAAAACCATCGGTTCTAAGTCCATTGGCGGTTCGTAGAGACGGTGATTTTTAGCATGTTTCTTCGATGGGGAGGTTTTTCTTCTGTAAATGCAGTAGAAAATAACACTAAAGACTAAAGAAAGCGAGAGTAGCAAAGGGATAATCCACGTAACCAGAGCTTTACTTTGAGCTTTTTCAGCAGTAATGGATTCCTCTATTTTTTTAAATTCTGCTAAACGATTGCCCTTCAATCCCTGATCCAAATCAGTTCCAAAATCTTTTCTAGGCCAATAGGCATGCAATTCAACCCCACGCTGACGAGGTAGGTTCTGCAAATGAACACGATAATCACCACCTGTCTTCTCTACCTTGCCCTCTGTAAAGAGTTTCCCTGTATGAAAGAAAAGTTTTTCAGCTCCATTAAAGCCTGTTACCCGAAACTCAAAATTTTCGATAGGTTCTGAACTATCTGTCAAGGGTTGCCAATTAAGTTCCGCGATATCATCATATAGAAATAGGAGGTTTTTTAGTTGCCATGTGATTACCACTTCAACGGTATCCCCTTCTTGGCCTGGATTATACACTTTTACAGTATAACCTTCCGATTCTTCTATCACTTCACTATTGACATTCTCAATGGCGCTAGCATTTTTCCATACCTGAACCTTCGGACTGGGATCTATTTCAAAGCCCTTTGGCATCTTACCAGAACGGCCAAGTCCTACTAGTTGTCCATTAAAGTCTTCATCAAAATAATAGACTACTTTCTCCCTAAATTCTGCCGTATTATCTGCATGAATATACAAATCACCTTGATAAGAGCGAATCTTAAAATCAACCGCAAAAACAGAGAGTGGTAAAATACAAAACAAGCTAAATAAAAGCACGAAAAAAGTCTTTTTCATAACACAATCCCCTTTTTATCTTTGCTATCATTATATCATTTTTTATAAGTAAAGGCTTACTTGTATTGAAAATCTCACCATTTTTAGATACAATAGAGAGAAGTCATTTTTAGACTAGAAATAGGAGAAAACATGAAAAAATTATGCTTATCTATTCTTGCTAGCCTAGCCCTTATATTAGGACTAGCTAGCCAAGTCCAAGCCGACGAATATTTACGCATCGGGATGGAGGCAGCTTACGCTCCCTTTAACTGGACCCAAGACGACGATAGTAATGGTGCTGTTAAAATCGACGGTACCAATCAATATGCCAATGGCTACGATGTCCAAATCGCTAAAAAGATTGCCAAAGACTTAGGTAAGGAGCCTTTGGTCGTTAAAACCAAGTGGGAAGGACTTGTCCCAGCCCTTACTTCAGGCAAAATCGATATGATTATTGCAGGTATGAGCCCAACGGCTGAACGCAAACAAGAAATTGCCTTTTCAAGCAGTTACTATACCAGTGAACCTGTTCTATTGGTCAAAAAAGACTCTGCCTATGCCAATGCCAAATCTTTAGAGGACTTTAGCGGAGCAAAAATCACTTCTCAACAAGGTGTTTACCTTTATGATTTGATTTCCCAAATCCCTGGTGTCAAGAAAGAAACAGCTATGGGCGACTTTGCCCAAATGCGCCAAGCTCTTGAGGCTGGTGTTATTGATGCCTATGTTTCGGAACGCCCTGAAGCACTGACTGCCGAAGCCGCTAACTCTAAGTTCAAGATGGTCCAAGTAGAACCAGGTTTCAAGACTGGAGAAGAAGATACTGCTATTGCCATTGGACTTCGTAAAGATGACAGTCGTATCAGCCAAATTAATGCTAGTATTGAAACCATCTCCAAAGATGAACAAGTTGCACTGATGGATCGTATGATTCAGGAGCAACCTGCCGAAGCCACAGCAACTGAAGAAAGTAGCAGTAATTTCTTCAGCCAAGTTGCTAAAATTCTTTCTGAAAACTGGCAACAGCTCTTGCGTGGTGCAGGGGTCACTCTTTTAATCTCAATCATCGGAACTATCGTAGGTCTCATTATCGGTCTTGCCATTGGTGTCTTCCGTACGGCTCCTCTCTCTGAAAACAAAGTCATTTACGGCCTACAAAAACTAGTCGGTTGGATTCTCAATGTCTATATTGAAATCTTCCGTGGTACACCGATGATTGTTCAATCCATGGTTATCTACTATGGGACTGCTCAAGCTTTCGGTATCAACCTCGACCGGACACTGGCTGCTATCTTTATCGTCTCAATCAACACGGGTGCCTATATGACAGAAATCGTTCGTGGTGGTATTCTAGCAGTTGACAAGGGACAGTTCGAAGCTGCAACTGCTCTTGGTATGACCCACAATCAAACCATGCGTAAGATTGTCCTTCCTCAGGTTATCCGTAATATTCTACCTGCTACTGGTAATGAGTTTGTCATCAATATCAAAGATACCTCTGTATTGAACGTTATTTCAGTTGTCGAGCTTTATTTCTCAGGAAATACTGTGGCGACGCAAACCTATCAATACTTCCAGACCTTTACCATCATTGCAGTGATTTACTTTGTCCTCACCTTCACTGTGACCCGTGTCCTACGTTTTATCGAACGCTATATGGACATGGACACTTACACTACAGGTGCTAACCAAATGCAAACGGGGGATTTGAAAAAATGACACAACCAATCCTTGAAATCAAACACCTCAAAAAATCCTACGGGCAAAACGAGGTCCTAAAAGA
>ERZ772945.544-NODE-544-length-30015-cov-42.276602_pt1 | contig 30015 bp, 27 predicted proteins | sample MGYA00511681_ERZ772945 | MGnify/ENA primary metagenome ERZ772945 (study PRJEB29015, sample SAMEA2737943) | human oral metagenome | biome: human oral; feature: human-associated habitat; material: dental | place: China | collected 2143 ...
CGTCGAACTGCCCCACATAATCCTTGTCGGCGAACTCAAGTGACGGATACTTCGCTTCCCTGTTCTCCGGTGTCCAGAAGTCGCTGGCATGGAAGTAGTTCATAATGACACCGAAGTCCTTTGTAAAGGTGAAGGCACTGTTCTTGTACATATTCATCACCTTGCGTCCGATTGTATAGCTGAAGAGCACGTCGAGACTCAGCCCTTTCCATTCCAGATGGCTGTTCAGTCCGCCGTAGACAGCAGGAAGCGTACTGCCGGCATAATAAAGGTCTTTGTCGTCGATTACACCGTCATAGTTCTGGTCCTTGATCTTCCGGCCACCGACACGCAGCGGATTGTTGATGGACTGGAAATAGAGCGGCATCAGCTTGCCTGACGCATTACGGTACATCGGGATATCCTCCTCCTTCTGCACGATTCCTTCATCCTTGAAGGTATAGATGCCATAGACCGGACGGCCGAGCACCTTGTCGTTGAGGTCTTCGCCGTTATAGGTCTTGCGCAGCATGTTCTTGTTGTGCGAAAGGTTCAGGCCGACACTCCAGTTCCAGTTCTTCTTACGGATGATGTCATACTGTGCCTCAAACTCTATACCCTCGTTGGATATGGCAGAGGCGTTGTCCCACATATTGTTTGCAAGGAACACGTTGCCTGGGAGATAGGACTGCATCAGCAGCTTGCTGGAATACTTATAGTAATAATCCAGCTTGAATTTCAGACGATAATCCAGCAGCTGCAGGTCAAGACCGAGGTCGTACTGGTCGCTCTCCTCCCACGTCAGCTTCTTGTTCGCCATGGACTGTGGTATCAGGCCTAACGAGCCGTTATAGACATTGCTTTCCTCCATCACACCCAAAGCGAGGTAAGGTTCCTGGAATTTCTGCCCCGACTTGCCCCATGAGGCACGCAACTTGCCGAAGCTCAACCACCACAGACGCTTCATAAAAGGCTCTTCACTGAATGCCCAGCCAAGCCCCACCGACGGGAATGTACCCCAGCGGACATCCTTTCCAAACACACTCGAGCCGTCCGAACGGATGGAAAACTCGGCCATGTAACGCTTCTTATAGCTGTAAGCCGCACGGCCTAAGAAACTGACCAGCGCCTGTTCCTGCTGGTCGGTGCGGAAACTCTGTGCTGCTCTTGTCGTACCTCCGTCGTTGAGAAGTGAGGGCCATCCCTCACCGGCATACTTGATGGAATTGGTAGGACCGCCCTTCGCCGTACCGTTCAGGTTCTGCAGCAGGTCATAGTTATAGGTCATACCTGCCATCAGCTCGAGCTTGTGCTCATGCGGAAGTGCAAGGTTATAAGTAAGAATATTCTCCGTCTGGATGTTCGTCATGGCAATGTTGGAAGCCTGGACCTCCGACTTCAAATCGTATTTCAGATAATCAGGCGTGAACGTATAGACACGTGTGAAATAATGGTCGAGCGAATAAGTAGACGAGAATTTCAGCCCTTTCAGGATATTATAGTTCAGTCCAACACTCAGCCGTACGTTATAATTGGAGTTGGTCTTGTCAATATCCCGCAGCTGCCGCAAGGCTATCTGCTCTGCCGTACTGCCCTTGCCAGGCAGCAGTGTGGACGTGCGCTTGGGGTCGAAGGTCAGTCCCTGCACGCGTCCTCCGTCCGAGCCGGCTTTCTGCGTGGCATAGGTGAGGTTGATGCGTGTAAAGGCACTCAGCTTCGTCGACAGATTGAAGTCAAGATTGCTCAACAGACTGTAACGGCGGAAATTGGAACTGATCATGATGCCCGTCTCGTCATAGATACCGGCATTGACCATGTATCGGATATTGTCTGTACCGCCTGCCAGCTGCATATCGGCCTTCGTCAGCTTCCCGACACGGAAGGCGTACTTCCACCAGTTCGTACGGTTGTTGTAGAAAGTGTTGAGCGAGTCCTGCGCAATACCCGGCAGACGACGGTCTGGATCGAGCACCTTTCCGTTGCGCCACAGATAGTCGTAGGCACCGTCGTTGTCGGCATCCCAGCCATAAGAGTCCTTATAGGAATGAGGATAGACAAGTTTGTCGGTAAGATAGTCATAGTGGGCTCCCCGCTGGCTCTTTGCCAGGAGCAGGGCGATGTCACGTTCTCCCTTTCCCATTGTCTGCATCGGCGTACTCGGCAGCCAGGAGAGCGACTGTGACACGTTGAAGCTGACCTCCGTACGACCGGACTTGCCCTTCTTCGTGGTAATGAGGATGACACCGTTGCCGGCCCTCGATCCGTAGAGAGAGGCCGAGGCGGCATCCTTGAGCACCTGGACCGACTCGATGCTCGAAGGGTCCAGTCCTGCCAAGGGGTTGATACCTCCGGTCGCTTCCGTGGCACTGCCCGACACAGGAATACCGTCAATGACATAGAGGGGCGTTCCGTCGTTGACACCCTGCTGGTTCAGCGAGCTGAAGCCGCGGATGGTAATACGCGATCCGCCACCGCCGGGCGAACCCGAGAGGTTGGTCACGTCTACACCTGCCATACGTCCCTGCAGCAGGTTCTCGATGCTTGCCGTCGGAGCTTTCTGCAGATCTTCTACCTTCACGGAAGCGACAGCTCCCACCTGCTCACGTGTATTGCGCTTGCCGTATGCCACTACCGTCACCTCGCCCATTGCATAGGCCGACGAAGGCAGGGTGACATTCAGAGGTTTACCGGCATGATACTTCAGCGTCTTTGCCTCGTAACCCACGCTGGAGATGCTGATCGTCCCTTCTTCCTGGTCGACAGGCATGGAAAAGTTTCCGTCTACATCGGCCGTGACGCCCTTCGATGTTCCTTTTATCTGTACAATGGCAAAGGGGACACCCAGTCCGTCCTTGTCTTTCACCGTTCCATGAACCGTGTACTTCCCCTGTGTTGCGTTCTTCATCTTGAACACATCAATTACCTTGCCATCCACATTATATGTAAAGGATGTATGCGACAGCAGGCTTTCCACGGCTCCCAGCTCGTCCACATCCTCGAAAGAGATGGTCAGGAGCAGCGAGTCGTTCTTCACATCATCGGAATAACGGATCTGGTAATCTCCCTTTGTTGAAATGAAATCTAAAATCTGGGCAACGCCCTTATCCTTGAACGAAATCGAGAATTTCTTCCCTGCAACCTGGGCGGAAACAGGAGAAGCCCACGACACCAGCAGGATAAAAACCGCCAGAAACACGAAAGAAGGTAACCTCCTTGCAGTGCTAAACACTTGTTGGTGATGCCTCATTGGTCTGTTTGTATAATTATTGTTTATATTCATTTTGATAAAAGCGAATGACTAAAAGTCACCATTCTCAATTCTTTCCTCTTTAAGGCATGCCCAGCCCTGACAGAATGAATGCAGGTTCCCATGTCTCGATCTGCAGCATTTTTTACATAAAAAAGGTATTAATATCGAACGAGGTGCAAATGTACGTAATTTTTTTTAATCTCATGGCAATTAGCAAAAAAAATGAATCGCCGCTGTTCCAGACCTGCTGGAAACCTATTGAAAAGATGGTACAGACCATCGAAGCAAAACGGCTCACAGACAAACACATAGCAAGCGTACAAGAAAAGGTGCTTAGTTGCGGTGCAAGTAGGCGTTACTTGCACGTCAAACAGGCGTTAGTCGGCATGCAGGCAAGCACCATTTGGAAAGGCTTCAGCCGATAGACTGGAGAGGAGGCCGTACTCCCCTGTTCACGAGGCAGCAGACAGCCAGATTCCGACCTGATAATCACGAATGCTAATCCGCAAAAGGAAGCAGACCTTCCGTCCAGACGGGTACAGGGGAAGACTCCTCCTTCTCAGGAAGCGGCGACGACACCGATAGCCCCATCAGCCGGACAGGGCGGTCGTGACAGGACGTTTCCTTCAGCAACTGCTTGGCAAGCGGCAGGATGTCGTCCTTCGTACGGAGCACACGCTGCTGTGTCAGACTGCGCGTTATCTGTGTCGTGGCATCCCACTTCAGCTTCAGCGTAAGCGTGCGCCCCTCAAAACCACTTCGTGCCAGCCGTTCGACAAGTTCCAGAACGATATGGTACAGTTCGATGATAATCTTCGAACCGACATGAAGATCCTCCAGGAAAGTGCGCTCACAACCCACCGATTTCCGTTCATGGACTGCGACGACAGGCCTGTTGTCAATACCGCGTGAAAAGTCATAGTAAATGTTTCCCATCTTACCGAACACCTGCACGAGATGCAGACGCGAAACCTGCCGGAGCTGTCCGCCGGTGAACACCCCCATGTCATGCATACGTTTCGCCGTCTTCGGGCCGACTCCCCACAGCTTCTCCACAGGAAGGCTGCCGACGAAACCGAGTGCACGGTCGGGATGCACCGTAAACAGGCCGTCAGGTTTGCGCATATCAGAGGAAATCTTCGCCAGCAGCTTGTTATAACTGATGCCGGCCGAAGCGGTCAGCGAGGTACGGTCAAGAATCTTCTGCTTGATTTCCCGAGCAATGTCCACCGCCAGTTCCATCCCCTTTTTGTTCTCCGTCACATCGAGGAAAGCCTCATCCAGCGAGATGGGCTCGACAAGGTCGGTATATTCGTGGAAAACAGCATGAATCTGCCGGGAGACGGCCTTGTACCTGTCGAAATGACAGGGGACGACGACCAGATGGGGGCAACGCCGCCTGGCCTGCGCCATCGGCATTGCCGAATGGACACCGAAAGGACGTGCTTCATAGCTGGCAGTAGAGACCACACCGCGCGGTCCGTCGAAGCCCACGGCGATGGGCTTCCCACGCAGTCCGGGATTGTCTCTCTGCTCCACCGAAGCAAAGAAAGCATCCATGTCAATATGAATTATCTTGCGCATTATGTTACAGTCCTTCCCCTGCAAAGATACAGAGAACAGAGGAAAGATGGGTATTTCTGACTGATAAATAAATAAAAAACCGTATCTTTGCAACAAAATAACGGAAATGGAGTTATTATAACAAAATGACTAAAGGAGACAAACTGGAAATGATAGAAGACAACGGACACGATGCCATGGGAAAGGTGCAACGCTGCATCAAACGAGGCTTCGACCTTGTGGCGGCCTTCGCAGGCATTGTCGTCTGCTCGCCGGTCTTCCTCATCATCAGTCTCCTCATTACGTACCAGGGCAACGGCCCGGTGTTCTTCCGGCAGATACGTATCGGCTACAAAGGCCGTCCTTTCGCCATCTTCAAGTTCCGCACGATGAGCAGTGTCGTCGAGGAAGAGGGACCGCAGCTCGTTGCCGGATGCGATGAGACGAACTCTACACGTTTGGAACAGTTCCTGCGCGGTCATCATCTGGACGAGCTTCCGCAGCTATGGAATGTGCTGCGCGGTGATATGTCGTTCGTCGGACCGCGCCCGGAGCGCAAGTTCTTCATCGACAAAATCATGGAACAGACCGACCGCTACCGTCTCATCTACCTGATGCGGCCCGGCCTGACATCGGAAGCCACACTTTACAACGGCTATACCGATACAATGGAAAAAATGCTCCGTCGCATGGAGATGGACATCCACTATCTGGAGCACCGCACGCTGCGGCTCGACCTGAATATTATCCTCAAGACGATTCTGAACATCGCTACTGGAAAGAAATTCTAAACAAAATGAAAAGATATATACTGTCTGTATTGCTCACGCTATGCACGCTGGGCGGCTTTGCACAGTCGTCCATGACGGACACGCAGGTCATGGAGTTTGTGCAGAAAGAGCACAAACGAGGGACATCCCAGGCACAGATTGTCACGAAACTCATGCAGAGCGGCGTGGACATATCGCAGATACGCCGTGTGAGGGAAGCCTACGAAAAGATGCAGAATGGCAATGCCGCCTTCGGCGCGACAACCGAAAAGACAGCGGCCGACCGGAGCCGTACAAACAACGGACAGCTGCATCCGGGCAAGAGCAGACGGCAGATTGCCGATGCCACGCTCGACAGCTACAACACGGAAGAGCAGGAAGTAAACCGATACAGCGACGGGCGTGTGTCGGCGAACCGGTCATGGACAAACACCTACGACGAGAACGACGGCGAATACCTGAAGATGCAGGAAGAGATGAACGCCTGGATGCCGCAGGACACAGCCACAATGTACAACAACCTCCTGAAACAGCTGAGCCGCAACCGGAAGAAAGTGTGGGGACGTGACATTTTCAACAACAAGAGTCTCTCGTTCGAACCGAACATGAACATGGCACTACCCCGCAATTACCGCATAGGGCCGGGAGATGCCGTATTCATCGACGTGTATGGTGCATCACAGAAATCTTACCAGACGACTGTCGCGCCGGACGGCATCATCACGCTGGACGGCTTCGGCCCTATTCAGGTGAGCGGACTGACCGTTGCACAGGCGAACAGCCGCATCCGGGAGAAACTGGGCCGGCGGTACAGCAGTTCGAGCATACGCCTCTCCGTAGGCCAGACACACACCATCATGGTGAACGTCGTCGGCGAGGTGAAGACACCGGGTACTTACACGCTGTCGGCCTTTGCCACCGTCTTCAATGCACTCTACATGGCGGGCGGTATCGGCGAACTGGGGACATTGCGTAACATCAAGGTATACAGAGGGGGAACGCTCATCAGTACGGTCGATGTCTACGACTTCCTGCGCCGCGGCCATCTGACCGGGAATGTACGGCTGGCGGACAATGATGTGATTGTCGTCGGTCCGTATGAGATGCTGGCACAGGTAAGCGGCAAGGTGAAACGTCCGATGTTCTACGAGATGAAGCGTGGCGAAAGCCTCGGTACGCTGATCAGTTATGCCGGCGGCTTTGCCGGCGATGCCTATACCCGGTCGGTGCGTGTACGCAGAAAGACCGGCCGCCAGTACTCCATCTTCAACGTCAATGAGTTCGATATGCGCAGCTTCCGTGTGTCCGATGAAGACTCGGTCAGCGTCGACTCCGTCATTCCACGGTATGAGAACATGGTCGAAGTGAAAGGAGCCGTGTTCCGTCCGGGGATGTATGAGGTGGGCGGACGCATCAACAGTGTACGTGGACTGATTGAGGCGGCAGACGGACTGACGGAAGCTGCCTTTTCCCCGCATGCCGTTCTGCACCGCAAAAAAGCCGACCGGACACTGGAAGTGATTTCCGTTGACGTAGACGGTATTCTCACCGGACGTGTGGCGGACATACCTCTACAGAACGAAGATGTGCTCTTCATTCCCACCAAGACCGAGGTGCAGGAGCAGCAGACCATCACCATCCACGGCGAGGTGCTCTATCCCGGTGTATACAAATATGCTGACAACGAATCGCTGGAAGACTTCATCCTGCAGGCCGGCGGACTGAAGCAGACAGCCTCGACGGTCCGTGTAGATGTGTCGCGACGAATCAGCAACCCACAGGCTCTTGCCCCCGACTCTGTCATCGCACGTACCTACTCTTTCTCCCTGCGCGACGGCTTCGTCATTGACGGTGCGCCGGGCTTTGTCCTCGAACCGTTCGATGAGGTATATGTCCGCAAAAGTCCGGGCACGACTGTCCAGCAGAACGTAAGCATCGAAGGGGAAGTGGTGTTTGCAGGCAACTATACACTGACCTCCCGCAGGATGCGTCTGAGCGACATCTTCAAGGCTGCCGGCGGCGGGACAGAACTGGCATATATAAAAGGTGCGCGGCTGGAACGCCGCCCGACACCGAGTGAACGCCTGCGCATGGAAGCTGCCTATAAGATGCAGCAGGAACAGCAGCGCAAGAACATGATCGACCTTGCAGTGAAGACGAAGAACGCCACCATTGTACAGGCGGTACAGGAAAACGACAAGAAGACGCAGGAGAAATTCCAGGTACCTGACAGCTATCCCGTAGGTATCGAACTTGACAAAGCCATCGCCAACCCAGGGGGCGATGAAGATGTCCTCCTTCGGGAAGGCGACCGTATCATCGTCCCGCAATACAACGGAACTGTCAAAATCAACGGTGCCGTCATGTATCCGAACACTGTCGGCTACGTTGAAGGGAAGAGTGTCGCATACTATATCGACCAGGCCGGCGGCTTTGCCAGTGATGCAAAGAAAAGCAACACTTACATCCTCTACATGAACGGGATGCTTGCCAAGGTCGGACACAACGCCAAGGTACGTCCCGGCTGCGAAATCATCGTTCCTACGAAGATACAGAGCAGGATGAGCCTTGCCGAGACGCTCAGTGTCGGATCCAGTGCGGCCAGCATTGCAGCCGTCATCGCCACGATTGCCAACCTCTTGAAATAGTAAAGAAAGGAGCAGGAAATGAAATACCCGATAGGAATACAGTCGTTTGAAAGAATACGACAGGATGGATATGCCTATGTTGACAAGACACGGGAGATATACCAGCTGACCAGCAAAGGGAAGTATTATTTTCTCGGCCGTCCTCGCAGGTTCGGCAAGAGCCTGCTCCTCTCTACCCTCGAAGCCTACTACTCGGGACGCAGGGATCTGTTCAGAGGGCTGTATATAGACACAGTGGAGAAGGAATGGGAGGTGCATCCCATCCTCCACCTTGACCTGAACACCGCCAACTATAAAGAACCGGACAGCCTTGATGCCGTATTGAACAATTCGCTTACAGAATGGGAGAAACTCTACGGGGCTGAACCTTCCGAGACGACAGCTCCTCTCCGCTTCAAAGGTATAGTAGAGAGAGCTGCAAAACTGACAGGGCAGAAAACGGTCATCCTCATTGATGAATACGACAAACCCTTGCTGCAGAACATGACGAATGCCGTGCAGCAGGAGCATTTCCGCAACAGTCTGAAGGCTTTTTACTCCGTTCTGAAAACACAGGACAGATACATTGAATTTGCCCTGCTGACAGGGGTGACGAAATTCAGCAAAGTGAGTGTATTCAGCGACCTGAACAACCTCAACGACATCTCGATGGACCGTGCCTATGCCACGATCTGCGGTATCACGGAGGAAGAGATAGACACCTGCTTCAAGGATTCCGTGGAAGAACTTGCCAGGACAAACGGCCTTACCATTGAGGAAACGAGAGCCAGACTGAAAGAGCTATACGACGGCTATCACTTCACGCCCACCTCGGCTGGCATCTACAATCCGTTCAGTGTGCTTTGCACGTTCAGCAAACAGGAGTTCAACAACTACTGGTTTGAGACGGGCACACCGACTTTCCTCGCAGAGATGCTGAAGAACTTCAAATACCGGCTGCCCGACCTCACGAAGGAACAGGTCACTGCAGACGTACTGAACAGCATCGATTCCACTTCGCTGAATCCTGTCCCCATCATCTATCAAAGTGGCTATCTGACCATCACCGGCTACAATGAACGGTTCAAACGCTACCGGCTGGGATTTCCCAACAAAGAGGTTGAGGAGGGATTCCTCAACTTCCTGTTACCGAGCTATGCACCTGTCGAAGCCAAGAGCGAATTCGACATCATCGAGTTCGTCAACGATGTCGAGACAGGCAACCCGCAGCAGTTCATGGAACGGCTACGTACACTCTTTGCCGATACCGACTACAAAAATGTCGGCAACGCAGAGCTGTATTTCCAGAACGTCCTCTATCTCATCTTCAAGATCATGGGTTTCTACATCCAGGTGGAACGCCCGACTGCCAACGGGCGTATGGATGCCATTATCCAGACTGCCGACTATGTCTACATCATCGAATGCAAACTGGACAAGACTGCTGACGAAGCCCTCCGGCAGATAGAGGACAATGCCTATGCCCGGCCTTTCGCCATGGACAGGAGGAAGCTCTTCAAGATAGGTGTCAACTTCTCCACGAAGACAAGAGGAATTGAAAGCTACAAGATTCAGTAGACGCATGAAAGTATCTCCGGCGCACTTGGAAGACAGGCATCCTCTATCAGGAGGATCATTGCCAATTCTTACGCTGCAATACAATAGAGGAGGGAAAGAAATGATGAATAAAATTAGATATATCAATATGTGCATTACCGAATTTGGGAAGAAGTTCGGTATGGAACCGCACATTGCATTCAATTATCTAAAAGAATACAAAGGAATTGATTTCCTGAACAGATACTATGAGGCCGAACATCAACTTTCCCTGAACGATGCCATCAATGACCTCATAAGTATCTGCAAAAGAAACGGAGGTACTGTCGAATGAAACTCTATCATGGGACAAATATTGACTTTACAGATATTAATCTATCTGTTTGCAGGCCCAACAAGGACTTTGGGCAAGGATTTTATTTGACAGAGATAAAACGACAAGCACTGTTGATGGCAATCCGCAGATGTGCCTTCATCCAAAAAGGGACACCGATTGTCCAAACGTATGATTTCAATGAAACATTCTTGTCTTCCCAGTCATTAAACGTGAAGATCTTCGATGGCGTAAGTAAAGAATGGGCACAGTTTATATATGACAACAGGCTGGGTAAAAAAAGAGAAGAAAAGGAATATGACATCGTTGTCGGACCTGTCGCTGACGACGGCGTTGTGTATCAGCTCAACTTATTCCGCCAACAGCTAATCACGATAGAGCAATTGGTACGGGAACTGACTTATAAGAAATTAAACAATCAATACTGTTTCTTGACAGGAGAAGCAATAGCTACACTTCAAAGAGTATGAAGATAACCAAAAGACAACTTGACTTCATTATCAATAGCGATGTGGAAGAACTCGTCTCCATGCTACAGAAGAAATGTCAGATGCCTTTGACAGCAGCATTCGATCATGTCTATAATTCAAAAACTTACCAGAGTCTCCTAAATATAAGAACAGGATTATTCCTTCAAAGTCCTGAATATATTTATTCATATCTAAAAGAAGAGTTGGAAGAGGGAATACAACAATAAAAGAAAGGGCAAGAAACCTGTTATGTGCAGAAATAAGACACTCTGAAAACCGTAAAAAAGTCATGACACACGGTTAATATTATTAAGTCTACTTTGGATAAACAGTAGAATAAATACACAAAAGGTATCAAAAAAAGTCTGCTCCAAAAACGGATAAATTAGAAACAAAAATGGAAAACGATAAAGTTGTTACTATTGATTTGCGATTAATCATAAGGCGAATTTTAAAAGAGAAGTTGGCCTTCCTTATCATGATACCTGTTGTTCTGTTCCTTTCCATCCTGTATATCTGGAATGAGCCAAGATACTATACAACCGACACCAAACTCGCCCCAGAGCTTAACAATTCCACGAACTCGGGGGCAATGGGCTCTTTGGCATCCTCTTTAGGCATTGACATGTCACAAATGAAAAGTGCAGATGCTATTACTCCAATGCTCTATCCTGACCTCATGGAAGATAACCGGTTCGTCGTAGAGCTATTCAACATCCCGATTACCACATCTGATGGAAGAAATTACAGCTATTCTGATTATCTTGCTAATCATCAAAAGACATCATGGATAAGCAAAAAGTTAAATAAAGAAGAAACTGTAACATTAGATACAATCTCACCATACCATCTGACGAAAGGACAAAGCAAAATAGCAGAGACTATCCGCAAGAACATTTCTCTCAAAGTTGACACCAAGGATGGAGTAATAACCATAACTGCGACATCCCAGGATCCACTGGTCTGTAAGACGGTGGCAGACTCCTTGAGAACGAAACTAAAGGAGTTCATAACAACTTATAGAACAGATAAGGCGAGAAAAGATGTTGCATATTACAGGAAAATAGAATTGGAGGCTCAGGCTGCATACGAGAAAGCGAGAAAAGAATATGCCAAGTTCTCTGATGCTAATCAGGATGCCATACTCCAATCCATCCAATCCAAGACTGAAGACTTGGAAAACGATATGCAGCTGAAATACAATACTTATTCGAGCGCAAAGAACCAGTATGATGCGGCTAAAGCGAAACTACAGGAAACAACACCCGTCTTTACCATACTCAAAGGTGCATCCGTCCCTGTCAAGCCAGCTGGTCCGAAGCGAATGATGTTTGTATTCATCACTTTCGTCATCACAAACATATTATTGACGATATACGCTCTCAGGAAAGATATTAAGAAGATGTTTATTTGACAAGTATGCAGCAAAGTCTTCCAACAACCTTAGGAATCATTTTCAAAAAAGTCACTGGCATTCAGGACATTTCCCTATTCCGCAAGAATATTCATAAATACATAGGGAAGAAGCTGTATCACCGGCAATATGACACTGATGATATCATTGCCGCCATGTGTGCGTTGGGAATGAAAAAAGGAAGTACAGTCTGCATCCATGCTTCCATGAAAGAATTCTACAATTATCATGGAACGGCTGAAGAACTTATCCGGAAGATACAACAGGTCATTACCGCAGAAGGAACATTACTAATGCCGGCCTACCCTAACCCACGTTATCAAAAGGATCCTGACTACATCTTCAACCCAAAAACCGAGCCAACATTTGCAGGACATCTGGCAGAAACGTTCAGAAATTCCCCGGATGTCGTTCGTAGTATCAATGTCCAACATTCAGTTTGTGCTTGGGGAAAGTATGCAGAATGGCTGATAGAAGAGCATTCTATGTGCATAAACTGCTGGGATGAGAAGTCGCCATGGTATAAAATGACAACACTCAATGCACTTGTCTTTACATTAGGACTTGATTCACATTACATCGGGACATTCGACCATTGCGTAGAGGGTCTCCTGTACAAAGAGTATGAGTACTGGAGACAATTCTTTACCGTATGGAAGACATACAAGTATTATGATTCATGCGGGACGATAAAGTCATACAGATGTATCGAGGGTAATCTGGAAAGGAGGACCCATGAGCAGAGACTCATCCGGCACTTCGATCCTGATATTTACAAAAAGCTGAAACTTTCAAATCTGCTCATAAAAGTATTTCACTCCAAGCCCTGTCTTGAAAAGATGCTGGAACTTGGACGCAAAGGAATTACTATGTATTATATCCCATCAACAAGAGGCTATCGCTTTGACGGAGATAATCAATAAGATAAGATCCAGTGCATTATTACTCAACACACTGAAGATGTCCATGAGTAATATTGTCATGTTGCTGCTTCCCCTGGTAGTAACACCAATCCTGTCACGCTTATACCTCCCAGCAGAATTCGGAGAATGGGGAGTCTTTTCTTCATTTGTCTCCATCTACACCTTGGCTGTCTTTGCTGGGTACGAGAATACAATCGTAAAGGCGACAGAGAAAGAAATCCCATACACATCAGCTCTCTGCATCATTCTCAGCCTGTCGATTACTGTCATCACAACAGTCGTCTTCTATCTCGGCAATGCTGAAGGGACAAGATTCTTCAGGGAGTTTCCTTCTTCCGGACTACTTTTCTTTTATTTGACAGCGTATTCCTTGCACACAATATTCAGTAATATGTGCAACCGGTATGGAAGATATTCAGGTATAGCTATGGAGAGCATTGTCTTAGGAAGCTCACAGGCCGGGCTCCGGATTCTATTTGGGCTCTTAGTGCTTTCCAACATAAATGGACTTATCTTAGGGACAACACTCGCCCAGATTGTAACGGCAGTATTCCTGTTCATGTATCTTATCCGTATCAAGAAGTGCAGAGTGCTCTGGGCTTTCAGCCTGCAGAAAATGAGAGCCATTATTATAAAATACAAGAACTTTGCACTTTATGACGCACCATCAAGCATTCTATGTTTCGCAGGCTTCAACGTACCATTACTGATTCTCGTCACCCGCTTCAACAAAGCGACAATCGGAAGCTACTCCATCATTCTGCAGCTTCTTCTATTACCAATGACAATAATCGGATCAGCAATCGGACGAATATATTATGAGCAGTTATGCTCCGACGAAACAAAAGACAACAGACTGAAAATACAGCAGCGTACTATACAGGTGGGGAAAGTAGTCTCCCTGATTTCTTTCCTTCCTATGCTGTTCCTTGCATGCGGAGGGGACAAACTCATCGTACTATTTCTTGGTTCAAAATGGACAATATCAGGAGGAGTCGCCTTGTGCCTTGCCTTCTGGTCTTTCCCGACCATTCTTACACAGCCTTTGATTCCTTTGTTTCGCTATCTCAACAAACAGCGCATCCTTTTCTACTATAACAGCCTGTATGCCATCATCTCTATAGGAACAATCATTGCTGGCTGTAATATGAGCAACAACATTTACCACATTCTAACTTTCTATACTTTCACCTGCTCATCAGTCAACTTAGCGATGTTCTTTCATGTGTTAAGACTGGCAAACATATCTACACAAGTTCTTAAGAAGTACATTCCTTTCTGGATTCTATCTTCTATTGTTTTAATTATTAGAATTATACTAATATGAAGAAGACCATAGGATTCATTTTCAATGCCGACAACGTTTTCTCACGTATCATCTGCAGCCTTGCCTATATCGTTATCTACGACATGGCGTTCAGTGACTTTGTGTTTAAGCTTTTCCATTATATGGGAATAGATTACATCCCAATGCCAGCAACAACTTATATGGTATGGGCTGTAATCTCTGTTTTCCCAATCCTGTTTTATAAAGGAGTAAAGGTCTTATCTTCCTTTTTTACCATCTTCTTATATATCATGGTGTATATTCCCTTTATACACGCAATCTTCACAATGTGGGGAATAGATACCTTCACGAAATATACTTATAGCTTGCTTATGGCTTTTCTTTTCTCCCTGTACTTCAGCATTGGGACTAAGAACACCATCTTTAAGAATATTATCATTACCCCACAAATACCTTTCAAATGGATTGAGTTCTTCACAATAGTCCTAACAGCCGTTCTCGTCATATCTAATCTTGGATCTATGCACCTTGTAAATGTATTCACCCAATCTGATTTAATGTACGAATTGCGTGCACAGAATGCAGAAGAGGCAGCAGGAGGAGCATCTATTCTTGCCTATATCAAAGGTTCTTTATTTGGAGCGTTTTATCCGTTCCTCTTGATTAATTATCTTGGTGAAAAAAAATGGCTGAAAACAATACTCATAACAGCCGCTTATTTCCTGCTTTTCATGATAGACATGCAGAAACTTACCTTCTTCATGCCATTCGCACTAATCGCTTTATGTCTCTTCATAAAAAGGCAAGGGAAAGCTTTTAGCATGAGACTACATTCAACTGTTATGTATCTATTTTCGGCTGCAAGCATTGCTATCCTCAATATAAAAGACGAAGTAATACAACTGGGTGCCGGATTCATCATCATCCTCCGTACTACGGCTGTTGCCGGGTGGTTAACACAATATTACCTACGGTTCTTCTCTGTCAATGACAACCCTTATACACTTTATTCACATATAAATATCATTAACCTTTTAACAGACTATTATCCTTATGCGGGTTCTTTAGGTGAGACAGTTGCTTACGGATCACAAAATGCCAATGCCAACTTCCTTTTAACCGATGGTGTTGCAGCTGCGGGAATATTTGGATTGCTTTTAATAGGGTTAGTCTTCTATTTTCTCTTGCACATCCTCAATTCAATATCCTATCGATATAGGCTTTCCGACCTCTTGGTTATCTTTCTTCCAACACTCTCATACGTCATGAATACATCCCTGTTCACGACTTTACTGTCCAATGGTCTTTTAATACTGATACTTCTCATTGGATGTACCGAGAATCCCATTGATATCAGGGTAAACAACAATAAAGATGAAGAATAAACTTTGCATCATCACCAATATAGGGGCACATTATAGATACCCCATTTTCTCACTTATTGACAGGGAGATTGGATGCGACTTCTTTCTGGGAGACAAGGTGAAACAGAAATTAAAAACTTTCGAGTATGGAAAGCTTGCTGGTTATAAAGGAACACTTAGAAACAGGTTCGTTGGCCCATTCTATTGGCAGGCAAACAGCGTTAACCTCGTATTCAAAGACTATGAATACTTTATCCTTGACGGAGAACCTTTCTGCCTGTCTTCATGGATTATCCTCATTCTATGCAGGTTACTCGGGAAAAAGACGATATCATGGTCACACGGATGGTATGGACGGGAAGGATTCATCAAAGGATTTATCAAAAAGATATTCTTCAAGCTTTTCAGTGAACTGATGCTTTACAACGAGTATGCCATCCGACTTATGACTGATCAAGGTTTTAATCCTGCACATATGCACTGCATAGCAAACTCCATGGATTCCGACAAGGAAAAGGGATTGCGGGCATCATTGAAACCGAGCAGAATTTATCAAGGACACTTTCAGAATGATTACCCTACTATCATCTATTGCGGGCGTATTCAGAAGTGGAAAAAGTTAGATATGATCATTGACAGCATGGAGATTCTTGCTAAAGAGGGGAATCCCATTAATACCATCTTTATCGGGCAGGACATTGAGAATGTAGACCTGAAATCCTATGCTGCTTCCAAAGGACTGGAAAAACATATCTGGCTCTATGGTCCTTGTTACGATGATCGTATCATTGGCAAACTTTTTTTTAATGCTTCCGTATGCGTCTCACCCGGCAATGTCGGACTGACTGCCATTCACGCCTTGTCATTCGGCTGTCCAGTCATAACACATAATCAGTTCCCTTATCAGAATCCCGAGTTCGAGGCCATCAGGCCAGGAATAACAGGTGACTTCTTCGAGAAAGATAACCTCTTAAGTATGACTGAATACATAAAGAAATGGACCTCACAAACACAAGAAGAACGGGGGCAGACCAGAACAGCTGCCTTCAATGAGATTGACAGTAAATGGAATATCCACAACCAAATAGAAGTCATTAAAAAAGTGATCAATCAAAAATGAAAGAACATAAACTCTTATTTATAGCGATATACGCTATCAGTTCTCTTATATGTACAAGTTGTAACAATGAGACTTTAGTAGATCAAGAAACAGCTAACAAAAAATATGAATGCTACTACAAATCCATGGGAGAAAATCTACCTAACGGAAAGGAGGCAGCAACCATATATATCAATAACCTGACAAACAGCATGGAGCACGAATATACAGTCGTATCCTTTGGCAATAAACTCAGAACCCCTAACATTAACTTCGATTTAAAGGATATATTTATATACCCAAAGGCTGATAGTGCATTAATCTACAAGGATAAAGATGCCAATAGAATTTTCGGGCACCTAACAGATAATATACAACCCATACGCTTTAACGTAGTTGAAAACATTGATGGGGATTTTGCCCATTCTGATAAGGTTTACTTCACAGGTGGATTTCACGGATATGCAAATAACACTGATAATGGTACTCTCCCTACTTTATACGAGAAAAAGAAAGAAGTATATGTCGATGGTAAGCAAATAGAACAGAACACAAAAGCCGTCGGTTCAAAAATAACTATAAAGGTCACAAACCTTTTACAAGCAAGCAATACAGAAAGGAGTGATGGGCATGGAAGATATGTACTTGAACAGAGGATAACCATTACATATAAGAATGATACGGCATTTGTACAAGTAGATTATACTCCTTTGGAGGATATTATAGTCTACCAAGTAGATGGCCTAGGATTCTTTAATGACCTCATCAAGTTCATTGGATCAAGAACAAAGACAGGCATATATTCAAATAAAATTGTCAATAGAGCAGACAAAAATGTAAAGGCAATTAGACAATTCAACGATTTATACGACTTTGACGTCTTCATTGATCCCAAATATGGAATAGGAGACTTGCAATATAATAAGTCTGACTACAATGCGCAGACAACAGAAGTATAAAAGTCTTATTTCCACCTGCTTGATAATCAGAATGAATCTATAACTAAATTCTGCAAAGGCGAAATGTTCTCTTTACGAGGAGGCTATACGTTCAAGAAGAAATAAATATAACATTATGCCGACAAATACAGACTCTACATATTTCAAAATAAGATCCTATATTAGGAATATCATACTAAACATTCTCGGAACATTTAGTAAACCACAACCGGGGATACACATTCTGAACGGACACAGAGTGCAGAACGAAACAGAACCAGAAACCTTTAGAATATTATTGAGGGAACTATCTAAGTATGTCAAGTTTATCCGATTCGAAGAAGCGGTAAAGCTCATTACGACACAGCAGCAACCTTTAGAGCCACTTGTTGCTTTTACATTCGATGATGGGTTCAGTGAGTGTTACGACTATTTCGCCCCAGTACTGGAAGAATACGGAGTGAATGCTTGTTTCTTTATAAATCCGAACTATGTTGAAGGAAACAAGGAATACATCGAAAATTTCAATGAACATATCGTCATGACTCATCACAAGCAGCCTATGAGGTGGAATCAGATAAAAGAACTCTCCGACAGAGGTTTCGTTATCGGAGCACACACAATGGATCACTACATGATAAATGACAATAATGAGGACATCCTACGCTATCAGATCAATACATGCAAAAGTGTAATTGAGGAGAGGTTAGGCATGCCCTGCCAATACTTTGCTTTCCCCTATGGTAAACTAACGGAAGCCAACGAACTGTCAATAAACATTGCGTGTGAAACTTATGAATATGTCTTTTCGCAATCAGATTACAAGCATTACTTCTCATTCAACGGAAAAGTTATCAATCGCCGTCACTTCGAACCATTCTGGCCGATACAACATCTAAAATACTTTCTTAGTGCGAGGAAGAAATAATATAAGAGCCATTTCCAACGAAACCCTGATTAGGGGAACTACCAATGATTAAGTAACGAATATGGCACATATTGACACTTCGCAGAAAAAGGTTGATCTTTTTTGCGAAAACCATCAACCCTTTCGACCAAAAAGATCAACCCTTTCAGGAGAATGGGAGCTTTGTTGAAATTAACAAGATCAATTAGGGGGACCGCAAACAACAAGCAACACTCTGACTATGAACTTCTAAATTGTACTTAAATGGGAAGTCAACACAAAAAGCTACTGCAAATCAACATTACCGCCAACTGGGGTTCACATGGAAAGATTACGGAAGGCATAGGGAAGATAGTTCTCGACCATGGTTGGGAAAGCTACATTGCATACGGAAGATGGATGAATCCAAGCCAATCTACACTCTATCACATCGGATGCGAATGGGATGAGGCAAGGCATGGAATCATCAGCCGGTTCTTTGATAACCACGGACTGAATTCAAAGAATCCTACCCGCAAGCTCATTCAATACATACAAAGCATACAGCCGGACATCATACACTTACACAATATTCATGGCTATTACCTCAATTATCCAATATTATTTGAATTTCTCAGCCAATACAATGCACCCGTCGTATGGACCTTGCATGACTGCTGGGCATTTACAGGTCATTGTGCACACTATATGTTCATCGGTTGCGAGAAATGGAAGCAGCATTGTGAGTATTGCCCTAATCTCAAAGCCTATCCTAAGAGTTTACTTTTAGATCGGTCTTACCAGAACTTTGAAGACAAGCGAAGAGACTTCACATCCTTAAAGAATCTGACATTAGTTCCTGTTAGCAACTGGTTACAGGAGCAAATAGAGCAATCTTTCCTAAAAGAGCAGAATATTATTACGATACACAACGGAATAGATGTACAGCTTTTCAAACCAGCAAGCAATAACAAGGAGATATTGGAGAAGTATAAAATCAATGCAAACAAACACATCGTCTTGGGGATTGCCTCCAACTGGTATCATAAAGGATTAGAGGATTTCATAAAACTAAGAGACATACTAGACAATCAATATGAAATTATCCTTGTAGGGCTGAATAAAAAGGAACTGAAGCAGATACCACGAGATATTATCGGTATTCCGCGCACACAGAATATAAAAGAACTGGTTACTTTATACTCAACTGCGGACGTGTACTTCAATCCTACATGGGAAGATAATTTCCCAACTACCAATTTAGAAGCTATGGCGTGTGGAACTCCTATCATCACTTATCGGACAGGGGGCAGTCCTGAAACCATTGGGCAGCATACGGGATTCGTTGTTAATCAAGGTCATATACTGCAAGCCGCTGAGATCATAAAGCGGATAAGCTTAGAGGGTAAAGAAAAATACGCAAACGACTGTCGTAACCGTATAGAGACCTATTTTAATATGGATACGCAGTATATGAAATATTTTGAGCTGTATAATCAATTATTAAAATAACACACCTCTTAGTCTTTAACCTGTTCTAAAAATAAAAAATAAGATTTATTTCAAGTTGCTGTCACTTTTAACATTTTACATAATATCCTTATTATAAGAAGTTTACAAAGTATATTTATGTGACAGGAGTGACAGCAACTTTGAAAACAGATAATAGCTTTTCAATAAACAGACATACATGGAGTCGAACAGCCAATTACCAAAAATCTGTCTATATCAAAAGGTATAATTTGTTCAAAGTAGCAAGCAACAACTTCTTAGAATCTGAACTCAAAGATCTTATAAAAGTACTTGAGAGAGATTAGGAACTGATTGCTGTAGATGCCATTCTCCCGGCACGCCCGGGTGTCTTCCTGCAAGAGGAGGCGGTGGCTACGGACACCGTTCGTACTTGCTCCGCCGTTGCGCATGGTGACAAAGTCCATCTTGAGATACTGTGCCTTTATCTTATGCACACAGAACATCCGGACGATCATCTCGAAGTCGGCGCCGATCTTGTAATCAAGTTTATAGGGGCCTACCCTGTCATAGACTTCCCGGCGTACATACAGAGACGGATGGGCCGGCATAAAGCCGAAACGGACCCAGAAAGGAGAAAAAATCCTGGAAGAGTAATAGCGAGTAATCTTATCGGGTTCGCCGTCATGAATGAAATGAATATCACCATACACTGCCTCAAGAGCAGTATCGGAAAAAGGTTCTGCCAGCTTCGACACGACATCACCGGCGGTGAAATAGTCATCGGAATTGAGGATGCCGACGACATCGCCCGTCGCCATCGCAATGCCTTTGTTCATGGCATCATAGATGCCACGATCTTTCTCCGTGACCCATCTCACGGTATATCGGGTTGTTGCAGCGGCATATTCACGGATCATCCCGACCGTCGAATCCGTCGACCCGCCATCGACTATAATATGCTCTATATCGCAATAATCCTGCTGCAAGACGGAATTCAAAGTGTCCTGCAGTGTTTTCGCACTGTTATAAGTCGCCGTTATAATTGATATCTTCATTGAAAATGTATCAGGCTTCTGCACCGTTGAATTGATCCTAATTGAAACTCCCGGCATAATAGCTGCGGGCAATGAAAGGGGACGGATCGTAATAAGCACTGCAATTGTAATCGTCGATGATTTCGCAGATGGGATTGTTGTATACACGGAGGATTGCATGGGCATAATCTTCCCTGCTTCCTGTAATCTGTGTCTTCGGCCGTTCCACCTTCACATTGCTGCCATGATAAATCTCTGCCATATCCATGTTCTTTAGCCACAAATTTACAAAAAGAAAACGAGATTCTAACCATGATGGGTAAGAAGATTTCACAAAGCAGGTGCTTCAGAAAGTACAGCCGCACTTTTCCGACATCCAAATACAATATTATTACAAAAATTGAGTTTTGTTAAAAAAAGAATAGATTACCGATATATGTTGACATACATTCTGATCAGCCTGTTCGCTTTCATAATGAGTGCAGCCTGCGGATTCATCATGATTCCACAGATACTGTCGTTCTGCAGGAAGCGGGAACTTTATGATACACCAAGTGCCCGGAAAGTACACAAGGATGCCGTACCCCGGCTGGGAGGCGTATCGTTCCTGCCCAGTATGCTTATAGCCACCATCGTGGCACTGCTGGTCTGGTCGTACACCAGCAAGGGCAACAAGATCGCAGTCAGCCCCTGGAGTATCTTCTTCGGCGTAGGCATCACGGTCATCTACGTGACGGGACTTGTCGACGATGTCTTCGGCCTGCGGCCGAGGATGAAGCTCATCATGCAGGTGGTCGTAGCCAGCCTCCTGCCCCTGTCCTATCTCTATGTCAACAACCTCTATGGCTTCCTGGGCATCCATGAGATTCCGATGTATGTGGGGATGGTGCTGACGGTCGGCGTTCTGGTCTTCACGATGAATGCCATCAATCTGATTGACGGTATCGACGGCCTGTCCACCAGCCTGGTGCTCATCGCCTTATCCGGTCTTTACTATATCTTCCTCCGTGAGCAGATAGGAGTCTACTGCATTCTCATCGCCGGACTGATGGGGGTGCTTGTCCCATTTATCTATCATAACATCTGGGGCAATGCGGAGAAGAACCAGAAAATTTTCATGGGCGACTCAGGCAGTCTGACCCTCGGGTATATTCTCGGTGTCCTGCTTGTCAAATTCTGTATGTACAATCCGCACGTAATGGTCGGTCAGAAAGATTCCATCCTGCTTTCCGTGACCCTGCTCATCGTCCCCACCTTCGATGTCTTCAGGGTCATCATCGTCCGGCTGCTGCACCACCGTCCGGTCTTTGGTGCAGACAAGAACCATATTCACCATAAGCTGATGCGGGCAGGACTGACACAGCATCAGGCACTGCTCTGCATCATCCTGCTGTCGTTATTCTTCATCCTCATCAATGTCTCTCTGTTCAACCATCTGCCTGTCACATGGATCATCGCGACAGACATCCTCTTCTATGCCATTTTCCATTATGCACTCGATTTCCATATCAGAAAAAACGGCTTGCCTCCCTTTGCAGAGCAATATAAAGGTAAAAAAGTAAAAGGGTAAAAGTAAGGGTAAAAAATAAAAAGGTAAACATCATTCTGTCTTTCTGCCTTCCCATGCTCCAGCCACTCCTGTCACCCTGTTTTTATCAGGCTACCTTGTCCGCCTGGTTAACTTGCCCGCAGGTCTTTCTCCTCTTCTCCTTAGGTCTCTCCGCACTTCTCCTTCCATTAAAGGCTCCGTGAGCTCCGTGACTCCGTGAGAGAATACCTCCCTAAGATGGCATTTCCGTAAGGATTTATTCTCACACAGAGAGCACAGAGTTTGTTGGAAAAGTAAAAAAGTAAAAAGGTAAAACGTTATTCTATCTGCCAGCCCAAAAGACAAAAAGAAGACATCAAAGAGAATCTTCAGAACCTGTCCGTAATCAACTTACATGAGGAGATACTGCCAGTCAGCATCAGCTTAGAACTTATCAAAACAGAGTCTTGCACTCCCGTCATTCAGTATCATTCTCCCTTTCCTGACCTGCTCTATCCTGAACGCAGGGACAAGTGTCCTGATGCCAAAGAATGCCAATGCAGGTTCATAGGCCGAAAGCGGACGGTCGCCGTTCTCACGGTCGTACAGATAAGGGGAAGACAGGGTAAGACGGTCGCCGTCAATACTGAAGCGATAAAGATAACTGCTGTGTGTACCTTTCTTTTCCTCCAGTTCCAGGAGTCTTGCCTGGAAAGACCAGAAGACCGTCTTACTGCTCATGTCTTCTGTCGTTCCGGCTGTCAGATCGTCAATACACACAAGATGCCACATTCCTTCCAGTCTGCCGGCATCGTTATCCGTCTCCAACGAACATGAGGAGAAGAGAAGTGCCAGCAGCGGAAAGACGAAAGACAACACCTTTGTTTTGTTCATTTTCTGATTCATATCCTATAATAATATAGTAGGCTAAAGCTTTTCCAGCAAGCCCCGTTTACAGACAGTCAGCTGCATGCCATAATTGTTTCCGCGGAGGATGGCACCGAAGTCGGCGCCGACTCCCATCCGGACATCAACACCTTTCAACCACTCCGGCAACCTCCCCCCATGCAACGTATAGGTGGCTTCGCCCATCAGACTGACGTTATGATGCTTCTTCGTGTAAGGTTTTTCGTATGTTCCCAGTCCCTCCTGCCACGTACCGAGGAAACGCCATTTCACATAGTCGGAGGGATGGCCGCCCAGTCCTATATGGAAGGCAACGAAACGGTTGTCCTGGAATTCAACCGTGCCGTCTTCATTGTACAGCGGCGACCGGTAGAGCGGATTGCCCATCGCCTGTCCCCAGTGCTGGTAGCCGGGAAAGATGTAATGGTTGTAAAAGTCGTCCCTTCCGCCGATATGGTCAGGAACGGTAAGGGTATGGTCGTGGTAGATCGGACCGCTCTGGTATTTCGTGTAAAGATATTCAAAGACAATATTGTTCAGCCAGTTATCGGGCTTGAAACGATACTCGAGACCCAGCATCCAGTCCTTGAAGTCATAGAGCAGATAGCGGTGCCGCTTCTTCACCTGCCATTCGTCGCCCTCCCCGTAACCGTCATAATCAAGCTGGAACATTGAAGAATGGTCCTCGAAGAACTTGTCGGCATAGAGAGAAAAACCATGCCAGTCGCCGTCGTAGTTCAGCCGCATCAACCAGCTGCCCAGCTGGTCGCCCTCTACATTCTGATAAGTCGTCTCACCGTTATCAGCACCGCCGGGAAGAAATGCATTCCAGAAATCGCGGACACCTTTTCCACTCTTCAACTGTTCCATGCCTCCGGCACCGTCCGGACGATAGGCCGTACCGCCGAAGAGAGAGACCATCTCCAGTCCCATCTCCAAAGACCAAGGGCAGAATACCTCGTCATTTCCGATTTTCAGATAACCGGCCTTGGAATGATAGAGCACCCGGTCGGCATACTTTGACTGACACCGGGTGAAGCGGTGCTGCCAGTTCTGGTCGGTCATCATGCCGTACGCAATGTGCCCCTTCAGATGCAGCCATCCGTTGGCAAAGGGCAAGGTCCAGTAATCGGACAATGCTAGGCGTACCTGAGGGACCGGCCGTGCGTTGATGCCGAGTGTCTGCGCACCGGAGCTCAGACGGTTGTCTTTCAGTTCCATCGGCTCTTCCTTGGCACCGACGGTCAGCGTTCCATGCCACCACCGCCCTTCGATATACGCCTGCTGGACAACCGCCTTGCTGGTATAGTGGACCGGCAGGACGACATCCAGTCCGTAGCCCAATCCGAACTTGCGTCCGTCGTCGGTGCTCAACGGGCGCACCACTCCGCCTCGCACATAGCCGTTCGCCGTTTCCAACGAGCTTAGTCCGTACCTGTTGGCATTCAGCCAAAGGGGCGTCTGCCCCTTCGAGAGACTGCCCTGCATCTCCACCCTGTACTCCAGACCTTTCATCGGCTGCAATCCCGACGTGTCTCGCCGCAAAGGTTCCTGATACTGGGCATGCACTGCCGCAGCCATGCACCAGACAGCCAGAACTGAAACAAACTTTCTCATATCATCACGTAAATATCAGGCGCAAAGTTAGTAAAAAAAGTGCTTCTATGCAAACGAACAGCCAGTCAACGGTCCGCCCGGACCGTCTTCCGCTTCCGGAAAGAGAGAAAGAAGAAGGTACAGAGGCATCTGATTTCGGACTCGTGCCGGTAAAAGGAAAAACAGGCAGACAATAAAACAGGACAGAATGCGTTTGAAAGATGTTATGAACAGAATATTCGTCACCTTAACCCTGCTGGCAGCCGCACTCGTATGCCCGGCACAGGAGCGAAGAGTGCAGAACCGTCCCTACACGGATCTGCGTGAGTTCCATTTCGGAGTGCTCGTCGGGACACATCTGCAGGACCTTGAACTCAACAACGTAGGACCACAGATGATTGACCTTGAAGACGGCAACGGACCTGTCGAGAAGACCGTCTCAGCCGATCAGGACCGGTGGGATGCCGGCTTCACAGTGGGTGTCCTGGGCGAGCTGCGCCTCAACTCCACACTCCAGCTGCGTATGGCACCGGCCATGTATTTCGGCACACGCCACATTACTTTCCGCAATCTCACAGACCACACAATACAGGGGGAGCCTACCGAGCAGGTGCAGGAACTGAAGACCGCCTACGTCTCCTGTGCCTTCGATCTCATTGCTGCTGCTCCCCGCTTCAACAACCACCGCCCATACGTGATGCTGGGCATCAATCCGATGCTGAATCTTTCGGGCAAGGACAATGATTACATCAAGCTGAAGCGGAGTGATGTATTCTTAGAGGTGGGGCTCGGATGCGACTTCTATCTCCCTTATTTCAAGCTGCGTCCGGAACTGAAGTTCATGTACAGCCTTACGAACAGCCTCGACAAGAGCCATGCCAAGAACCTGCGCGACAAGCACATGCTTATGTACACCAATTCGGTCGATGAAACACGGGCAAAGATGATTGCACTGACCTTCTACTTTGAATAAACCTCCCCAACAATAACTACCGTCTAAAGACAGACAGAGGAAGGTATTTACAGAGATAAAGTGAAATCCATGTGAATCTGGAGTTGGACTCCAAATTCACATGGATTTTTTGTTTAAATACCTTGTTTTTACGCCTTGTCTGCAGATTCACTGTTCATCATTGCATGAGGCTTTTCGCATTCATGTAAAGTAAAAGATACATTATGACACATTAGACTGCATTCACCAAATCGAGCTGGACACAAAGAAACACACTTCCCTACCACTCGGGAACACAGTTCCCAAGCACTGGGAACAGGATTCCCAAACGGTCGGGAACACGGTTCCCAAGTGTTGGGAACAAGTATGTTTTACTTTTTCTTCTTCATATCAAGCACCAACTTACCTACATAAATAGCATGCTTGCCGTTCTGGTCATCACCGACCATCTTGCCGTCAAGATCCTTTACATACTCAAGTTTTGTGAGATAGGTATGGGAGTGCCCGCCAAGGACGAGGTCCAAACCGTGCGTGCCGGCGATAACCTCCTCGTCGCTGACACCTTCGATATTCCACCCGAGATGAGAAAGACAGATGATGAGGTCGCATTTCTTCGCCTTCAGCTCGTCGATAACCTTCTGCGCACATTTCACAGGGTCGTTATAGACAATAGAACCGTAGTTCTTCTTCACAACCAGACCATCCAGCTTAGGACCGAGTCCGAAGACACCTATCTTCAGTCCGTTACGTTTCAAAATGACATAAGGTTTAACCAGTTTCTCCAATTCTGTACCCTTGAAATCGTAATTGGCACAGACAATCGGGAAGTTAGCCATCCGGAAGAGACGTGCCATGTTGTCCAGTCCGAAGTCGAACTCATGGTTGCCGATTGTTGCCGCATCATAGTGCATCCGGTTCATCAGCCCCACTTCGACATCCCCTTTGAACATTGTATAATAAGGTGAGCCTTGCGAGAAATCGCCACTGTCGAAGAGCAGCAGGTCAGGTTGTTTCCGGCGTTCCTCCTTCAGCATCGCAATACGGCGGAGGAAGCCGGCACGGCCCGCCTTCATCGTGTCGGCGAGGTTCACGCTGAGCGGATAAATCTGACTGTGTGTGTCGTTTGTATGCAGAATCGTAAGCCGCTTGTCCTGTCCGAAAGCCACAACTGTGAGGAGACAGAACGCAATCAATAATATATTCCTTTTCATTTTCCTATTCGTTAAATGGTTACTCCACACGGATGCGTCCCTCGGTATGTGCATTGACTATCCTGCCCTGTGCCGTCTGCTCCTTGAAGTAGTTCATGATGATGAAACGTGTGTTGTTGCTGGTCGCTTGTGGCGAAACGACATCCGTCGCCGACTTGAAAGCCTCCATCTTGTCGTTGCCCTGTGCCAGATAGTCGAGCGTGGAGATACGGTAAGAGGCTTTAGGATCTATCTCCTTTCCGTTCAGGCGGGCCGACTTCAGTTTGTGGTCATGCGTGAAGACGAGTTCTACACCATGGCTGACCGCCTCGCCACCGGTATGCGCCATCTGTGAGAAAAGTTCCAGCACCTTTTCTCCAGTAAGTGTCACGAAACAGATCTTGTTTTCAAAAGGCGCAATGTCGAGCACATCCCCATAAGTGATTTTCCCCTTCGAGAGTGCTGCACGGATGCCACCCATATTGTAAACGCCGAAGTCTACCTTCTCATTATAGTCCCGGGCAGCCCACACCATGATGTCTGCCAACAGGTTGGAGAGATCGCTCTCAGGACGGTGGGCCACCATGTCGTGGTCGACTTCGCCCACAACAGGTCCCATCACCGAGTCGACCTTGTGCCTGAACGGTTCCATGAACTTTGCCGCCCCGGCATCAGGAGCAGCGTCATAGCGGTTGTCTACCAGCACACGCGTACGCTGTATGCCCGCCAGCTCGTAATGGGAAGCGCATCCGGCCGCCGTGAGCAGCACCGACAAGCCTGCCAGATAAAATGTTTTTCTATACATATTCTATATTATGACTTTTGATTGTTGCAAAAGTAAGAAAAAAAATTGATTAGTCATCTGTCAACCGCATGAATTTATCCACCGAAAGCGCCTTACCGCATTATAATGTTCCACCATGCGGGAGAACATCGCACCCTACAGGAAACACCGCCACGACACCTATACCGACAAAGTTGCAACGGCAGCAAAAAAGACAGACGGGAGAATGCAACTATTAAAAAAAGACAGAATCTTTGAAAAACGTACGGAAATGGTTACTTTTGCACAACAGGTTCAAAGCCGGTCCTGAAAAAGTCCGAAACGGAATCATCGGATGTCCCTTTGACGAAGCCCTCCTGTGTCGGAAGACAAGACAGGATATATTTTAAACAAATAACAAAACAAAAATCAAACCATTTATCATGATGAAAAAAAACCTATTTGTAAGTATCGTCATGCTGCTCATCGGCATGACGGTAAATGCCCAGGACTACAAGAAACAGTCGTTTATCCCGGAGGCTGAAATGCCAGACGCAGGCATCTATCTGCCTGCACCTCCTGATACAGCATCTTTCCATTTCGATTACGATTTCCGCCAGTACTGGTGGGGACGTAAGATGAGAGAGAACAAGGAACGTGCTGATCAGGCTAAGTTCGATGCATATTTTGATGTTGACTCAGTACTCGTTGGCTTCGCCCCGGCTTTCGGTATGCTGATTACCCCGGAGAAGACACCTGAAACCTACAAGCTCATCTGCATGGTCGGCATTGACGGCAATCACGCCGTTGACCGTGCCAAGGCAAAATATATGCGCAAGCGTCCTTTCGCACAGTTCCACGAGCACACATTGCAACCGCAGTTCGAGGCAGAGCTGATCAACAACGGTTCTTATCCGTCAGGGCATACCTGCCGAGGATGGATCTTCGGCCTGACCCTTACCGAACTGAATCCTTCACGTGGCAATGAAATCATGACCCGTGCGTATGAGTACGGACAGAGCCGTGTCATCTGCGGTTATCACTACCAGAGTGACGTTGATGCAGGCCGTCTCTGTGCGAGCGTAGGCTATGCAGCCATTCATTCTTCCGAGGCCTTCCAGAAACAGATGGCAAAGGCGAAGAAGGAGATTGCAAAGCTGCTGGCCAAGAAGTAGACATTCCCGTTCTGTCCGCTCTCACAAGGAGAGAGTGGACAGGAGAGCGGTAAAGATAATCTGTGGAATGCTTTGCCGGTTCGGAAAAAATCCGTAACTTTGCACCGCTTTTCGGCGTAACCGCTGATCGTGGAAGAGTCATGGATTACGTTGCGTTGGAACGACAAACAATTTTTAATTAACAAAAGAAAATGGATTTAATTAAAGTTGCTGAGGAAGCATTTGCAACCGGCAATCAGTTTCCAGAGTTCAAAGCTGGTGACACTGTCACTGTCGCTTACAAAATCATCGAGGGTAACAAGCAGCGTATTCAGCTCTACCGTGGTGTAGTCATCAAGATTTCGGGCCATGGCGAGAAGAAGCGTTTCACGGTCCGTAAGATGTCTGGTACCATCGGTGTCGAGCGTATCTTCCCATTGGAGTCACCGAACATCGATTCTATCGAGGTGAACAAGCATGGTAAAGTTCGTCGTGCGAAACTCTACTACCTGCGCAAGCTCACAGGTAAGGCCGCACGCATCAAGGAGAAAAGAACCGTTGCTGCTGCTGAGAAGTAAGCTCTTGGAGATCCAGGAAAATAAAAGTCCGAGGCCTTTTGAGGTCCCGGACTTTTTCTTTTCCATGTGTGCTGAGACTTTTCCGAAGAGAAGCAAGAAGTTTAATCCTCATAATTCAGCCTGGCGTCACTGTTTCCGTGCAAGGCTGCACTCAGGTCTTTCCAGTTCTGAAAGCCGGCAAAGAGTGCCAACCGGTCCAGCGTCTTCTTAGACGGTTTCTCCTTCCCCCTGAAATAACCTATCAGTTTCTTCAGTGATGAAGTTTCCAGATGAATCTGGTGGACAGCCAACCTGTCTGACAATCTCTCCAGGTCAGAAGCCAGCTCTTTCCGCACCTGCGTTTTACGACCCAGCTCCTCAATAATGCTTTTAAAGCTCT
>ERZ772945.546-NODE-546-length-29992-cov-18.739085_pt1 | contig 29992 bp, 19 predicted proteins | sample MGYA00511681_ERZ772945 | MGnify/ENA primary metagenome ERZ772945 (study PRJEB29015, sample SAMEA2737943) | human oral metagenome | biome: human oral; feature: human-associated habitat; material: dental | place: China | collected 2143 ...
CCTCCCTTTTGGGGAGGGGACGGGGGAGGGGCCAGCTGGGGACGGGGGAGGGGCCTCTATCTTTATGGGCCTTTGTGTGTTCTGTTCATCTGTGCTTTTCTGTGAGAGAAAGAACGCAACCTCCGTGAGAAAAAGAATTGTCCTTTGTGAGAAAAAGAATGTTTGAGAGCCGTATGGGAAGGTTAACACTCGCAGATCGCACGGCTTTTCATGTCTTAACTCCATGAGAGCATGTAATATTTTTTCGCCTATCACGGAGACTATCAAGCAACTGGTTTACTTGTCAACTTGTCAACTTGTCAACTTGCTTATTCTATCTGAAGATAATCCAAAGGTTGTTTTGCGTAATTCATAAGCGTATTAAAAGCAAAAGTTCCACCCTGGTACGCATTCTTAAGAGGCGTGGTGGAAACTGTCGTTGCAAAGATATACCTTTTATTTTAGTCTTGCAAGCGTTTTAGAATGAATTTTCGAAAATCAATGAAATAGGTGGGTTGAGATAGTATTGGCGTGGTTGTGTTTCTATTAATCACGTTTATTTGTAAACTGTTTTCATGTGTCTTACATGGAGTATATGCTTTTCAAGATGGAAGAAGAGGCCTTTCTACGTTTGAGAACATGCTCTTCTTGCCATGAGAAGGGCGTTTTCTACGAGCAAGAAGGGCATATACTCGAATGCAAAACATAACACGCTGATTTCTTGTGGGTTATATCCTCGGTTGTAGGCGATGATAGCTGTGTGTTTTGAGGGTGGTCGGCTTGGTGGGTTGTAAAGACTTTTTACAACTCTACTGACTCTCCTCTCTCACAAATATCACCCCAGCGATAGCAGTAACGCTCTGTGACCTCTGTATGCCAGAGGCGTTCTGTGGGTTCGAAACTGTGCGCAAATATGTTCTGTTAACTCTGTGAGTTCTGTGAGAGAAAGAACTCCCCAGCGTAAAAGAAAAACTCCTACGCCTCACGCAAGCAGCCCAATAGGGGTAACCTCACATACTACTCCCCTCTCCATTCGGAGAGGGGTTGGGGGTGAGGCCGTCGTGTATTTTGTTCTTCTGTATTCTTCTGTGAGAAATAGCACACCCCTCTCTACTTCTGATGTTTATATACAACGTAGAAGAAGATACATAATGCGATGTCAGAGATGAGGCTCCCAAAGCTGCTAAGAAACGGTGAATACGTATATACTAAATTCAGTGGGAAGAAATCAAGGGTATCTACAAAGAATGAAATGATACCAGTGTTGTAGGCCAAAAAGTAAAGAGAAACCACAAGATTCGTGATTGCACCAATCAAGCCAATTAATGTTGCTGTTTTAATCTTCATATTCTGTTTGTTTTAGTTAATATATTGGAAGCCTCGTCCCTAACCCCTCTGGAGCTCACCCCCAGCCCCTCTTCGAATGGAGAGGGGAGTGATCACCGAGGTTACCCCTATATGTCTGCTAAAAGGAGGGTGACATGTAGCGTGTAAACTCGTGCTATCTTCTCTCACTGATTACGCCATTCTGAGCAGCAGAAGACGGTTGACTACCCAGGTATAAACGGCGGATACCGCCAAAGATAACGAGCGGACGACCAGTTGAGAACGAGGTTTCCCCCGCTTAATCACATGGTCTAACCTTATTAAGCACGTGGAATACCCCCAGAGATAACGAGCGTGCGACCAGATGAGGACATTGACTAACCCTGTTGACAACGTGTAGCGAGCTAATTGAGAACGATGCGTACCCCACCTATGAACAGATATTACCCCACCTATGGACTGATGTTAACCCATCTAATAATTGTGATAAGTCTACTTGTCTCATTCCTTCTACAAGCAGCCCCATAGGGGTATCTCGGTGATCACGCCCCTCCCTTCGGGGGAGGGGACGGGGGAGGGGCCACTGCTAATACACTTTATACCCCTTCCCTTCCTTATCCTTCACGATAACTATCTGGCGTCGTCCTGCCTGTTGAGGGTTGGTTTTTATGCCAGAGAGGGTATAGGCAGTAGACGGCTGAGCGGCATTGTCAGCAGGAAACGAGGTGATGGCAGCTGTTGTATTCAGCGGTGTATAGCGGAAAGAGATAGTGTTATCATGGTTCTTCGCAATCCCTGTTATCCCCGCTAAGTCCGTCACTCTGTAGTTCGTATAGAAGCTAAGATGAGGGTCGGTAGTGCTCGTCAGACTATTGTTCAAGGCCGTTGGGAACGGGTCATTGTCCTGTGAGTCACTGCTGAGGACGCCATCCGCAGGTACTATCGTGAACCGTGGATGACGCTGAGAGGCAGCCGCATTGAGATTATTCATCCTCCACGCCATCGCATCATAGTCTACATGGAACACCATCAGGCCGTGGGCAGGCAGCTCACTGTCCCATCTGTAGGGCGTACGGTTCTCAAAGATATAATACTCATCCTTGTTGTCAGGGTTATAGAGGACGTACGCCTCACCACCTTCCGACAGTCCTTTCATATCCTTCACGTCCACAGCAGCATCGCCGAGGGTGGTAGGCTTCAGCCAACCCATGAACGCCTTCTCGTAAGCATCATATCCTGCAGGCACCGTGCCGATACCCGTTCCGCCATAATCATTTACTAAACTCTCTGGTCCACCATTGTAGCTACCGCCACACATAAGGTCGTATCGTCCCGAGCCAACGTTCGTTCCGCCCCTTGTATCATAGAAGTCAGGGAGCCCTAAGCAGTGAGAAAACTCATGACAGATGGTCCCTATGCCCGAATAATACAGTCGTTGCATACCGTTGACTTGTGCTCTAATAATCTCATTACTACAAGCGTAGGTGTCAATCGTCTGTCCATTGAAGTGGAGCGCACTTAGTCCTGCGTCCGTGAGCGAATACTTATGTGGCCAAACCGTGTCTGCATTGCCACCCGTAGCCTCGCCTTCACCCGCATAGATAACGTAGACCTGTTCCACTTCTCCGTCTCCGTCCCAGTCGTAGCGACGCCAGTCTACCTGTTCTTTGACGGCTTTACAAGCGTCGATAATCATCTGTGGCGCATTAGCATCCTTCATGTTCTGCGTGCGTTCACCGTAGTATTTATACGGATGAGCCAACTTCACGGGTCCAATGACATCAAAGGTAAGGTCGAACCTACCGTTGCTCTGGTCCTTGAAATAGTCGTGCACACTCCCGATAGCACCATTGTCGTTCTTATACCCCTCCTCGTTAAGCATCTTCTCATAGAGGGTCTTGATGTCAGACTCACGTGGTCGGAGTGTGAGAACATTCTGTGGATTGGTGAAGGACTTGTCCGAGAACTCCACTAAGATGACGAGTCCCTTCTTACTTCCCTCCCATGTTGTCCCATCACTGAGTCCGAAAGGCTTCGAACTAACCTGCTGTTCCTTGTTTCTCTGCAGTTGTCTTACCTCCTCCAGAGCGGCCGCAGCGAGTTCCTCACGGCCGTGTCTGAGGTCTTTATTATGTGCCAGAACCGCCGAGGCCACCAACTGCTGGTCTACGATATGCGCATAGTAGTAGTTGCCATGATAGGGCACAAGAGGAATACCGTCCTCTGTCATGGCATAGTTGAAATGCTCATCACCGACGGTCATCACCTTCAGTAACGTGCCATCGGCCTGCTTAACTGTTCGCCAAATCTTCATCGCTGGTATGGCAAACGATGATGATGCGATGAGCAATCCAGCAAGGAGTGTAAATATCTTCTTCATCTTCTTGTCCTTAAAATGATTTCTATTAGATTATTGATAAAATGTAACCATCTCACAATAGATGGCTACAAAGATAAAGAAAAATATAGAGAAAGGAAAGGATTCGGTATGGTTTTCTGGCGGGGAGGGATGTTGGGTGATGGTTGTTAGGTGTTGATGATTAGTTAAAGATGGGTGGTGGGTGATAGGTATTGGCTGTAACGTTCTGTGTTATCGGTTGACTTAATGTCTCTGTGGGCCTTTGTGTGTTCTGTTCTTCTGTGTAAATCTGTGAGAAATAGAACGCACCCACTGTAAGAGAAAGAGCGCTTGAGAGTTCTTGGGGAGTTCTTTCTCTCACAGAGCCCACAGAGTTAACAGAGCCTTTTTGCGCACAGTTTCGATCCCACAGAACGCCTCCGGCATACAGAGAACACAGAGCGTTTCAGCTTTCGTTGGGTGTGATGTATGTGAGAGAGGAGAGTTCATGTGATGATAAATAATCCTTACAACCCACCAAGCTGACAACCCTCACAACACGCATATATCATCATCTACAACCAAGGATATAACCCACAAGAAATCAGTGTGTTACGTTTTGCATTCGAGTATATGCCCTTCTTGCTCGTAGAAGACGCCCTTCTTGACGCAAGAAGGGCATGTTCTCGAACGTAGAAAAGCCTCTTCTTGTAGCATACTCAGCCTTTTCTCGAAAAGAGAAGGGAACAGCCTGCGAAATATCTTGACATTTCCTATTTACATGGTTAGTACTCTATCTCTCAAAGAGGACCTTTCTTTCTCTCACAGAGAAACACAGAAAAACAGAACACACAAAGGCCCACAGAGACATTAAGTCAACCGATTCCACAGAACCTTACAGCCAACGTTAGCTAATCATCAACACCTAACACCCAACACCCAACACCCACCTTTAGCTATAACGCTCTGTGATATCTGTATGCCGAAGGCCTTCTGTGGGCTCGAAACGTTGGTTGAAAAGTTCTGTTAAATCTGTGAGTTCTGTGAGAGAAAAAACTCCGCAGCAAGTCTCAAAAATGTTCTTTTTCTCACAGATAACACAGAAGAACAGATTTCACAAAGGCCCACAGAGACATTAAGTCAACCGATAACACAGAGCGTTACAGCCAACATCCACTCTATAGGGGTATCTCGGTGATCACGCCCCTCCCTTTTGGGGAGGGGAAGGGGGAGGGGCCAGCTGTGGACGGTGTTGTGGCCAGCTGTGGACGGTGTTGTGGCCGCCTGTGGAGTGCAGTGTGTCCTTCTTTCTCTTTAAGATTTCTTTTCCCCTATTAGTTTGCCATCTAACCATTTATGCCTACCTTTGCAACCGAAAAGAAGGGGGTAGATTATTATTAAGACAATCACGTCATATCATCAAACTTATATATGAAGAAGCTCATTTTACTTACGTTCCTTTGTGTTATAACGATTATTTCACAGGCACAAACAAGTCTTGTTGATTATCTCACAACGGCTATGCCTAAGCGCGAGACACGTGCCGTCTGGTTGACAACACTTGCCAACCTCGATTGGCCAAAGACCTACGCTACGTCGCCTGAGCGCATTGAACAACAGAAACAAGAGCTCGTCGATATCCTCGACAAATACCAGAAAGCGAATATCAACACCGTCCTCTTGCAGGCACGAGTGCGTGCGGCAACGATTTACCCGTCTGCTCTCGAGCCATGGGACAAGTGTATTACGGGCGTGGAGGGCGGCGTGCCGGGTGGTGACTACGACCCGCTGGCCTTCGCAGTGGCTGAGTGTCACAAGCGAGGGATGGAGATTCACGCCTGGATAGCCACTATTCCGGTCGGTGCAAAGAGTTCGCTTGGGTGCAGAACACTGATGAAAAAGGGCTTCCGCATACGTAGCTTCTCCACAGGGGCTTATCTCGACCCCTCCGACCCGTCTGTAGCTCCCTATTTGGCAAGCATCTGTGGGGAGATTGTAAGGAATTATGATGTCGATGGAATCAACCTTGATTACATCCGATACCCCGATGGCTGGCCCCGTCCTTCCTATCGTCTGGGCGACACACCCGACCAGCGTCGTAGCAACATAACGGCCATCGTCAGGGCTATCCACGACGAGGTGAAGGCTATCAAACCGTGGGTGAAGATGTCGTGTTCGCCTATTGGGAAGCATGCCGACCTCGGTCGATATAGTTCAAAGAATTTCAATGCACACGACAGGGTGTCTCAGGAGGCACAAGAATGGCTCCGACAGGGGTTGATGGACCAGCTTTATCCGATGCAATACTTCCGTGGTGACAATTATTACCCGTTCCTTGCCGACTGGATGGAGAACCGTTATCAGCGTGAGATCGTCTCTGGCTTGGGTACTTACTTCCTCGATCCGCGGGAGGGAAATTGGACTTTAAGCGACCTGACACGCCAGATGTACGTCAGTCGTAACCTCGGTGCGGGACACGCTCATTTCCGTTCTTTCTTCCTCACAAGCAACAAACAGGGGGTCTACGACTTTGAGAAGCAGTTTAATGCGGCATTGGCTCTCCCTCATGTGATGGTGACGACTGCGCCAAAGGGTGCTGCACCGGTTGCGACAGGGGCGTCGCTGGTGGTGAGAAACGACGATAAGTCGGTGGTAATAAGGTGGAAAGCTGGGTCTCCATACTATAATATTTACGTCAGCAACACCTATCCTGTCAACACTGACGACCCTCGTAACCTGCTCTTCGCACGCTATGTCGGACAGTCGTTGAGGCTGAAGAATGTCGGTCCTGACCTCTTCTTTGCTGTGAGGGGAATGAGTCGTTATGGCGTTGAGACGCCTGCCTTGCAGGAGGTTGATAATGCTGTTTCGCTCGCTCCGTCGCATGTCTCCTTGCTTGCTAACGATGGTAACACGCTCAGTCTGCCTGCTGCTGCTAAGCTGACGGATGCCGACCATTATGTTGTACTTACCTTGCAGGGGTCGGCTGTGCGCTCTGTCAAGGCAAAGACCATACATAATAACCAGCTGAATATTGCCTCGCTGCCCAATGGCATGTACTCCCTCCAGGTCTGGGGACATAAGAAACGCAGCTTCCGAGTGGGATATTTCATGGTTAGACGGGGTATGTGAGAGACAGGAGAACCGTGGGTAGGAGGAGACAGGGTAACAGAGTAGGAGAAAGTGTACAGCGGCCTCACCCCCAACCCCTCTCCGAATGGAGAGAGGGAGTAGTATGTGAGGTTACCCCTATTGGGCTGCTTGCACATTTCGTAGAAGTCTTTTCTCTCACGCTGGGGAGTTTTTTCTCTCACAGAACTCACAGATTTAACAGAACCCATTTGCGCACAGTTTCGAACCCACAGAAGGCCTCCGGCATACAGAGTTCACAGAACCTTTCAGCTATTATCATTACTAATAAGGGACATAACGAAGCCTACATCCTTCGTATAGGGGTATCTCGGTGATCACGCCCCTTCCCTTCTGGGGAGGGGACGGGGGAGAGGCCAACTGGTAGTTAGTATGTGAGGTTACCCCTATTGGGCTGCTAATGATAGGAGATAGGCTGCTGAACATTTGGAGGACATGTAGGGGTATCTCGGTGATCACTCCCCTCTCCATTCGGAGAGGGGTTGGGGGTGAGGCCTCAGGTGGCTGTAACGCTCTGTGTTATCGGTTGACTTAATGTCTCTGTGGAATGCTGTGTGTTCTGTTCTTCTGTGTTCTTCTGTGAGAGAAAGAAAGGTCCTCCGTGAGAGATAGATTACTAACCATGCAAATAGGAAATGTCAAGATATTTTACAGGCTATTCCCCTCTGCAATCGAGAAAAGGCCGAGCTTGATACAAGAAGAGGCTCTTTAACGTTCAAGAACATGCCCTTCTTGGTCCAAGAAGGGCGTCTTCTACAAGCAAGAAGGGCGTGTTCTTAATCGCTAAGTGTAACGTTCTGATTTCCTGTTGATTATGTGCTTGATTATAGAGGGTGCTGTAGGGTAGTTTTGAGGGTGATAGGCACGGATGTTTGTAAAGATATTTTTATAGAGTAAAGGGAGTAGTGAAGGGTGGACGCAGTGGCACTCGGGGTATCAGATAATTCTTCTTTGTTACATTGGATATCGAAAAGTTAAAATAGAGAATAGTTCCCTCAATAATTTGGATATATCCGAATTATCTCGTATATTTGCACCTATAAACATATATACTATGAGCTTTCAGATAAAGGAGATGAAATCCCTTTCAGGAGCTAAAGCACATATCTACTCCGTCATATTTGATGGTAACGATACAACCTTATTAGAACAATTCTTTAACGAGAACTTAACTAACAAGTACCTAAAGGTGATGTTCAACAAGATAATTGTTATGGCCAGAGATACGGGATGTCTTAAACAATTCTTCAAAGAGGGTGAGGGGAAGATAGCCGATGGTGTTGTCGCTCTCTCAGTAGGTAACCTTAGGTTATACGGGATATACTTTAACAATACAGTAATCCTTTTAGGTTCTGGCGGAGAGAAGAATGTTAGAGCCTACCAAGACGACCCCAAGCTTAATGCAAAGGTTGAACAAATTAAATATGTAGCCGAGAAAATAAACAAGGGAATTAGGGAGAGAGAGATTATTGTTCGTGAAGATGGGGAATTAAACTATGAGAACTTTGACGTGTATGAGTAAGATGAAAGTAACTAAGGACGTTTTAAGTCAGCTTCTCTCTACTATTGATGAGGTTGAACTTAAGAAGACAAGCAACCGAATGATGGTTGCTGCGAAGATAGGCAGTGCCCTTAAAGATAAGGGTATATCCCAGAAAGCTTTTGCCAAGATGGTCGGTAAGACGGGGTCTGAGGTTTCTTCATGGCTATCGGGCGATAGGAACTTCACGATAGACACCCTTACAGAGATTTCTATAGCACTGAATATCACGCTGATAGACACTGAGGTGCAGTCGGCATGTTCTGTTCCTACGCACGTACTCTTATCTGAGAAGGGTCGAGGGACAGGGGCAGAGATAGCCAAGAAGTCATGTTGGACATACAGTTTGAGCTATATTGATTGTAGAACAAAGACCGAGAAGGTGGGATAATGAGAAGTGGTGATAAGATAGAATATGGTATTATAGGAATGCAAGAAGACTCCTATAAGTTCAATTACGATACTGACTTTACACGAGTTAACAAAGAAAAGCTTGCGTTTCAGTTTGAGCATCGCATAAACGCAACGGCTGAGCCAGAGCGTATTGTTGTCTCAATGCGTGTCAGACTGATGTGCGATGGTGAGGAGTTAGTGCTGCAAGGCGTTAGAGCTGAGTTCATTGTGAAACCTTTCCATCGCTTTGTTAACGACATGCAGGAGGCCGACTTGAAGGTGTCGAACCCTGCTCTTATAGATACCTTCATAAGTGTGTGCATCGGAGCTATCCGTGGTATGCTTGCAAAGAATCTGAAGGGTACGCCATTGGAGGAGGTGGTGTTGCCACTAATACCAATGAGTGTTATTAGTTCCAGTTCGACAGTACGAAAGAAATAGAGGCTAACAACGGGTGCAGCCTGTTGTTAGTCTATTGCGAGAGTACCTATATATTTTTATCGTATAATACTATGCGTTGAGTGATACTGACCGCTCAACGCTTTTGCGATAAGCCCTACTTACCTCCTTCCCCTCACATATCTCTCATACAGGGGACGGAAGGTGGGGGGAATGGGGTGGGCCTTGGCTTGTTGTGAGAGGAACTCTATGGCTGCCTCTCGGTTGAAGGAGTCGGCTGTTGGGGAGAGTAGCTTTTGGAAGAGCTGACGGCTCCATGCGGAGGGATAAGCCCATAGCAAGGGGAGGATACCGTCTACGTAGGCGTCTTGCTGACTGAGGACGGCATGGCAGGCGGCCTTGGCATACCATTCAAAAGAGGGGTCGTTCCATGTGGTGACGGCCTCACATCCTGCGTCGCTGACCGTTCCCTCTCGTTTCATATTGGCTTTTAGCAACCTGTTCATACGCTCGCGGTCGTTGGGATTCTTATACTTTGCGAGGAGAGGAAGGATGGCATCGTTGCCTTTGTCGGCCTGCTCAACAACCGTGGGATAGTAGGTCTTGTTCGGTTTGAAGTCTATTATCAACCCGTCAGCAAACCCTTGTGGCTTCGAGTAGTCGAAGAAGATGAGGCTATCAAGGGCATTACGCAGGGGTTCAGAGAGCTTGAGTTGGCTGTGGTCGTAGCCGTAGACGATGATAGCGGCACGGTTGTAGGGTTCGTCGAAGCCACAGCAACCAGACATGTAGTCTACGTGTGTCGTGTCGCTAAATGCCTGTCTCAATACGTCAAGTGCTTGGTTATCACCCTTATAGAGTAGGACTCGGAAGGCCCACAGGCGTGCTATGTGGGACGTGTCGGTGTTGGCAATGTCGACTAACTGGTCGGTTGTGGTGTGACGACTTAGTTGGTTGGCATAGACAAATTGCTTGGATGGTGTGCCAGCAACGCCTATCCCTCGTGTAAGAGCCATATAACGGCAGTGGTGGAGGGAGTCGAGAACTATCTTGGCGGTGTCAGACAGCTGTGCTGATGGACGTGCACATGCGCTATGGCTACCGACAAAAAGAACCAAAAGGAGCAACGACAGGATAGCGTGCGCCCCCCTTTTGAAGACAGAATAACCCGTGGATAGAGGGTGACAGGGTATGGGAGACAGGGTAACAGAGTAAGACATATTTAACAGATGGGGATATTTAGAAGACATAATAACATAGTGACAGAGGGAGACAGATGTTTTCTTTAAGACAGAATAACATAGTGACGGTGAGAGACAGATGTTTTTTTGAAGACAGAATGACATAATGACAAAAAGAGACAGATATTCTTTTTAAGACATAATGACATAATGACAAATGGAGACAGATGTACTTTTTTAGACAGAATGACATAATGACAAAAAGAGACAGATATTCTTTTTAAGACATAATGACATAATGACAAATGGAGACAGATGTACTTTTTTAGACAGAATGACATAATGACAAATATTGTGGGATGTTTTCTTTAAGACATAATGACATAATGACAAATGGAGACAGATGTTTTTTTGAAGACAGAATGACATAATGACAAATGTTGAAGGAGTATAACTATATAATAAATAAGGTGGGGATGTTGAACAGATAAGGTGGAGATGTTGAACAGATAAGGTGGGGATGTTGAACAGATAGTGTGGGGGACTTTAATAAATAAGGTGAGGGTCTTTAATAGATAAGGTGATGAAAGTAGGAAGAAGAGTTTATCCAACCATATCAAACTATGTCCTGTTGGGGGCTCCCCTCCTTCGGAGGGGCTGGGGGAGGTCCCTCATCTCTCCTTCTCCACATACTTATCAATGAGGGGTCGGAAGGCAGTTGGGACCGCATTCTGTTCTGATTTCTCTCTTAGGACGTTCATTACAACATCCTTGATGGTGAGGGGGTCGTTCCCAGAGAGTATCTTTTCGAATAGATGATAACTCCAAGGTGCGGGATAGTCCCACATGAGAGAGATGTAACGAGGGTTATAGTACAACCCCTTATCCTTGTCGGCTGCAAGGCAGATAGTCTTCACATACCATTCAAAGTCGGGCTTCTTCCAGATGGTATGAAGCATGTAAGCCGTGTCAGTCTGCTTCCCATTCTTCTTCAAGTCGAGCCTCAGTAGTTTGTTGATACGGCCTATGTCGTTTGGATCCTTGTATTGAACGAGGAATGTCAACACGTCTGTGTTTCCCTTATCGGCCTCTTTAATAATGGTGGGGTGGTAGCGCTTGAGCGGACGAAGGTAACCAAGGAGGCCGCCCCTATACCCATATCGCTTCATGTAGACGAAGAACATCAAACTGTCGATAGGTGTCTGCATCTCTTCTGGCCATTTTGTGCTGGCGCCATTATAGTATCGAAAGGCCAAGTGGTTGTATGGTTCTACCTCATATACTCCCATTCTCGACATCAGGGCGACACTTGTTGTGTCGTTGATAGCCCTTTTCAGTATGCCAAGCACCTGTTCGTTAGGTTCTTCTGATAGGAAGCGTAAGGCCCAGAGGCGTGTGATATGCGATGGACTCGATGTGGCTAACGCTACCAGTTGGTCGGTAGTAGCGTTGTAGTATATCGAGTCTGCGTAGTCAATCTGTTCGAGTCTATAGGTAGGGTCGATGCCCTTCTTCGCACTTTCAGCAAAGTAGCTCTCTTTGTTTAAGGCGTCAACAGCCATCTTAAGAACCCTCCGCGACTCCTCCGTCTGTGGTCTTCCACTTCTGACACTACGCCTTTCTTGCATGTATCTGTCGTATAGTGATTGGAAGAGAGGAGGCACCTCACCCTCGTCAGCTCGACTTTTCATGTATTCCTTATAGTCCTCGATGTCACTGTATCGGTCCTTTCCTGCGAGTACGTTCTCGATGAGTTGATAGCTCCAAGGTGCTGGGTAACGGAAGAGAAGAGGCAGATAAAAGTCTGAGTTATAGTATTCTGGCTTACCGATGACAGCCTGGCAAACATGCTTAGCATACTCCTCAAAGTCGGGTTTGCCCCATGTCTCGACAGCATTACGGCACATTGCAGACACCTCCCCCTCCTTTTCAAAGTCGGCCATAAGTAGTCTGCTGATACGCTGACGGTCGTTAGGATTCTTATACTTAACCAACAACGGCAAGATACTCATCCGTCCACTGTCAGCAGCTTCGGCAGCAGCAGCATAGTAGCTCGGCTTCGGTTCAAGCTGTTCGAGTATCTCTGTGTCATAGTCATAACGCCTCATAAAGTCAAAGAAAGCCATACTGTCTATCGCCTCCTGCGTCTCCTTCGTCTGAACATTCTCCTGATCGAAGTAATAGTTCTTAAAGGCAGCGAGGTTGAACGGCATGTTTGAGAAGAGACAGCCATATCCTTCTTGCGTCTCAGTGGTGTCATTGACAGCCGCTTTCAGCACGTCGACCACTTGTGGATGGGGTTCCTCCAGTAGCAATCTGAGTGCCCAAAGACGTGTGACGGGGCTTGAGCCAGTCTTAGCAATCGTCGCCAACTGGTCGGCAGTGGCGTTTCGTCTGAGCCAATCAGCATAGTCATATTGTGCAGACGGCGTCCCCACCGTCCCCAGTCGGTAAGTTTGTGCAAAGAGTCCAAACTTGTTTAGTGAGTCAACGGCCATTCGAATGCTATCGGGCAAGTCGTCCCTATCGGTCACTCCACCCCTGAAGCTACTGCCAAGGAGGGTTAGCGCGAGGAGAGTCACTACGAGGTAAGCATGTTGTTTAAGTGCGGGATAGTTCATCATTATTCGTTTTCTTCAAAGTAATCTACCAGCGAGAGCCCGATTTTAAGGTTGCGTTTGCGGGCAAGTTGTTCAACTCCTTTTATCTGAACCGAGTCTAACGGGTCGTCAGTGAGCTGTTCGAGTACACGGATAGGACCAATGTGATTGTTGCCAAAGGGGCCTTTCTCAATGTGAGGCGAACAGTAGAAAGCGATGGCATTCAGCGACTCGTACACCTTTATAGAGTCGAGACTCGCATAGCTATAAGTAGACTGTAGCCTCTCCGTCAGGTCCTCCACCTTATAAACCCCTATCTTTTTATTGTCGAAGAAGTCGTACGTTCGTCTTACGAGGTAGTCTCCGTCCTTACAGTAACAGGTGGCAGGGAGAAAGATGTCGGCCCCCAAGAGCTGACAGAAAACGGACATTAGCCACAGCGCAAAGGCCATCAGTGCACTGTAAATACGTATATACAGTTTCCATCTACTCTTTCGTGCGGCAATCATGAGGGCGAAGGGCGACAGTAGGGCAGTCCATATCAATGCGTAACCCAGTCCCCATCGTAGGTGGATGGAGTCATACATTAATATAAATATCAGTCCGTAGAGCCCTGCCGAGACAAGTTGTATCAGCATTATAATCGTTAGTTCCCAGCTCCACGTCCGTCCTTTCTGTCCTTCACATTGCTGTTTCTGCATCTTGCCAATGGTAGTTTCTCCGCAAATATACGGTTTATTTTCTTAAAAAGCAAGGGAGGGGAGGGAAAAAAGAAGAGTGAGCAAGACTCTACACCGAGCGGCCCCTCCCCCGGCCCCTCCCCCATAGGGAGGGGAGTGAAATGTGAGGTTACCCCTATAAGCCTGCCAATAGGAGTCGTGGGTAGTTTTATCTCTCACAGAACTCACAGAGTTCACGGATCTTTTTGCGCACTGTTTCGATTCCACAGAACGCCTTCGGCATACAGAGTTCACAGAACGTTACTGCTAAAGAAGGGTGTTGGGTGATAGTTGTTAGGTGTTGATGATTAGCCATAGGGGTATCTCGGTGATTACGCCCCTCCCTTCTGGGGAGGGGAAGGGGGAGGGGCCTCTTCCTCATAGGGGTATCTCGGTGATCACGCCCCTCCCTTTGGGGGAGGGGAAGGGGGAGGGGCCTCTGACCCACAGAGGGCCTTCGGCATACAGAGAACACAGAGCGTTTCAGCTTTCGTTGGGTGTGATGTATGTGAGAGGAGAGTTCATGTGGTGATAAAAAATCCTTACAACCCACCAAGTTGGCCACCCTCAACACACGCATATATCATCGCCTATAACCGAGGATATAACCCACAAGAAATCAGTGTGTTACGTTTTGCATTCGAGTATGTGCCTTTCTTGCTCGTAGAAGACGCCCTTCTTGACGCAAGAAAGGCATGTTCTTGAACGTAGAAGGGCATGTTCTTGTTCCAAGCTCGGCCTTTCCTCGAAAAGAGAGGGGTATGACAACTGAAATATATTGACATTTCCTGTTTGAAAGTTTAACGTTCTTTTCCTCACAGAGAGAGTGTTTTTTCTTTCTTATCGAAATAATTTAAGGGCTGTAAAGTATGTTTGGAGTATCACACATGAGTAGGATTAAACTTAATATCTTTCAATTACAATCACGATGAATACTATCAGAGGGAGTAGCTTTTCCTCTTCTCTTCCTTTTTTCCAACTCCCTCTTAAATCGTAGTTTAAGATTTACTGTCGTTCTTGTCACGGCTTTTGTGTATGCAACCTACTGAAAGAAAGGTTATTGCGAGAAGTGTTAAATATGACAGCAAACAGAAAATAACATAAATGAGTATTGTCTTTTCTTTCCAAGCGAATAGTTATGAGTTTATGAGAATATCTCTGAATAGCATTGTTATGACAGTTCTGATACATCCATGATTTGACTTACTTAATACAACATCACTACGTTTTTTCGTAGTAAACATTTGTTTACTACAAATATTTATAGTACTTTTGTGATGTCAAAAGAATGCTATGAGAATATTAAACAGAGGAAGGAAATGATGGAGGTTACGCCCGAAGAGCGGGAACCCCTTGAGGGGATAAGAAATTAGAATCGGTCTTTTCCAAACGGATACACCGAGCTCTTGTGGGACTTACAACAACTCTTCGACTCAATGGTTCGGTCATCATACGACGAATAAACGACCTCTTCCCCTCCTTACCGGGTGAGAGAGCATATTAAAACATAAACAGCATACAGATATGGAAACAGTAATGACAAAACCAGTAGTGGTTACAGATATGAAAAGAAAAGTACAAGACATCCTTATGGCGGTCTCATGGCGGGATTTTGCAGGAACCTATTTTCAGAAGTCATCGTCGTGGTTCTACCACAAAATGGACGGTATCGACGGTAACGGAGGAGCAGGTGGTTTCAACGAACAAGAAGCTGAACAGCTGCGAAATGCGCTTATGGACCTGTCTGCTCGGATACGTCGAGCTGCTGAGAATATATAGGTGAGGGTCTCATTGAGCCTATGACAAAAGTCACTCATCGCCTGTGAGTGCATATTAGCCTCTCGCTTTGCGGGGGGCTTTATGTATTGTTTAATGGCGTTGCCCACTGTTTTTTTCCTCCCTCACAACCCCCTATACAATTCGATATAGGCTTGGGCCACCTTGATAAAGTCGTGGTGCTTGCGGACATACTCATAGCTTTGGCGGCGGAGAGAGGGGACGAGAGAGAGGTTGTTGACAAGCTTTGTGAGTTCTTCCACACAACTCTCGTAGGTGGGGAGGACGTTGATGATAGGGTGGAGGACAGTCTCGTTGAGGATAGCATAGTTCTCTGGTTCGCCGCCACCGATACAGATAATACCGTGGGCCATCGCCTCTAAGGGATTCATCGAGGGCGTGTAGCTGTAGAGCTGGTCCATGATAGCATCCGAGCCCAGCATCGTACGCACGTATTCATCAAAGGGTAAGCCCGTTACAAGCTTAAGGTTGAGTTTGTCGGGATACCGTTCTTTCACCGTCTCGGCCGCTCGCAGCATGATATCCGTACCTTTATAAGCCGACCGATGCTTACTAATTCCGATGAAGAGGTTCAGTCGGTCTGGTGGTGTGTCGGGTATATTGGGTCTCTCACCCACCACGATAGGGAAGGGGATAAAGACCGTCTTCTTCGGGAAATGCGGTTCGTAGCATCGCCAGTATTCGTAGAGTCCTGTCACGATAGCGTCGCACTCGTTCGCCATCAGTATGTTAAGCCGTTCCTTCTCCGTACCGATCCAGTCCTTGCGCTCGGCCTTAGCCTCCTCGTTCTGGCGCAGTTTGCTACCGATATTAAAGTCGCTATACCGCAAGGGCATCGTTGTTGAGCACGTATCTACCCAATAGTAATCCATTCCGAAACCACAGAGTATCAGCTTCTTATTATGCTTCTTCAGATAACGAAATATCGAGCTGAGGCGTTCGGCTTTAAGTTCAAAGAACATGGGGTTGATGAACTGTACGACATCATAGCCTCGCAGGCGTGGCAGCAAGGCATAGATTTTAGCCAATAGGCGTAGACCACCGAGTCGACCAGGGTGTCGAGCGACATCGATGTCACGTGGGTAGTTCTTCCAGAAGTCGCCATTCGAGACCACAGTCACCGTGTGTCCTAATTGGCGCAGACCCTGTGCCAGTGTGTTGTGTACGTTACTATATTCGCCTAAGAGGAGTATTCTCATTCGTTGTGGGTGTTCTTTCGCTGAGGGAGAAGGGGTTAGTTGCTTTTTAGATCGTCCTGTTCATGTGTTCTTATAAGGCCATCACAGATGTCTTGGGATAGGACAGGTGTAAGACAGTCAGTCCCCTTCTCGTAGATAAAAATTACCGTTTCAGGCGTAAGGTCATCAATAGTATTCTACGTCCGAAACTATTGTTCGTCATTCTTCTAAACCATTTATACTTACTTGTATAATCCTTGTCAGGCAGCGGGAAGAGGCCGTGCTGCGAGAGACGTTGGAGTACATGGTTGAGATGAGTCTCGTCATGTGTGAGCGTGATGACATTGTAGATCAAGTCCATTGACAGTTGTGCGATGCGTCGTTCCATAGCGATACGCTCCTTAACAGGGAGGTGGTCCACCCCTTCTTGTAGTCGGTAGATAACCTGTTCGGCATCAGCAAGGCGTCTGATGCGCCATCGTCTGTCACGTCTGTGCATGATTGAACCCTCGCGTTTACGGTAGTAATAAGCCTTGTTATGGGTTGTGTAGATGCTTTCAGCACGTAGCATGAGTTGTGGGGTAAACTCTTCATCTTCGTGGAGCGTACCCTTCGGGAAGCGAAGGTCGTGTAGCATGTCCTTATGAAAGAGGAGCGTACAGACCGAGCCGTGTATGTTGTTGTGCGTCATATACTCCGTTCCACTAACCGGCCCCTGTGCGTCAGCGAGCGGTTTGACCGTCGTCTTATCCGTAGACTCAAACAGAACCATGTCGGCCTCTTGGTATCTAATGATGTCAAGGCACTGCTCGTAGGTGCTTGTCAGCAACATATCGTCGGCATCAACGAACTGAACAAAGCTGCCTTCAGCCAAGGCCAATCCCGTGTTTCGGGCCTGTCCTAATCCTTGGTTAGGCTGTCTGACGTAGATGATATCGGTCGATAGGGCCAGTAACTCATTGATAGGCGAATAGTCCGCACCGTCATCCACGACGATAATCTGGCGTTCGGTCTCACTGAGACTCAATGCCAAAATACTGTTGACACAGTCTCGTAGTATATCAATAGACTCGCTATAGTAAGTGACAATGAAGCTTACTAATGGCTTATCTTCCTTATTTTGTGAATAAACTGGTTGAGTTGACATAAGCGTTTTAATCCTATTAGGTGGAGAATAAAGAGTTTCAAGGTCCCTTTGTAGGGTAGGACGGGTAGGAGGGGAGCGGCCTGTGTGGTCTCATAGACATCCATCTGAATGTTTACCAACGCCTCGTAATAGGCAGGAGTCAGTTCTCCCCATAGATGAAGGTGCTTGAGATGCGCATGGAGGAGGTCGGTCAGTTCCTTTCCCCCAGCCTGAGCGGTGATGCCTCTGTCGTTCTGACAATAATAGTACAGGCCCACGGAGGTTGTTGCCACTACCTTTGCCCGTTGGAGAAGGTAAGGATAAGTATAGACATCTTCGAACACCTTGCCCACAGGGAAGCGTATCTCAGAAAAGAGATCACGTCGGAAAATCTTATTACAAGCGTAGGTGTGGAGGTGACCACCCCGTAGCCAATAGTCGCGAACAGAGTCGACTGTCGTATCATCGAAGGTCAGCAAGCGTTCTTTCGACGCACATCCATAGTGCAGCAAGGCAGGATATTCAAGGATGTCGTAGTCGGGGTGAGCAGCTAACACAGCCATCAAGGCCGCGTAGGAACCCTCGGCAACAAAGTCATCAGAGTCGACAAAGGTAAGATAGTCGCCTGTTGCCACGTCTATCCCTGCGTTTCTCGCAGCCGAAAGACCCCTATTTGTCTGGTAGATAAGCCTACAGTTCGCCCTGTCGGCCGTCATCTCCTGTGCAATTAGCCGTGAAGCGTCCGTCGAACCATCATCAATGAGCACCACCTCCATCGTGTTGTCTATCTGAGCCAACACACTCCTCAAGCAGCGACGAAGCGTGTCTTCAACGTTATAGATAGGTATGATAATAGATAGACTCATGTGATAATAGTTTGATGCAAAAATAATAAAAAACTTTGAAATGCGTTAGTTATTATGATGAAAAAAGCCTCTAATACTGACAGCTACCTACATATCTTAAAGTACATCAGCCTCTTTGGTGGTGTACAGGTGCTGAATGTGCTGATTGGTATCGTCCGTAACAAGTGCGTTGCAATGTTACTTGGACCGCAGGGAGTCGGTCTTATCTCTCTCTTTAACTCGTCAACAAGACTCATAGGCGACGCTACGAACTTCGGTATCCCTATGAGTGCTGTGCGCAATCTGGCTGAGGATTACGACAAGGGAGACGAGGAGAAGCTGACGACCGACATCGCTGTCGTGCGCTCATGGAGCTTGCTGACGGCCTTGTTAGGTCTTTTTATCTGCATAGCCCTCAGTCCGCTGCTAAGCCGTTACACCTTCTCATGGGACGGCCACACGCTTCATTTCGTACTGCTCTCGCCTTGTGTTGCACTGACAGCACTGGCGGGAGGCGAACTGGCCATCCTCAAAGGCATCCGTAAGTTGGGTGCTTTAGCGGCTATCTCGGTCTATAACGTCCTCGCAGCCTTGGTTCTGACCGTCCCACTCTACTATCTTTTCGGCGACACAGCCATTGTCCCTTCGTTGGTGTTGATGGCCTTGGTGCAACTACTCCTAACCATTGTCGTGTCCTATCGGCTCTATCCTCCACACGTCTCCTTGCGTAAGTCGCTATTAGACAAGGGTTGGGGCATGATACGTCTGGGCACAGCTTTCGTCCTCGCAGGCATCTTAGGCTCTGGAGCCGAGCTAATCATACGTAGTTATCTGAACAATGTAGCCGACATCTCGACCGTTGGCTTCTATAATGCAGGGTTCATGATGACGATGGTTTACGCTGGTATGGTGTTCTCAGCAATGGAGACCGACTACTTTCCTCGGCTCTCTGGTGCAAATAGCTTACGGTTCACTTTCAACCAGATCGTCAACCGTCAGATAGAAGTGACGCTCTTGCTCATCTCGCCTCTACTGTCTTTTTTCCTCTTGTTCTTGCCCCAGTTGATTCTCTTCCTTTATTCTGATAAGTTCCTCCCAGCCCTCGGCATGGCACAAGTGTTGGTCTTGGCGATGTATGTGCGCGCCATTCGCTTACCCGTAGAATATATCCCTTTGGCCAAGGGCGACTCCCGCTCTTATCTAATCTTAGAGGGTCTGTATGACATCCTACTTGTATCTCTCGTACTACTCGGCTTCTGGAAGGGACAACTCTTCGGTGCTGGATTAGGTGTAGCAGCGGCGGGAGTGCTCAATCTTGGCTGTGTCTACGGCTATGCCTACGCACGTTACGACTATCGACTGTCGTCTTCTGTGGTGGTCTATACGCTCATTCAGATGACTATCGGCCTCCTCGTCTTCTTTTGTGTACGTTCTGAACATGACAGCCTACGCTGGGGAGCAGCCCTAACGTTGTGCATCATCAGTACGATAGTCTCCCTTCGTGTGTTGAGATCGAAGTCGGGACTGTGGAACGCTTTGATTAATAAGGTGAAAAATAAGTTTACTCGCCATGCCAAAGATTAGTATTCTCGTTGCCGTTTATAACTCGGCTGCCTACTTGCCGCAATGCCTTGACTCCCTCTTAGGGCAGACTTTGCACGACATAGAGGTGCTTTGTGTCGACGACTCATCAACCGATAACTCCCTTGCCATCCTACGAGACTATGCCGAAAGAGACAGACGTGTGAAGGTGTTTGCCCTCGATGAGAACCATGGGATAGCCTTTGCCCGTAATGTGGCACTGTCGAACGCTTCGGGCGAGTTTATCTGCTTTGTGGATAGTGACGACTGGTTGGGTCCCAATGCACTTGAGTCTGTTTGCAAGACCTTCACCGACGAGGTGGATAGTGTACTCTTTCAGGTTGTTCTCCACTATGCTGATGGGAGCGAGAAGGTCTATCCCATGCCCCCTTTCGAGGCCTTGTCGGGTGAGAGAGCATTTGTCGATAGCCTTACATGGAAGATACATGGAGTCTATGCCATCAGGGCAGCTATCCACCATGCCTACCCTTACGACGATGCCCTACGGACGTATAGTGACGAGAACATAACACGTATTCATTATCTAAAATCCCGTAAGGTAGCGGTCTGCGAGGGTGTTTACTACTATCGGCAGCACTCTTCTTCTACCACACACAGGGTCAGTGTGCGTCGTTTCGACTATCTCTTAGCCAACGAGCGTATGCGTAGTCAGCTCGTCGCCATGGGTACCTCCGAGGCCAACCTCCGTTGTTATGAGACGATGAGATGGCAGAATTTAGTGGGGTTATACCTCTTCTATTATCTTCATCGGCATGAGCTCTCGTCCACCGACCGCCAAGAAGCCTTGTCAATCATGCGCCACGTCTGGCAAACCATCCATCTTCAGCAAGTGAGTCCGTCCCTCCGCCGCAAGTTCGGCTATATCCCCTTCCGTCCTTCATGGTTCCTCTTTCGTCTTCAAGAAGAGCTCTACTTCACCCTCCGTGCACTTGTTGGGAGGAATAAGGAGGCTAAGTGAAACCTCACCCCCAGCCCCTCTCCGAATGGAGAGGGGAGTGATCACCGAGGTTACCCCTCCCTCGCTGCTTGTGTCGTGATAGGGATGTGAACCTACCCCGACGTCCCCTTGGCTGTTCATCAACACCTAACACCCATCACCCAACACCCACCAAGGCTAATCATCAACACCTAACAACCATCACTTAACACCCATCTTTAGCAGTAACGCTCTGTGAACTCTGTATGCTGAAGGCGTTCTGTGGGCTCGAAATGTGCGCCAAAAGGCTCAGTGAACTCTGTGCGCTCTGTGAGAGATAAAACTCCCCACTGCGAGTATCCAACAGTCTTTCTCTCACAGAAAATCACAGAAGAACAGAACACACAAAGGCCCACAGAGACATTAAGTCAACTGATATCACAGAACGTTATAGCTAATCTTAGTTGAAAGGCCTCTGTGAACTCTGTATGCCGGAGGCGTTCTGGAACCTCACCCCCAGCCCCTCTCTGAATGGAGAGGGGAGTGATCACCGAGGTTACCCCTGTATGTCCTCCGTAGGCTTAACAGTCCATCTCCTACCATTAGCAGGCCAGTAGGGGTAACCTCACATACTACTCCCCTCTCCATTCGGAGAGGGGTTGGGGGTGAGGCCTCTGTGCGCTCTGTGAGAGAAAAAACTTTCCACGAATTAATACGTGAGCTTAAAACCTCCGTGACCTCCGTGTTCTCTGTGAGAGAAAAATCTTCCCAACGTGTGAGGAAGCGATGCCAAGGACCGGTGAACGAACCTTTTTGTGGTGACATCGGTCATTCTCAATACGTTTAAAAACATTTACAAAACACGACAGGATCGCCTTTTATTTACGATAGAGATATTAGCAAGAAGGAAGAAAATAACGCACATGATTTCAGAGAGTTACGAATACGAAAGGAGGAAAGGCCTTTCTTGCACCATGAAGAGCCTTTCCAAGCATCAAGAAGGGCATGTTCTCGGATGTTGAAGGGCGTTCTCTTGAGCGTTGAAGGGCATGGACAGGATGGGAGAGGGACGAAAATAGTTTACAGATTTAGCGTGATGTCTTGGCGTGAAGAGGATAGGAGGGCTTCTTCCTCGTGCTTGGAGAGGGGCGATAAGAGAAAAGGCACCACTTGCAATGCAGGTGGTGCCCAACTAAAAACTCCGTGTTTCGTGATATGCACTAAGGTTAATATAATTCTATTATGAAATCATGAGGTTGGTTGAACCTCCCTTTTCGCTTGTCTCGCCATGCCTTAGACAATCCTACAATGCGCCCACAAAGCAGCTAACCCTCCGTGTTTGGCTTGCCTCGTCAGCTGTTTTCATCCCATTGTCTGCATGGAGACCAAGTAAGAAAAAGATATTGCAAGTATGGGGAGAACATGGTAACTATTCTACATCTTCTTATAAGAATGGTTCAATGGTACATATTAGAATAACTGCTACTTTATCTAAGTTTGATGATACTTCTGACCCTAATCAGGGCTGTATGAGCCGTTTGGTGCAGAACTATTAATATATCATCCGATAACTTTGGATTATATAAATAAGAATCGGTCATTATGATTTCTTATTGTCTTAGGGCAGTAAGAGGTTGTAATGACCGATTTGCTTTTGTCCTTCTGTTACCCTGTCTATAATTACCCTGTCTTTTCTTATCTTGTGTCCTTCAGTCTCTCTCCTTTTGTCTTTTTGTTACTCTGTCTATAATTACCCTGTCTCTTATTATCTCTTTCTGTCCTTCAGTCCCTCCTTTTGTCCTTTTGTTACTCTGTCTTTAATTACCCTGTCTAAGCCATGCTCACGACCAGTCTTTCTAACAAGTAACTTGTTCGCTTGTCAACTCGTCAACTTGTCTACTCGTTCACCATGTGTTTATATATGTTAAATATTAAATTTTATGTAAGTATTATAAGTATTTAAGTTGTTTGAAAGATAGGTGTCATTAGACCAATCTAATCGTTCGAGCACTGAGGGGAGGTATAATAGGCTGCTTATAAGGGCTTTGCGAAGGTGAGGACAAAGGATGTAGGCCCTGTGAGTTAGACAGTTATTGCTCGAAGAAAGCTAAAGGAAGTGAACAAGAAAACCTAAATCGGTTACACCTTATTATATATATAGGGGGTGAGCAGATGAGAACTTCAAATAGAGAGAAGGAGTAAGTAAAGAGTACTACTCATTCGAAAGCGAAGGAAAGGTATAACAGGAGTAAGCACACAAGGACCTCTTATATAAGATAGGAACAAGCGAACAAGAACTTCTGATGTAGCGGAGTAAGCCGTTGAGGACTTCTAAGAGAAAGAAGGACGAGACAGCAGCAGACTACTGACATCGACCCAATTAACAAGAAAAAGTTAGGAAAGTAATAAATAAAAGTTTAAAACCTAAACCTGATGAGAATCTTTAAAGAATCAAAGCAGAAGCATCTGTACTTCTCGGCTGCCTTTGCTCTATCATTAGCATTGGCACCAACAGGTGTCTACGCAGGTACAAACACCAGCACTGCAGTACAGGCAGTACAGCAGAATGGTAATCACAAAGTGACCGGTCGTGTCGTTGACTCAACCGGCGAACCGCTCATTGGTGCTACCGTCCTTGTTGAGGGTACCACTAATGGCACAGTAACGGATATTGATGGTAACTATACCCTCAATACCACTGCAAACGCGAAGCTCGTCTTCTCTTACATCGGTTATGCTGCACAGACCATCCCTGTTGGTGGTAAGGGTACGATCGACGTGACATTGAAGGAAGAGGCAAACACCATGAATGAGGTTGTTGTTACCGCCATGGGTATTATGCGTAAGGAAAAGTCTCTCACCTATGCTACCCAGCAGGTGAAGGCAGAGGACCTCATGAAGGTGCAGGATCCTAATGCTGCTAACTCACTCGAAGGTAAGGTAGCTGGTATCACTATTACGCCAAGTGCTGGTGGTGCTGGTGGTGCTTCAAAGATTGTTCTTCGTGGTAACCGTTCTATCCTCGGTAACAGTTCTCCACTCATCGTTGTTGACGGTGTACCAATGAGTAATGGTATTCGTGGTCAGCAGGGTATGGGCGCAGAGGGTTTCGGTTCAACTGGAACTTCTGAGGGTTCTGACCCATTGTCATTGATCAACCCAGACGATATCGAGTCAATCAATGTCCTCAAGGGTGCTAACGCTGCTGCGCTTTACGGTTCACGTGCTGCCAATGGTGTTGTGATGATTACCACCAAGCGTGGTCGTGAGGGTAAGGTTGATATTAACGTAACCTCAAACATTACTTTCGATTCTCCATTGTTGACACCAAAGATTCAGAAGACATACGGTGCAGCTTATGACCAAGCAACAGGGGCGTTGTCATTGAACAACTGGGGCGGTAAGCTCGCAGACCGTGCAGATAACGACCTCGTTGTACGCACTCCATTGGATGAGCGTTGGGTAGGTTATCCAGAAGAGCAGATTGGCACAGACGCAAATGGTAAGCCAATCATGGCACGTCGTCATAATGTCTATCTCCGCAACCATGCAGGTAACGATGTAGACAACTTCTTCCGCACGGGCGTTACGACGAACAACTCTATCTCACTTTCAGGTGGTACTGAGATTGCTCGCACCTATGTGTCAGTTGCAAATAGCCATGCAACAGGTATGATGCGTAACAACTCATACAACCGTAACTCTATCAGTTTCCGTCAAACTTATAACTTCTTCAAGCGTCTCCACATTGATGCATCATTGAACTATACTGAGTCTAAGACAAGGAACCGTCCCGGTGGTGGTACAGTAGGTAACCCTCTCTACCATCTCTATACTGCACCTCAAAACATTGATATGGATTACTACCGTGACCACTATATGAATGCAGAGGGTAAGTGGTTGTCAAACCCATCATCTTATTATAAGCTTAATGGTTCAAACTTCTCATGGGCAGCAGGTCAGCGCACAACATTGACGGGTCCACAGCAGGAGTGGGCGTTCCTCTCTCATCCAAACAACAACCCTTATTGGTTGTTGAATACGGGCAATAGCCAGCAGAAGGAGAGCCGCCTCTTCGGTACTTTGCAAGCTAATGTTGACATCTATGATGGTTTGACTTTCCAAGCACGTGTCAACTACAGCCAGATTCGTTTTAAGAATCATGCAACTCGTTTTGCTACCACTTTCCTCCCTGCATCTATGGAAGACTACGGTCGTCTTTGGGATTCAGACGAGAAGACAACTGAGTTCTATACCGACTACCTCTTGTCATATAACAAGACCTTCGGTGACTACTCTGTATCAGCAACAGCAGGTTATGTAGGTCATACCATCAAGGGCGAGACAAAGGGAACAGACGCCGTAGCAACTTACTACGACCGTCTTATGCGTAAGCTCCCAACAATGGTTAACTACTTCGAGACCAGCGCAGGTGGCTATGGTGTAACAAGTACTTCAAAGAGTTCAAACTGGGACCGCTCTTACCTCTTTACCGCACAGTTAGGTTGGAAAGAAACCGTTTACTTCGATGCTTCTTATCGCCGTGACTGGTATCGTCCATTCCGCTACTTCAAGCAGTTGGGTAAGATTGATACTGATAACTACGGCTACTTCGGTGTTGGTGCCAACGCTATCATAAGCCAGTTGGTGAAGTTGCCAGAGTGGTTTAACTTCTTGAAGTATCGTGTTTCTTACTCTTCAGTAGGTAACTCTATTCCTAACAAGGCATACGGCGCAATGAGTCGTAACCTTCAGACTGGTGCATTGTCAGGTAACAAGCTACTCGACTTCTCACCAGTACCAGAGGAGACAGGTTCATTTGAAACAGGTATCGAGTCATTGTTCTTGAACAACCGTTTGAGCTTTGACTTCACTTTCTATAATACAATTGTGAAGAACCTCTACATGGAGTTAGGATCTCTTGGTGGTAACACAGAGTTGTTGAACTCTGCTAAGGTTCGCAACACTGGTTTCGAGACAACTATCGGTTACGACTTCAAGTTCGGTAGAAACCTCCGTTGGCGTACCTCTTATAACCTCTCATTCAACGACAACAAGATTCTTGAGACAGGTTATGACAAGGATGGCACATCACGTAAGTATCAGCAGACTGTAGGTGAGGCTAAGGTTATCTACCAGAAGGGTGGTGCAATTGGCGACATCTATGCAGGCGATTTCATGCGTGATGCAAATGGACATATCGTATTGACAGCTAAGGGTGAGCCAACATTCGACAAGACAGGTTCAAACGATCGTTTCCTCGGTAACATGAACTCTAAGTGGCAGATGGGTTGGACCAATACCTTTAACTATAAGGAGTTCCAGCTTTCATTCCTCATCAACGGTCGTATCGGTGGTAAAGTACTCTCATTGACAGAGTCATATCTTGACTATATCGGTGCTTCAGAGCGTACTGAGGCAGCTCGTCTCAGCGCAGAGCGTAACAACATCGTTGCAACCAACTATGGTAACGTACCAGGTATGGAACTCAATGATGGTAGCGGTCGCATCGTTCCAATCCAGTCATATTATCAGGCATTGGGCGCATCAAGCAACCCATCAACCTATCTCTACAACGGAACAAACTTCCGTCTTCGTGAGCTTTCATTGGGTTATACCTTCCGTGACCTCTTTGGTATGAACCGTAACTTGACTCTCTCATTCATCGCTCGTAACCTGTTCTTCATCTATAAGGATGCACCAACAGACCCAGACGTATCTCTGTCTACACAGAATGGTCTCGGAGCGTTTGAGAGCTTCAACATGCCATCTTCACGCTCATTCGGTTTCTCTTTGAAGGCTAACTTCTAAGAGAGAAGAAGTGAAAGGGAATTAAACAAAATAATAATATTCAAAAGATAAACAACAATGAAAAGTAAACATATAATTGTACTCTTGGCGATGGCATTGCCAACACTGGGGCTACAGTCATGTCTTGACTATGACAACCCTGGCGATGAGTTCAACTCAACAACTAAGAATGTTGAGAAAGTAACAAGCCGTGGCGAAGTAGATAAGATTCCTTTCCGTCAGGCTACAAGTGCTGCTGCAGCTGAAGAGGCGTTGAGTTCTATGCAAGACTTACTTGATGCAGGTGTTGGTGGACAGTTCTCTATGCGCGGTGGTAAGAATGGTGAGAACCCAGGTGCGCATGCTTATCAGTACCAGTATTCTCTTGGTGTTGACAACTATGCAGAGTACACTGTTATTCCTCACACTTTCTTCCAGTATTCAAAGATTCGTTTGGCATCGTCTTATGCTATCGACCAGAAGTGCTACGGTGGTGCATGGGGCTCATTCACAGAGATGAAGACTTCACTTGTACCTATCTTGAATAATGAGAAGGTTAATGCTATCCCAGAGTTGAAGGCAGCTTATTTGACACTCTTCAACCAGCAGGCTGTTGAGGTTGCTGACGTTTATGGTCCTATGCCTTATCGCGAGTTGAAGACTAATCTGCAGGTAGGTCCTTATACATATAACAAGGTAGAGGATGTGTACAACGATGCTGTTGCCAACCTCGACACAGCCATTGCTTGTTTCCACTACTTCGATCAGAAGCCAGCCGACTACAAGCAGAAGATTAAGAGTGCGTTTGTTGACCGTTTCGTTGTCATGACCGATGGTGGTGCTGCTGATGGTACCTTGAAGGAATGGGCACGTTATGCAAACTCTTTGAAGTTGCGTATCGCTATGCACATGGTAAAGAGCGACCCTGTTCGTGCAAAGAAATTAGCTGAAGAGGCTGTTGCTGATGGCGTTATTGAGAACGAGGCACAGAGCGTTTCAATCCGTCCAGGTGTAATGGGCTTTAGCCATCCATTACCAGGCGTTGAGAATTGGGGCGATGCTCGTATGAGTGCAACAATGGAAATCACACTGAAGACCTTCAATCACCCTTGGTTGAAATATCTCTTCAAGAAGAACGAGAACGTAATCAAGAACAATAAGACTGGTGAGACAACACCTGCAAATAGTCGTATTTGTGGTATCCGTACCGGCACACATCCAGGTGAAGGTCAGGGATATGATGAGAACCAGTACATCGCATTCAGTAAGCTGAACGAGCAGTACTTTAACACTGCACCACTTTATCTGATGAAGTATGCTGAGGTTTGCTTCCTCCGTGCAGAGGGTGCACTCCGTGGTTGGAACATGGGTGGTTCTGCTCAGCACTTCTATGAGGAGGGTATTCGTCATGGAAACTGTGAGGATCCTGAAATGAAATCTATGGACGGTGAGAGCCCAGCAGGTGCTTCTGGTGTAAACTGGTATGACGCTTGGATTGACACTTACTTGGCACAGGAGAACCCTGTAGCATACGTCTACAAAGACCCAACAGGTGATACACCAGATGCTGCATCACCAATCCATGTCGGTGTAAAGTGGAATGACAGCGACTCACAAGAGGCAAAGCTTGAGAAGATTATCACTCAGAAGTACCTCGCTACTTATCCTAATGGCTTCGAGGCATGGGTTGACCTCCGTCGTACAGGCTTCCCACGTATGTTGCCAGTATTGAACATCGATGAGGGTGATGGAAGTTTGGTTCCTGGTGATATCATGCGCCGTCTGCCATTCCCTGGTACAAGCGACATCGCAACAAAGCAGGATGTTGACAACACCGGTATTCCAGCGTTGGGCGGTCCAGACAAGATGGCAACTCGCCTCTTCTGGGATAAAACTACATCAAACTTCTAAGTGACGTAGTACTTTCGAATAAGAATACATTTTAATCCCAGCAGTGGGAGCACAGTTATTCTACTGCTGGGATTTAAGATATAATATTACTAAATAAACAATAATAATCAACATGAACAAGAAATTTACTCTTAGTGCGTGGATGGTAGCAGCTATGTTGGCTATGGCACCTATGGGTGCTGCAGCTCAGACAACAGGTATGTCTCCTACAGCTTCTACGCAGGTTTATGACCTTTCTAAGCTTAGCGATCAAGTCTTATTAGAGCATTTTGCAGAGCTTATAGATCAAAATAAGAAGTATCCAACAGATGCTGATCTGGAGGCATGGGGCATTAAAGACGAGGTGGAATTTATACGTTCTCACGTGAAGAAACGTGCTATTGAGTCACGTGCTGACCGTCTTATCCAAGGCACATACGAGAATCGTAACCTCTTTATGAATATCCCCGGTGGTGCAGGAAAGAACCTCGGCGGTTATCCTTCAAAGACTTTTGCAAATGATAACTTCTCTATGTGGAACTATACCAACCTATTTGGTGCATGGAACTACGGGCTTTTCCAGGCTCCAGGTTCATGGGCTGATGCTGCGCACCGCAATGGTACAAGCATCTTTGCTGGTATCAAGTTCTTCGATCATACGACTGGTTCTGCAGCTGATAGTTGGGCTACTTTCATCATGAAACGCAATGCCGATGGGAACTTCCGTTATACACATGCAATCATCAACTGCATGCGCTTCCTCGGTTTTGATGGTATCAACTATAACTGGGAAAATACAACCAAGTATAAGAATCGAGACAATGTAGCATTCCATCAGGAGCTTTATAAGATTGCAAAGGATGAAGGGTTCAATGATTTCAAAATCATGTATTATACAACGAACTCAAGTCTAACAGACTATACTTCAAAGTTTATGTGGGGACAAGACCCTGATCATCGTATCTCTGAAGTAATGTTGAATTACGATGGTAATGACTTCAGTCGTTCTATGGACAGCTCTGTAAGAGAAGCAGAGAGGACAATGAACTCTGCTGATGGTCTATATGCTGGTGTATGGATTGTTAGTATGAACAGAAGTTGGAACAGCCTCAATAAGAATGACGATGCTAAGCGTTGTGGTATCTGCCTATGGGGTGAACATGCTGAAAGTCGCTTCTGGAGCTATAATACTGGTGGTGATGCTTTGTCACGTATGTCTAATT
>ERZ772945.549-NODE-549-length-29939-cov-18.599585_pt1 | contig 29939 bp, 26 predicted proteins | sample MGYA00511681_ERZ772945 | MGnify/ENA primary metagenome ERZ772945 (study PRJEB29015, sample SAMEA2737943) | human oral metagenome | biome: human oral; feature: human-associated habitat; material: dental | place: China | collected 2143 ...
GACTCAAATAGAGAAAAGTCGGCTGCTTGGCGTCCGCCAAAATACTCCAAATCGGGCTGAGTCCGCATCCCGCCGCAATGCCGACCAATGGCCGCTCGGTTTGCGGGTTAAAATCACCGTACGCCGGACTAATTCGCAACTTGTCGCCGACCTGCCGCGAGCAAAGATAACTCGAAAATTCGCCGCCAACATCCTTGATGGTAATTGACATCAATTCCTCGTGCGGGCGCGAAGAAATACTATAAGCCTTGCCTTCGCGCACCTGACTACCCTCGATAAACACCGTGATATATTGCCCCGCCATAAAGTCAAACGGCTGCGCAAAATACAGCGTCGTCACCTCGGGATTTTCCTGGCGTACCCGCACAATTTCAACCGTTAGTGAATCACGCATTTGTCAACATACCTTTCCATTATTTTTTGAGCGGCTCTGAATTCCTCGTCAGTAAAAGTGTGATAATTGGCAAACTTCGGACTAATGGTGGTGCCAGTACGAAAATGCTGCAAAGCAAACCGTTTAGCGCCTTTGACCAACTCGCCAATCTTTTCAAAATCCGCCACCTCCAGCTGCTCGCGAACGATGGTCGTCCGGAACTCATGGCCAATTCCCGAATCAATCATCAACCGCACATTCTCCTTGATTGCTTCTAGATCAATCGGCCGCGCCGCAATCTCCACATATTTTTCCAGCGGCCCCTTGACATCCATGGCGATGAAATCAATCGTCCCTTCTTCGACCATGCCGCGCACCATATCCGGATGCGTGCCGTTAGTGTCCAGTTTGACATCAAAACCCAGCTGCTTGATCATACGGCACAGCACCGGCAAATCTTCGTTAACCGTCGGCTCGCCGCCAGAAATCACCACGCCATCTAGCCGACCAACACGTGATTTTAGAAAAATCATCGCCTCCTCGACCGGGATGCTCGGCGCTAACCGCTCGGGTAATACCAGCTCCGGATTATGACAATAGCCGCAACGCATATTACAGCCGGAGAGAAACAGCGCTGCCGCCACATGCCCTGGATAGTCCACCAGCGACAGCTTCTGAATCCCGCCGATCGCCACCTTAAGCTGGGACAGCGACGGCGTTGACTCGCTCATGCTCGGCGGCATCGTCATAATGCTCCCTCATGTCAAATTCAGCCTGCTTACCGTTATTCCACTGGGAAACTGGGCGCAAGAAACCAACCACCCGCGAGTAAACCTCAGTGCTTTCGCCGCAATTCGGGCAAGCCGGGTGCTCGCCAACAATATAGCCGTGGTTAGCGCAAATCGAGAAACTCGGCGTAAAGGTAAAGTACGGCAATTTGTAATTTTCACAAATCGTTTTGACCAGTTTCTTCAGCGTCTGCGGATCGTCCATGCGTTCACCCAGGAAGAAGTGAATCACCGTGCCGCCCGTGTATTTGGTCTGCAAATTATCCTGCAAATCCATTAGCTCAAATAAATCATCGGTGTAATTGACTGGCAAGTGGCTGGAATTGGTATAGAACGGATGCTTAACCGCCGCACCGAGGCCATTGGCAAAGTGTGCTCGGTCAGGGAAACTAGCTTTGTCAATCTGCGCCAAACGGTAGGTCGTGCCTTCAGCTGGCGTCGCTTCCAAATTGTAATTATTGCCAGTCTCTTTCTGATACTCAACCAGTCGGTCGCGCATGAAATCAAGGATTTTTTCAGCAAAAGTTTTGCCCTTTTCCGTGCCTATGTCAACGCCCAATAAGTTCAACGCCGCTTCGTTAGTACCAATCAAACCGATGGTTGAGAAGTGATTCTTCCAGTATTGGTCAAAACGCTGCTTAATGTTGCGTAGGTAAAACTTGGTGTATGGGTAAAGGTTTGCCTCGGTTAATCGCTCCAGTACTTTACGCTTAGTTTCCAGGCTATCCTTTGCCATATCCATCAGCTCTGCCAAGCCTTTAAAGAATTCTTTCTCGTTCTTGGACTTTAGCGCCAGGCGCGGCAAGTTAATTGTTACCACACCAACCGAACCAGTCATTGGGTTTGAACCAAATAGTCCACCACCGCGGTATTCCAGCTGGCGATTATCGATGCGCAGGCGACAGCACATTGAGCGGGCATCCTCTGGATCCATATCAGAATTGATGAAGTTTGAGAAGTATGGAATGCCGTATTTAGCGCTGGCTTTCCACAGACTTTCGATCACTGGATTATCCCAGTTGAAATCTTTGGTGATATTAACCGTTGGAATCGGGAAGGTAAAGACGCGGCCGTTAGCATCACCCTCAGACAACACTTCCAATAGTGCCTTGTTGAGCATGTTCATCTCTTCCTGGTATTCGCCGTAGGTAGTGTCCTGCATTTCACCGCCGATGATTATTGGGTTATCAGCCATGTGCTTCGGGCATTCCAAATCAAGTGTGATATTGGTAAACGGTGTTTGGAAACCAACACGTGTTGGCACATTGACGTTAAAGACAAATTCTTGTAGCGCTTGCTTTACTTCATCGTAATCGAGGTTATCATGGCGAATAAAAGGCGCTAAGAGCGTGTCAAAATCTGAAAATGCCTGCGCACCAGCCGCCTCACCCTGCAATGTATAGAAAAAGTTCACCACCTGACCCAATGCCGAACGAAAATGCTTGGCTGGTTTAGACGCCACCTTGCCGGCAACACCCGTGAAACCTTCTTGTAACAAGTCAGTCAAATCCCAACCAACACAGTAAACGCTCAGCAAATTGAGGTCGTGAATATGTAAATCACCTTCTTTGTGTGCCTGACCAATCTCTGGAGTGTAAATTTTGTCCAACCAGTAGGTTTTGGTAACTTCGGTCGATACGTAATTATTCAAGCCCTGTAAACTATAGCCCATATTGGAGTTTTCGTTGACTTTCCAGTCGAGATTGCCTAGATATTTATCAATCAAATCAACATGCGCTGTCGAAGTAATTTCGCGAATTTTCTTGTGCTGGTCACGATAGATAATGTAAGCTTTGGCGGTTTTTTTGTACTTGGAGTCAATCAATGCATCTTCGACGATGTCTTGGATATCTTCAACACTCGGTACGGTTTTAGTCTTACGTTGTTCTAGTTTTGCCAAAACCTTTTGTGTTAACTTTTCGGCTTCTTCGTGATTTAGTTCGTCTGTTGCTAAACCAGCTTTTTCAATCGCTTTGGTGATTTTTTCGGAGTTAAATTTTACCCTTCGACCATCGCGTTTTTTTATGGTTTTTTGCATTTGCCCCCTCCTGAGTCCATTTTTACGGCCAGAAAAACAGTTTCGGCTATTTGCCGAAATAACTTGTTTTAGATACCGATTTATGTTGCTATATTGTTTGTAACACTATATGTAGTGCCTATGTTTATACTTTATACGCAATATATAGGGTATGTCAACAATAAATCATTGTAGAATTTACCTTCAAGAAGTTCGTATCTGTTATTAATCAGACGAAGTTTTTTGTTCTTTGGATGAAGAAGATTCGGCTGTTGTATTTGGCTGATTTGGTTTACGCTTTCGGCGTCTGCGACGCTTTTTTGGCGCTGCCGTATTGGGCTCTTTGACTAAATTACTATCTTTTGTGTCTTGAGGTTGTTTATTTTTTATAGTCGTTTCTTGGGATTTATTTGAATTTGATGTATTTTGTGATTCTACTGAATTTTTAGTATCAGCGGAAATAGAATTAACCTTAGCTGTACTAGAATCAATTCCGCGGAGATTTAGGATAACCTCATCTTTCTTTTGGATTATTTGAACCCCGTCTTTACTTACAGGTGGTTTTTTAGGGGGAGTTTTTATTTGGCGAATAGGATGTAGCTGGCCGTCATTTTTTATGTCTGGTGCTTTTTTAGTATTGTTATTAAATACAGGACTTTCCTCACGGACTATCCTTGGTCTGTTTGGTGTAGCTGTCGGTATAACAGGCATTTTTCTAGGATGAGTAGATTGCTGGGTCTTAGGTGATGGTGTTTTGGCGGGTTTTTTAAGAGTTTCTGGCGGTTGAATTATTTTATCTATAGCTTCTTCTACATCCTGGCGATTACGTGCATAAAATTGGCGTGAATTATTTATAATTGCCTCGGAATTATCAACTCCAGCTGGTGGCAGATTAAGAGTCGTGGCGCTAAATGCTGGTGCTTTTTCGCCTTTTATAACCATATTTATAATAAAATGGCGGTTATGCATTTGGAGCAGATCGCCAGGTTCAAACTGCGGTTCAAACTGCTGAGCTAAAATCTGTGCATCTTCTGCTGAGACACGAAATGAAATCATTGTACCAACATTTCCAAAAACAGCACCCCGTACAGTCTCAGTCATTTGTGATATATACTGATTTGCAACAGTTAAATTTAACCCGTATTTACGCGCTTCAGATAAAATTGTTGCAAAGGAGTCTGTAGCAAAGTTTTGGAATTCATCTACATACAAATAGAATGGACGACGATCTTTAACATCTGGGATATCTGATCGACTCATGGCGGCTAACTGAATTTTTGTAACTAAAAAACTACCTAAAATACCAGCATTATCTTCACCAATTAACCCCTTTGAAAGATTAACTACCAAAATTTTGCCTTCATCCATGATTTTACGAATATTAAATGTTGATTTAGGTTGACCTATGATATTGCGAATGACTGGATTGGCTGTAAAGGCGCCAACTTTATTTAAGACAGGGGCAATGGCTTCGTTGACTTGTTTATCCCCCCATTGTCCAAATTCTTGTTTCCAGAATTGTAAAACTACGGTATCTTTACAATATTCTAGGGTTTCTTTACGGAATTTTTTATCCGTCAGCATGCGTGCAATGTCGAGCATAGTAGGTTCTGGTCTATCTAATAATGCTAGGATTGTGTAGCGTAAGATGTATTCTAGGCGTGGACCCCAACTTTCGCCAAACATACGCTTAAGCACGCCAATAACCTCAGATGAGATGTTGCTCTTCATGTTCGGATCAGTTACTTCTAGAGGATTAAAACCAACTGGATAAGCCGTGTCGGCTGGATTAAAATAAACCACATCTTTAAGCCGGCTTGGTGGAATGAATTTCATATTGTTTATAGCGAAATCACCATGTGGATCGATAATTGCATAGCCTTGATTATGGAAAATATCACTCAATGCAAATAACTCAAGTAAACCAGATTTACCAGCTCCAGTTTGACCTATAATATAAACGTGGCGTGAACGATCATATCGTAACATCCCAAATTGATGATTAATACCGCGAAAATTTGTGAGTCCAAAAGCGGAAATATTTTCATCGTTAGCCCGATCCCCAGTAATGACTGGAAGTTTGGCTGGAGGCTCAGCTGTTTTAGTGCTTGCCCAGACTATGTTTGGAGTCTCCACATTTGTGTGTGGCAGATGGAATACAGAGGCAAGCTCTTCTATATTTAAGATAAATCCATCATCTGTAAATAAACGGCTGCGGTATGCATTAATTGATTCTTTGTCAAATGAAGAATTTGTTACCGTAAATCCATTTAAATTTGTGCTATTAAATTGCTTAAAAGTTCCGACTATAGCTTGCATTCGCAGGCGAGCATTTGATTGACTGTCACCTAAATATGCTAGCCTAATTTTTATTTGATAACCTAATTTGGCTGCCTTCTTTTCTGCTTCGGCAATACGAGACTTATCGCGCTCAGATAATTCCTTTACAGAGCCGCCCTCGCCTGGCTCTGGGACTTTCCATAATGCCTCAAAAATTGTAGCTAACCACTTAAAACCACCACCATCTAGCAAGCTAAAACCACCGCCATTTTTAACTTTTTCAATCCAGTTATAACTTTCTTTGTGCCAAGAATCGGCGACTGGACGTGTTAGGACCTGTACCCAGATTTCTTCATCGGTATCTTCTAACTTTGCCAATGTTCCAGTTATTCCAGCTAACGGATCAACCTCAAAATTCTGAAATGTTTTAATGGGCAGATACTGACTGTCTGTCACGGTGATTTCTGCTGTATGGATAACTTTGTGAGTACGCTCATTTGCTACGTAATCTTCACTTGCTTCATGGATTTGGACACTTGGATACTGGGCGTAAATTTGCCCCTCTACAAAGCTTTGCAAGGTTTTTGGCATCCAAACATAAAATCTGATTTGACCGCGTACAGATGCAATTTCGAAACTTAAATGTTCTTGTACACCGCCACTTTTACGTAATTCATTTGAATCACGCAAAATACCATGGAGACTGGCAAATAACTGCTCGGCTGCTAATTCTGATTTGTCATTAGTTTTTGGTATTTCTAATACCAATAAAGTACTGTCAACTGAAAGGACCTCTTTTACGCGGCGATTATTTTGCCATGTCATAAATCCTAAAATAATACAAACAGGCACCCAAACCCAGGGAGATAGCACTAATTGTATGAAATCAATAAAAAATGACATACTACCCTTCTATAATATCACTTATAAATAGTCGCTAAAAGCTAATGCTAGACTATTATTTTTTAACATCATCTACGAGCGCATAAGTTGCTTTAGCAACACGCTTAAATTGGGGTTTACTTTGTAAATTTAGCAAAATTGTAGTTTCTTTAACTTGGCGACTTTCCAATACTCGTCTTACAATTTCTTCGCGATGCAATGGCTCACCAGCTTTTTCTAAAACCTCTTTAATTGCGTCTGTAACTGTACCCTTACTGTAACCCCAAGAATCAAGTGCGTAAATTCCGCGCCCAATCAATATAAACCGCTTATCTTTAATAAGCTCATTATGAATTGCTTGCTTCGTTACGTCTTTGCGGTTAAAATCACTTTCTCTGATCGCCTCAGCTATTTCGCTGAAATGTAATGGTTTGCCAGATTCGCTTAAGATTACAAAAATTTTATCACGTATATTTTTTGGATTAACTGTTGGCCATTTTGCTAGTCCCCAAACATCTTTTAAATGAGCCAAGTGTTTAGAAATTTGGGCTAAAGCTTGTACGTGATTTGGATGTTCGTAGTTAAGTTTTTCGTGGAGCTCTTCAATAGTGAGAGGTTTTTTATTAGTTTTAATTGTTTTGATGATTTCTTCAATCTGTTTTTTAATTTTCTTTTCGTCGCCGTATTCAGCAATTGCAACGCCGTTTTCGTAGTTATCAGTTTCATTAATAACAGTTAAATTTGGTGAAAGCTCGGCTATAAATGCGATATGTGCTCGTTCGCGAGAGTTGCTTTTTTTGCCTAATAGTTTATCGGTTAGTTCATGTAATTTTGCAACCCTACCCATGTCACTTAAAGTCCGTATAATAACTTTTTCACAAGATATTATATCAGGCAATTCACCGCGCTCGGCTACCATTTTGATGCGTATTAAAATAGCCTTTTCTAATTGACGTACGCGCTCGCGAGTAATACCCAGTAACTCCCCTATCTGTTCAAGAGTTTCTTTACGCTCGTATAGTCCAAAGCGGCGTTTAATAATTTCGCGTTCGCGCTCTTGGTCTATTGATTCAATAATTGCTTTAACAGAAGCTTTTATATCAATTATTTGTTCTTTTTTTGGAGCTTCGCTCATGAGTGTCCTCTCTGCCTAACACAGATTAAAATGTTAAAAATGTCACTTATCCTGATATATTTTAATTACGCAATTATACAATATAGTATACTCTATGTCAAACATATATCATAATTTATATTATTATAGCATGTTTTTTACGATTTTTGTAAACAATGTTATAAGACTTTTTATAAATTAATATTATATGCTTATGCTTGTATATTTTTATCTTTAGTGTATAAATATATAGCTATTTTAAGGCAATTTTAAGACTTTTATTTCGTTTTTTTAGCGCGGCCTCTTCTCTTTGGTGTTGGAGCTTCCGCTAACATCTCATCAGCCTTTATGCGGTCGATGTTTTTAGGATCGATATCTTTAGGAATTTTTACATTTTTAGTGCCGTTTGTAATATATGGCCCATACCGCCCATTCAAGACTTTAATGCCATCACCCAAATCAGCAATATTTTTAGCCTTTTCAGCTTCTAGTTTATTAGCATAGAGTTCGCGGGCTTTTTCAATTGTTATTGTATGCGGGTCTTCGGGTTTGATACTAACAAATAGTTTACCAATTTGTATATATGGACCAAATCTACCGATATTGGCTTTAATGTCTTGCCCGTCTTCGGTTTGACCAACTAGCCTTGGTAGTTCAAACATTTTAAGGGCTTGCTCAAGAGTTACTGTTTCGATTTTTGCGTTTTTTGGCATAGGCGCAAAAAGAGGCTTGTCGTTTGAGTCGGTAGAGCCGAGCTGAAGCATTGGTCCGAATCGGCCAAACCGTGCTAGAATTGGCTTGCCAGATTTAGGATCAATACCAACTTCACGCTGTGCTCCGACTTTTGTGCGATCAATATCGCTAGATTGTTCAATTAACTTATGAAATGGCGTATAAAAATTACGCAGCATAGCATTACGAGCTAACTTATCGCTTGCGATTGCATCAAACTCTTCCTCTACGTTGGCGGTAAAATCATAATCTACAATTTGCGAAAAGTGTTCGGTTAGAAAATCAGCAATCAATTCACCGCTTGGAGTGGGTACAAGTTTTCCTTTGTCGGCTCCAGTTTTTTCTTGAATTATATTTTTAGCGATTTTGTCATTTTCTAGTGAAAGCACTACCGCGTCTCTTTCAGAGCCTTCACTTTCGCCTTTTTTAACATATCCACGAGTTTGTACTGTATCTATAATTGTGGCATAGGTTGATGGTCTTCCGATGCCTAAATCTTCGAGTTTTTTAACAAGCGAGCCTTCGGTGTATCTAGCGGGTGGTCTGTCGAAAGTCTGCTTGGCGGTTGCTTGATCAAGGATTAGTTCGTCGCCAGATTTTATATTAGGTAGAATTTCGCTATCTTTTTGATTATTATAAACCTTCAAGAATCCGTCAAATAGAATCACTTCACCTTTGGCTTCAAAATGAAAGTTACTTTTATTAGATACTTGTATAGTTACTGTGGTTTTTTCCAACTCGGCAGGAGCCATTTGGCTTGCTATCGTTCGTTTACGTATTAGGTCATATAATTTTTGATCGTAATCGTTTGAGGAACCTTTTACTTCATTAATATTAGTTGGTCGGATAGCTTCATGTGCCTCTTGTGCGTTACTTGACTTGGTTTTAAATTTACGGATTTTAGAATATTTTTCGCCAAACTCTGACTTAATGAAGTTTGCCGTTGCTGCTATAGCTTGGTCGCTTAAATTAACGCTATCAGTTCGCATGTAGGTAATTTTTCCAGCTTGGTAGAGTTTTTGTGCGGCTGCCATTGTTGCCTTGCTGCCAAAACCTAATTTTGCATTTGCTTCTTGCTGTAAAGTACTGGTTGTAAATGGTGCAGCTGGATTTCGTTTGCCTGGTGTGGTCTTGATATCGCTTACAGTGAATTTTGCGCCGATCAAGCTCTCTAGAAATCCGTTGGCTTCTTCTTCTGTGTCGAAACGGTTTGGAAGTTCTGCTTTAATTTCATTTTCATTATGTGTAAATATTGCAGTAACTTTAAATTTACTTTTGCCATTAAAATCTGCAATCTCACGTTCACGCTCAACTAAAAGCCGCACAGCTGGGCTTTGCACACGCCCTGCACTTTTACCGCCTGGGACTTTTTGCCAAACCACGGGACTAAGCTCAAAACCAACTAGTCTATCTAAAATTTGGCGCGCTTGCTGGGCTTTTACTAAATTCATATCTATGTGGTGAGCATTTTTAAGCGCTTCTTCTACTGCTTGTTTTGAGATTTCATGGTAAGTTATGCGTTTAGTCTCGGCGGGGTTTAGTTTTAAAACTTCGCATAAATGCCAGGCTATTGCTTCACCTTCGCGATCTGGGTCGGTTGCTAAGTAAATATTCTCAGCGGTTTTAGCGGCTTTTCTTAATTCTGCGACAACCTTCTTTTTTTCTGGATCTACTTCGTAATGGGTTTTAAAATCATTATTAACATCAATTGGTGGCGTGCCATCTTTGGTTTTTTTAACTATAGAACGAATATGCCCTATGCTGGATAGAACGGTGAAATCTTTTCCAAGATACTTTTCAATAGTCTTTGCTTTTGCTGGACTTTCTACAATTACTAGATTTTTTACCATATACTCTTTTACTGTACTTAAAAAATAAATAAGTTACAAGTATGTAAAGTATCATAGATTGAATTAATTTGCAAGATAAAAGCCCCGCATAAAACGGGGCCTTAAGTGGAGCCTTAGCTGAATAACAGCTTTAATCTCTACTTAATGTCATTTACATTAATAAATGACAGCATTGCTATTGATGCAAAAATCACAAGAGTAGCAAGGATAATTGCAATATCGCTAAGCATTATGGCATTCACCTCCTTTTCTTGATTTCTTGGTAGACATTTTCGCTCCTGGCTAATGCCTTATAGTTCGTTCCATTTTAAGCAGACATAGATAATTGCAGTAGCTACAATAGCAAACACTATTACATGTAACCACATAAAGTAATCACCTCTCTTAAGTAAAAAGATTGAACTATAGAGCTGCTAGAACGTCGCATACGACTTCGTTTCCGATAGGCTGGCGGCGTTGTTTCCATTCCTCGTAATCGCGTTCCATTTTGGAAATACCATTCCGTGTATCATCAATAGTGCGTTGCAAATTATCGAAATATTTCATAAGACGCTCATAGGATTCATCACTAGCCATGGTTTCACCTCCTTTCTAAATAGAAAGATTGAACTATAGAGTTGCTGGAGTATCGGCTACTAACATGATTATAAATCAGTATTTAAAATAGCGATATAACTTAGTCACAAGGTCAACGAAAATGCTAATAATTATTGCCAGCACAGCCACAATTAACGCTATTTCCATTATTATCAGCACTACACGTAACACTATTTCCATCACTACAAATACTGCTACTTCCACTGTTTCCAATATTTTCATTGAATCTCACCTCCTTCTTGTAGATGGAGTTGATTGGATTCATGAAGTCATGAACTAGTCATACATGTGATAGCAAATATAAGCATAGTAGCTAATAAGTCCCACTATCGCAATTGTAACCAGTACTGCGTTCACTAAATTTCACCTCCTTTTACTAAGTAGAAGTATCAAGTTTTTTGAGAATTTAAAATTCTCATTAACTATCATCATCGTCGTCGTTAAAGAAGGATCGATCGACAATAAACTCTATAAACCAGAGGGTACCCAATGCAATTAAGCTAAAGATGATAAAGCGAAATAGGTCTATCAATGCATCCAAAAGTTTTCACCTGCTTTCTAATAAGTAGAGATTTATAGATGTTAAAGTGTCTTAGGCTCGACACTTGCATGCGGATTACAGATTATACTATCTGTATCACGCAACGTATTATATACTAGTACATATTAAAGAATATGTCAAATAATCTAGTAAGATCGATTGGCAAATTATGGGGCGTGATTTATAATTTGTATATGAAAAAAGAGCTAGTTTTGCGGTTTTATAAACGCAATCAATTGCAAGTGCTTTGCGCTCTTTATATAATGAGTTTGTTTTGCGGCGTGGCGCTATCTATGTTGCTTTCCGATGACCCCCGCTGGACAGGCTGGAGCTTAAGTCGTTTAGGTGAGGCTAGTGTTAATAGAATTTCAGCGATATTTTTTAATTCAGGAGTTTTTATGGCTGGATTAATACTAATGGCTATAGGTGCTACAGTAAGGCATAATTGCCTGCAGATTGATCAACGCTCTGCCGCTAAAATAGCAACCATTCTGATGGTTATATTGATGCCTATTTGCATGTTTGGAGTGGCGCTTTGCCCCAATGATACTATGCATGGAGCTCATTTTGTATTTTCACGCTGTATAGTTTTTGGGATGGTAATATTGATGGTACTTTTCCCGCTTAGTTTTCAACATATAAATCGGCGTGAACGGGTGATATCTTTTAGTTTTCCAATTTTTGCTACGATTTTGGCGGCGCAAGGTTATATTTTAAAGAATTCTTGGTTTGTTATTATAGAAATCATACTTGGAGTTGCGGCGGCTGTATGGCTATTTGTTATGTGCCGACATTTCGATATGCAATTGCGTAACCATAAGTTACGAGTTAAGAAGTAGCTGCTGTGTCTTAATGCAAGCACCATTTGTTAGCGCCAAGAGGTTTAATTATACCGTTAATCTCTAACATGGTAAGAGCTGTATTAAAATCACTAATTTCAGCCTTTGCTTGCTTTTGAAGTTCATCTCCATCACGTACCCCTTGGTTCAACAATTCGATTATTGCATTCTCTAGTGGAGTATCGCCTACTGGCAGAGATATTTGTGAGGGGTTTTGATTTTCTTGATTTTGCAGATTTATAACCTCAAGAATATCTTCTACCGACGTAGCGGGAATAGCACCCTGTTTTAGTAACGCATTACAACCAGCACTGAGTGGACTGGTTATATTTCCAGGCACAGCAAACACATCCTTACCCTGATTTAGTGCATGAGTTGCCGTATTAAGGGTGCCACTTCGGCTGGCTGCTTCTATAATAATTACAGCATCTGCTAAGCCGCTTATAATTCTATTACGCTTTAAAAAATTAAAAGGCAGAGGCTCTATCCCTTCTTGAAATTCAGATATAATGCTACCGCCTTTATTTATAATGTCCTCGCCTAATTTTCGATTCGTGCTTGGGTAGATTTTATGCAAACCATTACCGAGAACTGCTATAGTTGTACCACCTGCATATAGGCATGCTCTATGACTAATAGCATCTATTCCTAAAGCTAAACCGCTTACTATTATTACTCCCCGTTTGGCTAAATCATAAGCAAATTTATAAGCTACCTCTTTACCGTAGGATGTAGGTTTTCTTGTTCCGACAATCGCTATCGTGGGTTGACGTTTTGGTGGTAATGTTCCAATATAATATAGCTTTTCTGGAGGTTTACTAACAGAGGTCAAAATGTTTATGTATTTATTATCATCTGTTGATATACTATTGATTTTCATAGGAAATATTTAAAAAGTGTTGACAATATACAATATAAATGCTATATTTGTAAGTAATTGGCGAAAGCAAGTAGTCAAACGCACCTTCATACCCCCTATTTTAACAGTGATATGCATTTGATTGCAAATCACTCTTTTTGTTAGGTTGTGTGCAATGTGTCCAAAGTAATCTACCCTCCGCTTTCGGACATTAAGTGCATTGCATGCATACTAACCCCTTTAACTAACCATTTAAGAGCTTAGTTAGCGAGTACTCAAATATCGGTCTTTATGACCGGGCGCGCACCTTTGTGGAGTTTTGGTCGCAGCGCTTCGCTTATTTACTCCGCGGGTGGGTTGAAGGGTAAAACGGCGCTAGGTGATGCCCACCCTTACCTAGCGCTTTTTTATTTGCATAAAGCGTTAACTTAAGAATAAAAGGAAAACCCCGCTGTATTTTACAGCGGGGCATATGTTAGCACGAAGAGTGCAGCGGCACGTACTCGCCCAGTTGGTTAATGAATGTTTGCATAGTATTCTTGAGATACTCTGCTTTTTCTGAACTCATACTCATAAGGTAGCTTTCTGACAGCTCATCACATACATCAACGTCAGTGTACTCGCTCTTTGTGCACTCGAAAATACGAGGCTGATGACAATTACTATCTGGAACTGACAAATAGTAAGAGGCGTCGTTACGCGGTACATCGCCATTGCTGCTAGAAAATTCTGGCAACTTAATGCCAAGAATGTCTTCGTCTGCGCCAGGGATTTTCTCCTTTTTTGGCTGAAGGTTACTAGCATTTCCCCATGCGATACTTGCCTCGTAGGCGAACTGAGAAATTTCCAACGCTTGAGTGGAATTCTCTGGAAGAATACCATGGCTTACACAATTGCTAACAGGTGCTTGACTCATTTTGCTTTCCTTTCTGTAGTTCGAAAATGAGCACAAATATAATATTAACATATATTTTATACTATTACAATACTTTTTATGATATTTTTGGTTTTTAACAATTATATATTTAGTATCTGTGTATTATTTTGTTATACTGGCTAGATGAAAAGAAAACAAAATAACTTATTAGGTATCTTTAGATTTTCTATATTTTTAACCGTTATTTTGGCGGGAGTTACTTTCTGGCAACTTAGCTGGCAAGGTCTATGGCTATTCTTTGTGTTATTGATCTTGGAAGTTACGTTTAGTTTTGATAATGCTGTAGTAAATAGTCGTACTCTTGCTTCTATGAGTTTGATTTGGCAGAGAATATTTTTAACTGTGGGGATTTTTATAGCGGTTTTTGCTGTGAGATTTTTATTGCCTATTGTAATAGTTATGTTTGCGAGTGGGCTTAATTTTGGTGAGGTTGTAAATATGGCGCTTAACAATCCTGAGCGTTATGGTCATGTTTTACATGATGCCTCGCCTATGATTAACGCTTTTGGCGGTATCTTTCTATTAATGATAGGTTTAAGCTATTTTGTTGATTACAATAAACAAATTCATTGGGTTCGCGGTGTTGAACCTTGGCTGGCGCGTGCTGGTAAATTTGAAAATTTTAGAGCTTGTTTAATTCTTCTTGTAATGGTCGTTTTATATTTTACAGTTGAAGAAAAATACAAAGCGATGATTTTAATATCAAGCGTTTTAGGTATTTTGCTGCATATTGGGCTTGAATTATTTGGATCATTATTTAGTAGTCATTCATCTAAAGATATTAAATTAAAAACTGGCTGGGCTGCTTTTGCTACATTTTTGTATTTGGAAGTACTCGATGCTAGTTTTAGTTTTGATGGCGTAATAGGTGCTTTTGCAATTACTAGTAGCGTTATTTTAATTACGTCTGGATTAAGTGCAGGTGCGATTTGGGTTCGTTCTTTAACTATTTATCTGATGCGCTCTGGTACACTTAGTAAATATAGGTATTTAGAACATGGTGCGCATTGGGCTATTGTGGCACTTGGTGTAATGATGCTCTTTAAACTATTTCATGTTGAGCTTCCAGAATGGATCACTGGTAGTCTTGGCTTGGCATTTATTATTTTAGCAATTGGTAGCAGTGTTATAGAGGCGCGCCACGCTAAAAATACTAAGAATTTACAATCAAGCTAAATCGGTCTTGGCTTGGCATTTAGCACAAATTCCATATAATTCTACGATATGTTGTTTTAGAATGTAACCTTTTTGGTTAGATATTTCCTGTAGACTTTCTTCAATTTTATGACTGTTAATTAATTCTGACTTTTTACAAACCATACATGTTATATGATGATGGTGGGGCTGAAACTTATCAGAAAGTTCTACTAATGGAGTCCAGCCTCGTAAAATTATATTTGTAATATGTAGTTCGTTAAAAAGATTTAAAGTACGGTAGATACTTGCTCTATTAGCCTTTTTGCGGCGCTTGGATATTTCTGCAGCTCTTAAGGGCTTTTTGGCGTTTAATAGAATCATAAATACTTCAAGCCGAGGCTCCGTTAAACTAAGCTTTGCTTCCTTTAAAATATTTTTAAACAAGATTATTTCATTATTCACTGATTTATTATAGTATATTTTGCAATTTTGTCGCAAAAATTATTAAAAATGCAACTAATTTGTAAAAAATGACTATATCAATATAATTAACAAATATGAAAATTGCTTTTGTTGGTAAAGGTGGTGCAGGAAAGACTACAGTGTCAAGTCTTTTTTGCCTATATTACAGTAAGAATAAATCAGTTTTAGCTATTGATGCTGATATAAATATGCATATGGCAGAGCTTTTGGGATTAAATGCAACTTCGCCAGATCTGCTTCTTTCTGAGAAGTATCCTAGTGACAAAATCCGTACTTGGCTACGTGGTGATAATTCTAGAATAAAAAATAATGCTGAATTTAAGAAGTCTACTCCCCCAGGAAGGGGCTCTAGAATTATTGATATTACAGATAATAATTGGTTTATGAATAACTATACTCGCCCAATTAGTAAAAACTTGCATCTTGCGACGGTCGGCTCCTATTCTGAAAATGGATTGGCATCAAGCTGCTATCATAATAATTTAGCTATTTTGGAGAATATTCTTTCGCATACAAATGATTCTGGCGTGGTGGCTGTAGATATGGTTGCTGGTACTGATGCGTTTGCTTCAACGCTATATGCGCAGTTTGATATGTTGGTTTTTGCAGTTGAGCCTACTGTGCGCGGGCTTAAAGTTTTAGATGATTATCTACGTTTGGCTGAGGCTGGCGGCGTTGCTGATCGTGTGGTTGTAGTTGCAAACAAAGTCGATGATAAAGACGATGAAGAGTTTGTTAGAAAATATGCAGGTAAGCGTTTTATGGGCTCAATTTATCGTTCGCAACATTTGCATAATATTGATAAAGGTCGTGAGTCGTTAGATTTTGATAAACTAGAGAATATTTCAAAAGATGTTTTTATGGAATTATCTAGACGATTGGAATCTATAGCTATTCCTGCGCAGGATCGTTTACCAAAACTCTGGGAAATCCATAAAATTTATATTGGCCAAGACTATGTTAAAAAACGATTTGGTGATCTAACTAATCAGATTGATGATGAATTTAAATATGACGATGCAAAATAATAGGGCATATTTAGGCGCGGACGGATTAAAAAACTACCTAAAGCCTAAAGCTGATGAATATATACCATTGGTTGAGCTGCCATCAGAGTTAAATCCTTTTTTAGAATCTCATGATATTCACATATCTGCAAAACTTATGAATACACTACCACTTGGTAATGTCAAATCGCTACCAGCTTATTATTTGCTTAATTCTGTTGATGCAATTAGCAAAAATGTAGTTGAATCGTCTTCAGGAAATACCGTGTTTAGCATGGGGCTTTTTGCTAAAAGTTTGGGAATAAAAAGCGTGAAAGCTGTAAAGTCAAATACTGTCACGCGTGGTAAATTACAGCTTTTGAGACTTGCTGGTATAGATGTTTTATTGGTTGATGGTCCGATTTGTCCTGATGCTCATGATCCGAATAGCTCAATTTCAATTGCACGCAGACTTGGTAATGAGTCTGGAAATTGTAATCCTGGACAATATGATAATTTTGCTAATCCGCAAGCTCATCGCGATGTAACTGGTCCACAAATCTTTGATCAGCTTGGTGAAAACTTGGGTATGTTTGTGGCTGGATTAGGAACGACTGGCACGTTAGTAGGTACTGCTGGATATCTTAAAGAAGTTTTGCCTGAACTTAGAGTTGGAGGTGTGGTACGTGTACCTAATAATCAAGTTCCTGGCGTCCGTACATCTAATCATTTGCGTGAAATAGACTTTAACTGGAAAGATATCCTAACCGAGGACTTAGTTGCTATTGATGAAGTTGATGCTTATAAATCTAGCCTAGATATGATTAGGCAGGGTATTTTGGTTGGTCCAAGTAGCGGATTTGCTTATGCTGGGGCTTGTACTATGATAGAAAATATCATAAATAGTGGAAATGGTGATATGTTACGCAGTAAGCATGTAGTGTTTGTTTGCCCAGATAGTTGCTTTCCTTATGTTGAAGAATATTTTGAAATTTTAGGAGAATCTAGTTTTCCAGAGATAGATAATCAATCATCTGGCCCTATTCCTGGGTTTGAAGGTAATAATTCCAATAATAAGCCAGCTAGAATTGATGACATTTCTCCAGAGGAACTATATGAAGATATTAAAAAAACAAATCCAAAATTTAAAATAATTGATGTTCGCGAACCTAGAGAATTTGTCGACCACCACATTAAAGGTAGTAAACAAGTTAGCTATTATAATATTGAGGACTGGGTGACACAATTAAAAGATACAGAATTGACCGATAGCTATGTTTTTGTGTGTTCACGTACGGGGCGTAGTTTACGCGCTGCTAGTATTGCCAAAAAATTAGGTATAGAAAATGTTTTTGTGCTCGCAGGTGGTACTGCTGCGTGGTCGGCAAAAGGATTTGATAGAGTACTTCCTAATTTGTGCTTGCCAAATAACAAGCCTGTTTTATAAAGCACTCCAGCTAGTCGGCTCTAAATTATCATTAATAAAGTCGTGAATTATTTTGATTGATTGCGGGATGATCTTCTCTTCAATGAGTTGAATTTCATCTTTTGTAAATTTTTTTAGTACGAAATCTTTATCGTGGATTTTGTTACGTAAAATAGTATAAATACCGATTCTTAGGCGCGCAAAATCTTTCCCTAGATGTGCGTTTAGTGATTTCACGCCATTATTGCCAGCATCTCTTCCGCTCAATCTTATGCGTAACTTACCAAAATCTATCATTAAATCATCATGTAAAACTAGAATGTCTTTTGTGTTTATTTTATAAAAATCAATTAGTGCTCGTGCTGATACTCCAGTATCGTTATAGAATGTAAGGGGCTTTACTAGAAGTATTTTTTCACCATTTAAGCTACTTTCGGCAATAGAGGCTGAGAATTTAGGTTTATGTATAAAAGCGGCATTTAGCTGCTTTGCGAGTTTATCAATAATCATCCAGCCAATATTGTGGCGAGTCTTTTCGTATTGGTTACCAGGATTACCTTGTGCGAAGATAATTTTCATTTTACAACTTAGTATAATTAACGATTATTATGTGGATTTAATAACTTTTCGGCATTTTTAGCTTGTTTGTAGGCTTTTGTGACAGGCTCTTTTCCTTGACTTATACGTTTTTTGTTTGATTTTATTTGTTTTTCATCTCTAAAACTAAGCTTAATAGGGGTACCATTATAATTGTATGTATCACGGATAAGACTTTCTAAATAGCGTTTATAGCTCCAATGGATGAATTTAAGATTACTTCCATAAATTACAAACCACGGCGGAGTTGTATCTGTTTGAACTATGTAGCGTAATTTGGGGTGTGTATTTTTTAATCCAGCGGGTGGATGCTTTTGGACTGCTTTTTGTAGTAAATCATTTAGGGTACGAGTTTTGGTCTCTTGGTTGCGCCTTTTGTTGATATCTAAAACTAAATCAAATAGTTTAGTAATATTTTGACCTGTTATAGATGAGGTGAATATCAGAGGTGCCCACGGTACAAATTTTAGATGATAACTAATTTTAGGCGCTAAGGCGTCACGAGTGAAGGCATCCTTACCTTCAACACTATCCCACTTACTTACTACAACAATTAGACCTTTTCCAGCGTCATTAATTATGCCCGCCAGACGTTGATCTAGTGCTACATTAAGTTCATTAACATCAAGTAATAGAAGGCAAATATCAGACTCTTCTATTGCCTGAAGAGTGCGTAAAACACTAAACTTTTCTATACCAGTTTCTTGCTTACCCTGACGGCGAATTCCAGCTGTATCCAAAAGCTCAATCGTATTTTGATTATATCGAACCTGAACCCTATTAATATCCCGAGTTGTTCCAGCTATGTTTGCCACTAAGGCCTGCTGTTTGCCTGCCAGAGCATTAAATAGAGTACTTTTACCTACGTTTGGTCGCCCAATGAGTGCTACTCGTAAAATATCATTTTGTTGACGCTCAATTTTGGCTGGTATTTTTTCAGTTACCATATCTAACAGATTAGCTATTCCTCGATTGTGTTCAGCACTAGTTTGGATAACAGTTTTGATTCCTAGGCGTTTAAATTCATCAACTGGTAGACTGCCCTTTAAATCGGTTTTGTTTAAAACGAGAATTACAGGTTTTTTACTTTTGAGAGCTTTTTTAGCTACGATCTTGTCTTGATCGGATGGATACATGATACTATCAACAACAACTAAAATCACATCTGCTGATTCAGAAGCTTCTGTAATTTGATCTTGGATTGTTGCTTCAAAATCATCATTAGGATCTTTTAACCCAGCGGTGTCGACTAACCAGAATTGATGTTTTTTGTATTCAACTTTCCCTATAACACTGTCGCGTGTCGTACCAGCTTCACGGGCGACAATTGCCTGTTGAGCTCTAACCATACGGTTAAAAAGCGAACTTTTACCAACATTCGCTTGCCCTATTAGCGCAACAGTAGGAAGTTTACTTGCCATAACCCATTAATTATACCATGAATTAGATGGCTCTGCGATATCGAATCAAAACTGACAAGATAATATTTACGGGTTGATTACTATATAATCCCCCGCACCAAGCGTATCAAGTTTGTATATACCAAAATGAGTGCGATGTAATTTTATTACAGTATAGCCAAGAGCGGCAAAAGTACGTCGGATCTGTCGATTGCGACCCTCGCTCATGGTAACGATCCAATTGTGGCGATCTTGATTGCTTTGGCGGCTTAGTCCAAGCTTGCTAAGTCCATCATTTAATTGTATACCAAAATCAGCAATCATTTGTTGGTGGAGCGGTGCCAGCTCTTTATCTAGCGTGACATTATATTGTTTGTTTTTTCTAAATTTTGGATGGGTCATGCGAAATGCAAAATCACCATCATTAGTGAGCAAAAGTAACCCCGAACTATTAGCATCAAGTCTACCTACTGGCTTTAGATTATGAAATTTATCTGGTAAAAGAGAATAAATAGTAGGAGTTTTACCTTGTTGTTTGCGAGAGCAAACATAATTAATCGGCTTATTTAACATTAAATAAGTATAGCTACTGCGTCCGCCCACTATATGGTTATTGATAGTTATAATGTCGCTCTCGCCAATTCGTGCACCTAGTTGGGCTGGCTGATTGTTAATATATACTTTCTGTTTAGCGATTAGATTATCAGCTTGCCTCCGTGAAACTCCAAGTTGGAAGGCTAAAAATTTATTTAGCCGTTCAATCTTTTCTGTTCGGTTTGGTTGACTTGTTGAATTGGGCATATAATATTAAGTCTGCCTTGTATGACCCCAACTATTATTGCTGGATTGGAGGAATATCATTGATCTCTTGAGCTAATCTATCGGCGACATTATTAATTTCCTCTCGTACATCGCCGTTTAGGGGTTGAATCACTCTCTCTCCGCCAGTTTTCTGCTGGGTTTGAGATTGAGGTATCTGCGACATTGCTGGCTGCTGTATATTTTGCTGTGTCTGGTATGCCTGTGACTGTTCTTGTAGCTGAGGACTTTGCAAAGGAGTGTAATTATATTCTGGTTGCATTTGCTGTTGAGCAATGTTCTGCTGAGTTTGCCTAAAAGCTTGCGCATTCTCTAAAACTTGAGTTTGTGGATTTGACTGAACTGGCTGCGTCGCCGACTGGTATCGATTTTCTAAATTAGGTATTTGTACAGGTTGAACTGGCTGCTGTTGAGTATGTGAGTTATTTTGTTGCAAGTGAACTGGCTGCTGTACTGGATGATGTGGCTGTGAAAATTGAGGAGGTCTCTCATCAAGAGTTGAATAAACGCCAGTAGGTTGAATCGGAACAGTTGCTCTTTCTGTTTTTTGGTGATTTGGCTGTTGTGCTGGGGTGCGCATTAAATCCTCGGGTGGAATCACTGGATGACCTTGTTCAGGCGCAAATTCTAATCTTGGATCCTGCTGAGGAAATTGTTGGGCTTGATTCTGTAGCTGAATTTGCTGTTGACTTACTGGCTCTCTATGCTCTGGTAGACTTTCACTTGGCTGATCAATACTATTATTTGTATCCACTAGATTTTCATTACTGCTGGAACTAGTTTCACGTGATGGTTCAGTCTCTTCGTAGCTTAAATTTTGAGTATCATTAGAATTGTCAGTATTGTCTGAATATGTGTCGTTTTCTGATATTCTATCCTCTTCCTGTGAGTGTTGATTTGAATTATCATCAGTATCATCTGGCTGAGTTGACTGAGGCTGGTCCCCTAATACTTCATGTACGGCTCGCACAACATCTTCAATTCCAACCTGTGATTTTACTAAATAACGTGCAGCCCCAAGCTGTTCGCCTCTTTGACGTTGATCTTCTCCGCTGAGAGCTGTCATCATAATGACTTTTATATCTTTTGTTTCTGTAGTAGATTGCAAAATATCAAGCATATCAAAACCACTAATCTTTGGCATCATCACATCGCTTACAATCAAGGACGGACGCTCTTTTATTGCCATTGCTAGAGCTTCTTCGCCATCCCCTGCCGAAACAATATCGTAGCCTTCGGCAAGTAGGCGTACACCATAAATTTCTCGCAAGTTTTTATCATCTTCTACTAATAAAATTTTTGTCATAATTACCCTTATTATACTTAAGCTTTTTGAAAAAATCCAGAAATTCGATCGTTATTTAATGTTGTAATTACCGCCTTGATATATATTCTGTTGGATTACGTTCTATGCTGGATAATGGTGTATTTGGGCGTGGTGACAAGTTTGTACGAGCATTGACTGGCGGTTGCTTAGAAATTGGCTCTATTGGCTCTGGTGCGCGCGGATATTTTTCTGCTGCCGTGGATTGGATTTTTTGAGGATTTGGACGGTTAACTATGCTTCTAAGTAGCTTCTCTTCTGGTATAGGTATAGGTTTTGGACGAACTCTTGCGGAGCTTCCAATTTGATAATTTGGCTGGCTTGACCTATGCTGAATTTCTTGAATGCGCGAAGATCTGGTTGCGGCTTTAGGTGTGCTAGGATAGGTATTTGGATCCATTTTACTAACTGGATTTGCTTGAGTCTCTTTTTGATATTGGGGCTGTACCTTATTATCTACAGGCTTTTTGGGTGTATTATTTGGATTTACTGCTTCAGATACTACTGTCTTAACTTTTGGTAAAGGGGGTATTTCTGAATTTGAGTTATTAATTTCTACGTCTGTAAATTCGGCAGCTTGAGTATCTGAACTATTATTATCGTTATTGTCATCTATAACCTCACTCTGTTCTTTGATAACTCTGAGTTGTTCTGCTATATCAGCTGCGCGTCTATTCTCTTCTTCAATTATGGCGGTAGCTTGAGCATTTCTGATGCGTGGTAAATCTATATAAAACGTACTGCCCTTATTGCGCGTGCTAGTTGCGCCAATCCTACCGTTCATACTCTCTACCATTCGCCTTGTTAAATAGAGCCCTAAACCACTACCGTTAATTTCGCGCGTATCGCTGTTATCTACACGGTAGAACTTCTGGAATAAATGCGGAATATCTTCTGGTGGTATTCCAATCCCTGTATCGCTTACGCTAAAACGTATATATTCATTGGAAGCATTTACATCAACTGCAATTTGTCCGCTGGGCGTGTATTTAATAGCGTTTTCTATTAGATTAGAGAGACATTCTTGTAAACGGTCTTTATCTGCTCTTACGTATAAAACTGGTGATATAGTTACGTCCCCAGATTTAGATCGCCCTCCGGTTGGTTTATATAACAAATTTAAGCCTTTTTCACGGGCTTCTTTAATTAGATCTTCGGTAGCTTTGCGACTGATATCAATTGCATTTACAGCGGTAATGCGGTTTTTTAGCCTTCCGTCTTCTGCTCTACTAATCTCTAGTAAATCACGTAATAAGCGCCCTAAATATTGTGCTGATTCATGTGCCTTACTTATATACTCATAAGCCTTGGCATCTATTTTAGATACTTTAGGATTAAGCGCCAATCCTAAATAACCCTCTATTGAAGCTACTGGAGTGCGCATCTCATGGCTGGCTGTGCTTATGAATTCTGCTTGTTCGCGTTCCTCGGCGCGTTCTTTTGTTGTATCTCTAAAGACTACAATAACACCACCTTCATCAAGCGGAGTTATCATTAAAGATGCACTAAATCTTTTGTCTGACTTGGTGATGATAACTAGATTATTCTTTTTTTGCGTTTTTTTATTTGCTAGTGATACTACCGCTGGATGTGCTGTATCACTAATGGGATTGCCTTTTTCATCTTCAAACTTAAGAACGGAATTAATATGTAATCCTAGCGCGTCTGCTGCACTCCAGCCTATCATTCTTTGAGCTGCGGGGTTAATTAGTAGAATTTGACCAGAATCTTTTGTCATAATTACGCCATCGCTAATTGAACGTATTATTGTGCTTGACTTTTCTGATTCTGATTTTAAAGATTCACTTAAGCTATTTCGTTTTTTTGATCCAGTGTTAAACAAAGCAACGTTGCCGTGCCAAATCATGTAGCTTAATAATATTGGTAAATTTAAAATTGAAAAACTGCTAATTACATCTAACCTAGATAAATTACCCTCCATAACTCCCCAGATTAAAAATCCATTAACCAAAATAAATAAGCTAAAGATTCCACCCCACCCGAATAGCCCAATAAAAGACCCAATCATGAGCCAAAATATAAGTAAGGGACTACTTATACCACCACTACTAACTATAATCCATCCAAACAGTAAGATCGTAAGCAAGTACAAAATAGTTCCCGCTTGCTGTACAAAGCGTTCTGGAGTGTGTTTGTAGGCGACTACTACTATTAATATAAAAACAAAACTTACTACGGCTACTATTCTAGAGGCGCCTAAAGTTGCAATTGTTGGGTCATTTGGAAAAATATTAGATAAAGCAAAAATTCCAATTCCAAGGCATGAAATTAAAAACATCACCTCACAAAGGCGTTTGTACCAAAATGGTGTTAGGTTGTGTGATTGAATTTTTGCCCCCTAGTTAATAAACATTACAATTATACCAAATCCGAATATTACTAGCAACTAACTTAAATTTCTTGCCAAATAATCCCGCAGCACCACAAAAGCGTCAACGTCTTCAATTGCAGTTAAATATTCTTTCCACTCCTCATCATTCAATTCTGCTAAACTACGACTAGGAAAGCTCGGATGTCCATAAATGTATAACAATTCCGTCCAGCTATGGAGATTATCGCCGCGCGGCTCGTCAATGATAAATCCCTCTTCATCGGCTACGAAAATATGGTCTTTTTCGCCGTCAAAATAGCCAACCGCGAAAGAAAAGATGGCTCGGCGATCAGTTTCACCTTGCATTAACTTGATGATGCCGGGATAGCTAAAACTATCCAGCAACAATTTAACAAACGGTCCCGGAAAGCCTTTCAGCGCTGGAATGAAAAAGCCGCGATCATCAACGATCAGGCGCTTGTTTGGAAAAGCTTTCTTGGCTTGAGCAAGTTTACTTTTGGCAATTGTCTGAATATCTAGCCCCCGCCCCTCGTCAAAATTATATTCGAGCTGCCGTAAATCAACACCGAGCGGGTGAAGGAGTTTTTGGAGGCTGGCGAACTTTTGGTGATTGGAGGTAGCGAAATGGATTGGGCTTGGGCTATCTTTAATAATCATACTCTTTTTTTATTATATTACTCATTGGATGTGTCGTAGACGATTTGTCTAATAGCCAAATTTCCTATATACTCTCTAAGCTCCATATATTGACGATATCGTAGATCAAAGAAATCCCGATTCTCCATGTCTCTTTTACCGCGTTCAGCATACCTAGCTATTAAAATACCTCGCTTGGCAGTCACTTCTAGAAACATATCAATTGCTGGCAGTCTTTCAGATTCTAGCCATCCAGACATCATAGCATACTCGTCTACTTTTCTTGGATAGCCGTCTATCAATATTTTCTTGCCATCACTGAGCTTTTCTTTAACATCTGAAGCAATAAACTGAAGCCCTAACTCTGGCGGTAGAGGTTTTGCTTGACGGATAAGACAGTTAACTTGTTGCTTTAGTAGGCTATTGTCGTCGTATGACCGCACAATTTGCCCAAGTGATATATATTCAAACCCCGAAAGCTCGTGTGCAATCGTTGTTTTGCCAGCACACTGTGGACCATACAAGACTATGTTTTGCGCGCTACTAGCGTCTAGCTCATTTTTTATTGCTGAGATTTCTGATACTCGTATCATAAGGGATTGTCCATAATTTACCGTCAATATTCAGACTTTTCAGGAAATCTTGCATCTGCTGCTGGATATATTTGACGTTAGTACCGTCCTCAGCTAAGATTTCCAACTCGATGAACAAACCTAGCCCGGCAACTTCATCGATACAAATTGTATAATCGTTAGTTTTTGACTCAGTGCGGAGTTTGTCGACAGTGACAATTTCCTGCCAGCCCAACGCGGTGAGCATTTGACGTGCCATATTACCATCGCCAACCGAGAATTCGTATTCTTCAGAGACCAGTTTCACCTGCCCTTCGATCTTGAGTGTCATCAAGCTGTGGCGCAATTCGCCAGTTTCCGGGTCGAGGACGTCGCGCACCCGCATGATTTTTGAGCCAGGAACGATCGGCGCATCGACCTGCTCCGGCAAAAGAAAAACAGTATCGACCTGGCGCTTGCTTGACAGCGGCGCTGTTAGTTGGTTTTGTATGATAGCAATAAGCGACTCGCAGGTCATGTCGGCAACTAGTTTGAACTTGGATTCGATTTCTATCATAGATTATTCCTCTGTCGTAAATTCCATTGTAAAGTTATGCCCACTTTTTCTCATCTTTGTCTGTAAATAGTCCCTGTTATAATCATTGACGGTTGAAGGTAACTTAAGAGTTTTTCGAACTTTCACACCACTTATCTCTGTGGCTACAACTTTCTCTGGATTATTTGTTATCAGGTCTATTGTACCAATATTATAATGTCTAAATATATCTCGCAAGTAATCATAATTACGCAAATCATTTGGAAAATGATTAACATACTGAGCGTCAAATGTATCAAAACCGTCGATTTGTTGCGAGTTATATATCTTAATCTTCTGTAGAATACCGATACCACGACCCTCTTCTTCTGGATATATTAGTATGCCACCCCTTTCATTAATTAAGCGAAGTGCATTTTCGAGCTCTTCTCGACAATCGCAACGCTTGGATGCAAAAATATCACCGGTGTAGCACATTGAATGCGTTCGCACAGTAGCAACCTCTGGTAGCTCTTTAGTCCTTAATCCTAATATACGCTTACTGTCCGTTCGTCTTGAAAAACCAAATAGTATAAAATTACCAAAGTCTGTTGGTAATGGCGTCTCATCATAAAAATCATAATAGCGAGTCCAAACAGTCTGATCTTTAGAAAGCTGAGAAAGCAGCATGTGAATATATTTCTCATCCGAAGAAAGCCTATCGATAGGAAAGAAGAAGGATCGCTTGCTTAATGGTATATTACTGATATCCAAGCCTGGTTCAACAATAACCACATAGGCTTCATCTATAGACTTAACTATCTTATATAAAGGCTCCCTCAGTATTTCTTTTATATTGGCTAGTGTTTTACTATTTGATAGAATGCATACCTTCACGTAGACCTCCATATATTTGATAAAAGACTTACCGCGGTCTCGTGCCCATCAAAAAGGCGACCACATGCTAGTCGCTAAACTTCTACAAATAATGCCTCTTCTTAGAAGTTTAGCACTGTTATTATAACAGATGAGATATAGGAGCACAAATCAAATATATAATTGTCTTTGCGCGGGAGAGAATATGTAGCTGTGTCTATTTGTCTTTTCGTGCCGCCATCGCAAACCACATAAAGTAATCCTCCAACGATTCGTCTTCCATGCCAGCGAATAGTTCGCGGGCGCGCAGGACTTCGCGGAGTTTTGGCGATTTTTGGCGGGCAAGCTGTTCGGCGGTGGCATCCAATAAATCCAAGCCGCGCCGCCAGGCGCCAGTCATTGCAGCCGTATCGCCGCGACGCCGGGCGGCAAAGGCTCGCCCGACCTCTGAGCCGATGTTGCCCATTTGCTCGAATATCGTTAAGCTCTGCCACTTCTCTCGGTCAAAGACATGTTCACTCACGGACGACTCCGGTGATGATATTGATGATTTGCTGCCGAACCGCTGGGTCGAGCACATCACGCGACGGATTGTTTTGCCGCGGACGGATGTTTATCATGCTGTCAAACTCGATAAATTCATCGGTACCAAACTTATCTGGATATAGGTTAATCCCCCATAGATCTGTTTGCCGCGATCCACGTTCTAACAGATACGCCTCGCCATCAGCATGCATATCCATGTCGATCACCACAATTTTCTTAGCAATATCGACATCCGCCTTAATCATCGTCCCGTACATTCTCTCGGCCATCGGGCGAAGCTCGGCGAGGGCTATCGTATCAATAATCTTCATGATTTAATTGTAGCACAGGCAGCTGTCACCTTAGCAGTATATGTTTTTTGGTGTAGGCGCTCTATATGAGGCGACGGAAGCAGGAGTCTGTTTGATAGTAAGTGGTGCTTCTCCGCTTGTTAAGTATATGAGTCTTATTTGCTACTTTTTTGCAACCATGCTGCCAACTTTCTCCAAACTTCCGCGGTCAACTCTACCTTTTCATTATCAGTCATTTCAGCGAGCGTTTTATTTTTACCGTCTGGCAAGAAATATTTGTCGTAATTGCGCCCGTTGTTGCCGCGCGGTTCTTTTAATAACGTGCCGCGCAGTTTTAAGGTAAAGGTTTGCGGTTTGTTGCCGTCAAAATAAGTAATTGTACGCTGCGTGTACGCCCGAGCGGCGCCGCCGAGCAGATGAATTATCCTGTCAATACCGATAGTGTCGAGCGCGTATTTGGTGTAAACGCCGGGAAAGCCGTTCAGTTCGTCGATGAACAGGCCTGAGTCCATCACCACTAATGGACATTTAAGTAGATCGTAATATTTTAGCGCCTTGTCGATAGAAACGGCTTGTTGATTGTCGGATTGGATTTCTGGCACGTCAGGTAAGGTTTCGTCTGGCGCGATCAGATTAATGTCCGTTCCAGCCAGCGCCTGTTTAGCGCCGGCAAGTTTGTGTTTATTAGTCGTTGCGTAAATTAAGTCCATGAACTAATAATACATTTTACTGCGATTTTCGTAAAATCGCTTGACAAAGGATTCCAGTATTGATGATATATATCAGCTTTTGCAACCAGCAGAGGTTGGCGTTTTGCCTGGAGCCATCAGGTTTGAGACGCTCCACTTCGCGGAGAATAACCTTTTCTCCGCCTGACTCCAGAAGGAGTACAAAATGGAAACCACCGGATGGTTTGACGGGAAACCGGCAAAGATTCGGCGCTCTGGCGGAACTACTGAGATCTTCTACGGTGGCACTTGGGGTAATATCCCCGGCGATGGTCACGGACACGTGAAGGCGCAGAGAGGCTCTCTCGGCGAGTTCATTGTCTACTGGCGACTTCCTGAGAGCGAAGGCGGTGCAACTGTCATTGACAACTGGGCCAGCTCTGAGCGTCTCTCGGATCACATGTCTGGTCTCTGGTAGAGTCCCTAGACCTGGACAAGTCATAAAACTGTCCATTTTCCCACTTAAAAAGTACAATTATAGAGACATGAAAAATAGCATCAATATTGCAATACCAGATTTCATTACCCAAGCTTTTCCTATACTTAAAGAGGCGACGTACGTCCGTGAGTTTGCTTCTTTCATCACACTATATCCAGACGCAGTCTATTATTTGTTTCAGACAGTATCTAATCAGTCGCTCATACTTGTAGTAGTTGATTATCCTGACCCAACTGACGATAGTCGGCAAGTAAAGAGTTTGTCTGGCGGGTTTGAGTTTGAATTTATACGCCTCATCAAGCCGTACGCCAACGACCAGCATATTGAAGTTTGCTCTAACGATGATATGGATGACAGCTTTTTTATACCAGACCCGAAGAGTTGTTACCGGTATTATTTGGCAGTGGTTAAGCAGAAGATAGATTGGTAGATTTTATACTAGCTAAGAGCTTCTGAGTTCGAAGAGATACTGCCCTGGTAGTACACAATCTGTTGAGGTGGGGTACTCACCCTGTTACAATAAACCCATGATCCATAAGCTATATTCTGCTTACAACTTGCCAGCCGATCATGAGGTTTGCCATTTGTTTGAGCATTTGGTTATTCGGCGGTTTTTACGAGCGGCAGAAAAATCTGGCAATGAGCGCGCGTTCTTCGGCGAATTACACGGCACGACGTCTGAATCAAGTGTGTTTTTTGATATCGCGTTCTTTACCCGTGAATCGATCTCGCTGTTTGAAAAAGTCATCGCCGATATGCGGCCATTTGATCTAGCTATGATCCGCGAATCCGTCGCCCACATTGAGGCTGAGATGAAATCAAGTGTCGTCATCTGGGATGAAAAAGAATTACGCAAACAACTGGCGCGCTGCCAAAAAGCTTTCGCCAGGCGCCGCTCCGCTAGACTTGGCAAAATTACCGAACCAGCCAAAAACCCACCGCTAGAAATTGATTACCAGCCAGAAGACTTCATAGATATTATACTGACAATTGAAATCCCTGAT
>ERZ772945.550-NODE-550-length-29887-cov-19.077367_pt1 | contig 29887 bp, 23 predicted proteins | sample MGYA00511681_ERZ772945 | MGnify/ENA primary metagenome ERZ772945 (study PRJEB29015, sample SAMEA2737943) | human oral metagenome | biome: human oral; feature: human-associated habitat; material: dental | place: China | collected 2143 ...
ATCGCATAAGTTATAAATATATTCAGAAAGATATGGTAACAATGCGTATGGGAGGAGCAAGTACGAGTGGAGTAGGTAGCCACAAGCTTTTGCTGAAGGAAGATGCAAGAGCTTGTCGTGAGAATGGTATTTATTCAAACACTTTCCTAATTGCTTTAAAATATTTTTATAAAGTCTTTGAATTTAAGGTTTAAGTTGGGGTGTTATTTATGTGTAAAGTGTACATAGTTCGCAAGAAAACTATGTACACTTTGCTTATAATGGCTTATTATATACGGCTTAATGCATCTACAAGTCGATTGTTATCGTGTTCATCTCTAATTGCTATGCGTATATAATTCATATTTTCTAACGACTGTTTGCTATTGCAGTCCTTAATAAGAATAGAATGGTCTTTCAGCAAGCATTTAGTTACTTCGGCTGATGTGTGTGGAGGGAGTACCTCGCAAAGGAAGTAGTTAGCTTGTGAAGGTATGACTCGTAACCAACTAATTTTTTCTAATTTGTTTGCAAAGCGATTACGTTCAGCAATGAAACATTCGCAAGCAGTATCGTAATCCTTGCTATATTTATTGAATATTTGCATATAAAACTCGGCAAAGGAGTTGATATTCCAGATGCTGACATCTTTTTTAATGAAGTTGATAACCTTTCTATCTGCACTTGCTAATATTCCTAAGCGTAAGCCGGGTACGCCATACGATTTAGAAATACTCTTCATTACGAAAAGATTATTATAGGCTTGTAAGGTATGGTTATCAAGAAGAGAATTGGTGCGGAAATCATCTGAGAAATCTACAAACGATTCGTCTACAATAAATCTTATGCCTCGTTCTGCTGTCCACAAAGCAAGTTCTAAAACCTCGCTTTTGGGGATAAAATTACCTGATGGGTTATCAGGATTGATGAGCAATAGCGTTTTGATAGGCTTGTTTGCGAAAAAAGCTTTAAGCTCGGCTGCATTGTAAGCAAAATCCTTATTGGTAGGGACATAGCTTATAATGTCTTCTTTTCGATAACGATTAGGATATTCTTCAAAGGTTGGGAATACTACTCCGATTTTTCCTTCTGTATGTTCTAAGAAACTTTTAATTAGTTCGGCTGCACCATTGCCGACAACAATGTATTCTTGGTTTATGCCAAAATATTTGCCAGCCAACAATGAGTTTACGCCCATTCCTGAAGGATATTCTGTTAGAAGAATATCAAAGTTGGCACGCATCTCGTCCAACATTCGCTTAGGTGGGAAGTAAGGATTTACAAGATAGCAAAAGTCTAATAATTGAGGAAAACGCCAATAACCTCCATAGCGTTTGTTCATCTTTGCAAGTTGCTCGTCATCATTTGCAAAAATAGCTTCTGCTATGTCTTTGTCTTGCACATCATCAATTTCATACCATTTCTTATTTCCGATAGGCAATGCTTTTACATCTTGTGAGTTGAGAAAAGCTATCACGCGCAATACCTGCTCGTAGTATTCATTGTTTCCTTGTGCTTTACAATAGGCATCTAAGAAAGGAATATATTTGCAAATAGCAAACTTTTTGCTAAACTTGTAAATGTTGACGGTCTTGTAATAAGAGCCGACATCTCTGAAGCTAAATGCCTGTGAATTAATGAAGTTGATTATATTGTGTTCTTCGTCTATCTGTACGACTGTTCCGTCCATCCACGATTCCCATTTTGCTACTAATGCAAGGTTAGGGTAGGAACTTTCGATTGCCATCTGCAAGATATTTTCTTCATAAATCAAGTCAGATTCTAAGAGAAGTGTGTCGTCTTCTTTCATCTTCTCTTTAGCAAGTGCAAGCGAGTAAATATTATTTGTTTTATCGTAGATGGGGTTATTGATAAATTCTATTTTGAAGGATTTATCGTATCGGTTGCCTATATGTGTTATAAGGTTATCTGCCCCATAGCCCACAACAATAATAACTTTGTCAATCCTGAGCGCAGCTAATTGTTTTAAGGTTCTGTCGATGAGGCGTTCACCATTGATGGACAGCATACATTTAGTGTTGTCCTTAGTGTATTCGCCTAATCTTCTGCCCATTCCTGCTGCTAATATAATTGCTTGCATAAGTTTTATTTATTGAGTATTGCGTATGCTTTCTGTTTAAAGAAATCTATTCGTTTTTTACTTTTTACATCTTGTATTGCCTCTGTTATCTTATGTGGCAATAATGCTTTGATATATTGTATTGTGAAAGATTTAATCCTGTCTATCTTGCTCATCTTAAAGTTGAACATTGGGATAGGAGTGCGCCAATTGTTGCCATAAAGGAAAGCTAATAGGGCTTCATAGTCTTTAGGCACAGTGTAAAGTTCACCTTGAAATTCCATTTGCATCGTTTCGTTGATATACTTTACTTCACAGAGTTCGCAAATACAAGTCGACAATCTTTTGTCTTCGATGTAAGGGGTGAAGAAGTAAATATCTATATATTCTCCGTTGCGCATTATGGACATAAATCCTCGTCTTTCAAAGCGAGCAACTTCAAATCCGTTTTCTCTTAATATGAAAAGAATATCCTTGAATTTTTCCAACTGAGAAATTGGCATCACTATATCAATATCTTCATCGTGAGAAATGAAATCGTGTTCTCTCACAGCTCCTAAAAGCGTACCAAAGAATAAGATAAAGTCTAAATTGTGCGCACTGCAAATACGCTTCAATAGCGAAAGATTTTCTTTTGCTAAAGTCTTATCAATTGGCTTAATACCGGGGTAAATAGGTACAAAGTGATAAGAGTATTTTCCTTTTGATGTGGAAATATTTAATCTCATATTATTTCTTTTATAGGCATTTTATCCTCTAATCCATTTCTTCAGCTTGGCTTTAAGACCGAAAGGAATGAGTTGTAAGATGGAATTTCTAAGGGTGTTATTACTCTTATAAAAACTGTGTTCAAAGTCTTCGTAAGGCACAACGTATTTAGGGTGCTTTAATGGAAACTCTATTTCTCCTGTTGCTTTATATTGCTCGGGAATTGTTGATTCCGTGGTATGGGTAGCACCTTCTCCAAAGCCAATGTTGCTTATAAGACTTCTTTGAGGATATATACCTAACTGATTATGAGCAGCCATTGTGAAGTACCATTGCCAGTCCCATGCGCTCACATAGTTGTGTTCGATGGCTTTAATGCGATATTTCCAGTAATGTGTGTCTTTTCCGTTATAGCCATTATTTTTGATTATGGATTTAAAGTAAGGAGTATTTTTCCATTCCATTTCTAAATCCATATTTTTCCATGCACGTTTCCATGTAGCCCAGCCATTTGTTGACTTAAATCTACTAAATCCATATGAGTCTGGAATATTAATATCTTTAATATAATTGGCTGCATCTATCATCGCAATACGTTCATCATTTTCATATTTAATTAGAAGCTCTTCTGCAAATTGAAAGAAAGAACTTTGTAGCACACAATCGTCTTCTATGATAATGCCTTTATCTTCATTCTCAAAGAGCCAGTTTATGGCTGTATAGACCCCCATACAGCAGCCTACGTTTTTAGTTTTGAATAGGGTTTTAACTTCACATTCCCAATCTATTTGTTGGAGGATTGCTTGCTGGATTGTTTCTACTATTGCTTTTTCACCTTTTACGTGTTCGCGAGCACCATCACAAGCTATATAGAGCTTCTTAGGCTTTACTTGCTTAATTCGCTCAAAGCTTTTAAGAGCAACATCCTTGCGTATAAATATTATGAATAAAATTGGAATATTGTACATATCGTATTCTTCAGTTTTATAGGATTGTAGATTTTATTGCTTCAAGAAAAGCGTGTCCGTATTTGAGGTCGGGTTCTACATAGTTGCCTTCTCCCCATTCGTTCCATGAGCGGAGGAATAGAATTTTATGCTGTTCGGGCTTATTCTTAATCACTTCTAATGCGTCCTCAATATGTTTCTTAAAGTTCTCTGGGGTAGAGTTTACATATACACCCTCGTGTTTTCCTGCTCTTGGAGTTCTGTCCCATTGTGGCAGAATGGTGGGGTAGACATTATCCCAACTGTCTTCAGGAGCAAAGAAGAATTTGGTTACCTTTTTGAAATCATATTTTAATGCTGGTAGCCAAGGGAACTTTTTGTGTAGAACAAATTGTGCAGTTCGTGTAAACTTACCTAAAGCAAGCATCTCTCCTCGTGATTTACCAAATGAATTCAGACCATCGAAACCCAATGCAAACATTTGGTTATAAACGTCTGCGCTACTGTTTGTGTTTGGTATTACTCTTTTAATAGTACCATCATCAAGGCGTTGCATTGTGGAAGTATTGTTGCACATAGCTACAAAATGAATTCCTTTTAATCCATTTTCTTTAGCTAATTGTCGCCAAAGCGCAATAAACTTTTTAATATCTTTAAATGAATATGGGTCGAATATTGCAAACAAAGGCTTATTGTCAACTGTAATATAACGATGGTCTTTGAAAGCTGGTAACACTGTATAAAAGTGTTGTTTATAGTCTTCCTCACCTGGATATAATTGTTCTGCTATCATTGCAGGCTTACCATTATTCTGCCACGTTTTTGTTGTCCAATCGTGGTTTGCCCACGCTAAACAGAATGGGAAATCAGGTTTGCCAGAACTTAAAACTTCTTGGAACGGACGCTCTAATAATCTTTTGCCATTTCCAAACCAATAATGCCAATAGCAGAAACCTTCTATGCCTGCCTCTCTTGCCATTATTGTTTGTTGTTCTCTTATTTCAGGAAGGCGTAGGTCGTAAAATCCTAAATCAGCTGGTATTCTTGGTTGATAGTGCCCTCGAAATTGGGGCTTTGCACTTGCAACATTTGTCCATTCGGTAAAGCCCTCGCCCCAATATTTGTTATTTTCTGGGATAGGGTGAAATTGTGGTAAGTAATATGCTATAACTCTTGCTTTCATAATTATATTTCTGTTTTAAGTGGAAACTTCTCCAATAATGCTTCGTGATACTTTAAATAATAATAAAGTAATCCTAACATTATGATACGTAAATTTCCTGTATCGGAGTAAGAGAATAAATACATTCCTCCTTGTACGCTTACACATACAGTGAAATAGAGTAAAAGTAATTGATGTACCTTTATTTTTCCATCTCTTTTGTTATTTCGCTGGAACGAATTAAGAACTAAGATATTGAATACTATAAATATCATAGCTGCAAAAAACGGACCATAGTCGATGGTGAAGTCTCCAACAAAAGTAGGAAACACCTCATCGTTAATCTTTAAATGTCTGTAAATTACACGGCGTTCTACATAATTTTTTGAGGCATCAGAATCTACTATTCTTTTAAAAAGATTTAATGTTCTATCTCCATATCTTATGCCTCCGTCATCTAACGCATGATTGTTGAAATAAATATTACCTTGCCCAATATACCAATTTATGAAAGCACCTATTCCGGCTTTTTCTGAACCAAAACGGCTGATAGTGATAGCAACAATTGGCAATGTGATGAGTATAAGAAAGAAAATACCAATTTTCTTTATTAATTTATTGAGTTCTTTCGATAAATATTGCCTGAAGAGCATATAGCCTGCTATAATTGTAAGAAGAGCAAGTGCAACACCACTTCTTTGTCCTTTCATTACGGGCATAACAAGATTGATGATGGTAGCAAACAGTAGCCCCATAATGATTTTATAGTTTTTCTTTGTCAGTGTTAAATAATAAAACAATAAGAATATAGCTATATCTGAAAGCGAATTAAATATAATTGCAGGTAAATTTCGTATAGCGCCTCCTGCTTCTGAGGCATTATCGATTTGTTCCATATAGGCATTCTTTCCTGCTTCTGGGTCAGTAAATAATGACATTAACCCATTGCTAAATTCACTAATAATGCTCGGTAAAAGCAAAAAAGAAGTGATAATTATTACTGCGGTAATGATTTTTAATATATTGGAATGTGGGTATGCTATACTTGTTGTGGGGTGAGTATGATGATAGATTGAAGGAGACATTGCAATCATCATCATAACGTAAAGATATATGTATGGGAATAAAGTTAGAGGCTCATAATTAGTGAGTTGAGGAATAGAATCATCATTAATCGTCATAATGGAAAAGACTGCATAGATGATATACATTACAATGATAAAGCTACCAGCGTCAAAGTTCTTATTTTTGCGTTGATACCAAATCAAGGTTATTACCCATAGTAGTATGAGAAATGCAGATAGTATATAATTACTTTCAATTACCGACATAAGCGTTTTGTTATAAACGAATTAACATAACTATATAGAACCTTCTTCTCTGACTTGTTAGTTCCTAGCAATAATGCAAATACAATAAAGAAAGTTGGAGAATACAGGAAAATAAAAAGTATTCGTAGAATGTTGCTGTCAATGTTTTGTTGTAGCAAGTAACTACTTCCAACTCCTAATGCCAATATTACTACTCCAGGGATAATTAAAGTTGTAACATAAGAACTTATAGAGAACTGATGATAATATTTGCGTAAACAAAATAGTCTTATAATATGTGCAAGTGCTGATACGCCTATCATTGAGATAAGAGCAAAATAAGATGGTAAATGCAGTGTAAAGAAAATCCACGAAATGGGTAAGCACAGAAGGGTCATACTCTCTACTTTTAAGTGATATTCTTTAACTTTGCCTGTTGCTTGAATAATCGCTGTAATTGGATTATTCATTGATAAGCACACTATATAAATAATAATGAGGCGAGCAAATAAAATGAAATTGTCATCTGTAATATTCAACCACCAATTCAAAATGTTTGGCATTTCTAAGATAATGGGTGTGCCAATAGCTAAAAGAGCATAGAGTATAAGTTTGTTGCCAACAGAAAAGAGCTTGTTAAGGTAGCTGAAGTTTTCTTCAGCATACGCTTTTATCATTGCTGGACGTAAAGGAATAATAATACTATTACATAATGCTCCAAACGCATTATTGATTTGTAAAGCTACACCAAAAGCAGCATTTATAGTTGCTCCAAAAAATATATTCAGTAAAATAATATTTCCTTGTTGCATTCCAATATTAGCAACATTGCCAAAGAGTGTCCAACCAGAAAAAGAAAGTAATTCTTTATATAACTTTCGGTCTGTTGTTTTGCGATAATGACATTCTTTGTAATGCGCTTTTCCATATAATATGTATATTATGAAGATTATGAAACTGCTAATCAACAAGCACATTCCATAAAAAGAAAGGTTATCTATCATAAACATTCCAATTAGTGTGGCTGCACCTAATCTAAGTAAACATTCGATGGTAGATACAATAGCATAGACGCCTATATCTTCGTGAGCAAAGATAGCTGCAGTATATGGAATTTGAAACAAGGAAAAAATAAATGTGAATATGGTAAATTGATACAACCATATAACAGCAGGTATTCTTGCGGCAGGTATTACTAATTGAGTGTTAACGAACCATAAGCCGACAGTTTCAAATATGAAAATAATAAGAACAGAAAGTATTGCAATGATATTAATGCACGATGAATAAATCTCTGTTTGTTTTTGAGTATCATTTTTCCCAATATAAAAAGAGAAAAATCTTTGGATAGAGAGTGAGAGTACACCCGTTAAAAAAGAAGCAACCGTTACTACACCCGCTATTGTATTGAAAATGCCATAATCTTCAACACCTAATCCTTTTATAATAACACGTATAATATAAAGGTTAAGAAATGTAATAACTAGCATGCGAACAAACAAAAATAGTGTGTTCGATGCTATGTTTTTTGTTTTTGCTGATTCTTTTATATCGGGCATATTAAAGTTAATGCAGTATATCCCTTATTACGTAAACTGACAAAATAATAAACGCAGATATAAACATTTCGAGCACAAATAACATTCTTTTAGGTCCCGAAGGTTTTACAGGAACTTCTGCGCCTTGTATCGTTGTAAAGACAGGAGTGTGCTCTTGCAGCTTCGCATCGGCAGCTTTAAGTTGTGCCATAAGAGTAGTGTAAGTGTTGTATTTCAGTTGCATATCGTTTTCCAAATCGTTTTGCTTTAGTTTTACACTTTCTAAAACAACATCCATATCGGCGTCACTTATTTTTCCATATTCCTTACGAACCTTTTCGTATTCTTGCTTAGCTTGATTTACAAGGCTTTGATAATGTTCGACATCATTTCTTAATTTTTTTGTTCTGTATTCAATAATATATTCTTGCAGTTGTTTTCTTGTAGCATCTGCAAGCATTTTTGCTACCATAGGGTCTTGTGCTGTCGTGGCAATACTTATAATACCAGTTTTTTTGTCTGTGCTTATTTTTATATTATCTCTCATTCCCTTTACAAGCCCATCATCGATTTTAGATAATTGATACGGGTCAAATTTATCTGGTACTATATTTAAGGTGTTATTCTTAGGTGCTAATTTTACTAACAACCATGAATAAAATTTATTCCACCAAGCTGTTTCTGTATGAAATTTAAGATAATTATAATAGTCTGTTTTGATTTTCTTGTCAATAGTTTGTACTTTTACCTTAAATAGAGTTGTTGCAAAACCATTATCTTTCATTAAGTCTGGATAGAGCAAAGGAGAAATTGCGTCAATATTTTTCCCTGTTGGCAAATCAAAACCAAATGAAGAAGCAATATCACTTAAACCACTTGCGTCTACATTCGAGCTTGTTTCTGGAGCCATAGCCGTTTCGCTTGTGTATGTTCTTGGTACACAAAGGATAATATAAGATGACAATACAATAGTAATTGGCAAAATTATAAGGAAAAGTTTTTTATGTTCTCCAATTCTTTTTAACACCAATCGTAAATCTATTTGTTTTACATTCTCTTCGTTTTCCATTAGCTTGAAGCTTTAAATATATGGGTAGTATTAAACTAAATGACTTTTCTCCTTACTTCAGCAAACTTGCAATCGTTGCAATGACGGCTGCGATGCTGGCAGCACTTGAACCGACGCTGAGCGTTTCAGCAAGGCTCATCTTGCTTTGTATCTTTGTTGGAACAATGATTTCGCAACCAGGGCGCACCTTAGCATTGTGGCCTACCTTTGCTAACATACCGTTCATGTAGAGAATATAGGTGTTGCTCTTCTTTGCATCACTGGCGAAACCACCTGCCTGATCGATATAGTAAGCAACACTCTTGCCCTCAACATAGCCAACAGAGTTAGGGAACATAACGGCACCATTGATTTTAACCGTACCATTGTATTGTGGAATGATGATGCGATCGCCCTCACGAAGAACGATGTCGGCATCACTTCCCGGATTAGCAATCGCCTTATCTAATTCGATACCAATAGGATATACGTCGGGTACTTGGAACTTCTCCTCTAACTTCTTATTGTTGTCTTGTATTGCTTGAAGCACACCCGCATCCTTAGTCTTCACGGCTAAGTTTACCATGTTCTTACGTTGCTGTTCCAGCTGCATCTTATATGCGTTCTCCATTCGTATGCGTTCGGATGGGGTAGGGCGTCGCTCTAAGTGCGCACCTTTGATATATCCTAATTCTGTTGCACCACCTGCAGCCTTATAAATGTCGCTTAGGCGCATCTTTCTTGAGGTCAGTGTGTAGTTTCCTGCAAATACAACCTCACCATCAATACTAACATTCTGTTGATTGGTTGTACCCGGACTCTTGCGCACATAGACCTCATCGTAAGGTTCAAGAACGAAACCTGGCGCACCCTCGATGACAAAGCCGTCACGTAAAGAGAAAGAGTAGGTGCGAGCGATGATAGAGTCTGGTGTCAGTGCTTGTGGGTTTGTGATACGACGAGATACATCTACTCTCACCGTAGAAGCACTCTGCTTCAGACCTCCAGCTTGCAGAATGAAGTCTTCCAAGGACTCATTGTCAGCGTACTGATAGATACCCGGATAGAGTACTTCACCATGGATGGTTATCGTTCGTTGCTCCTGTGCATCTGTACGTGTAGGGATGAAGAGTACATCTTCGTTTTGTATAGGGATGTCAGCCACACGACCCGTAAGGATTCCGTCCACATCTACCGAGATAACCTCCAGTGTGCGGTCAGCCTTCTTGCGGTGTAAAACAGCGTGTGGAGCAAATGCCACCTCTGTCAATCCGTCTGCAGCTTCAATCAATCCGCGTACACTGTTGATACGTCCACCAACCTCATACATACCTGGACGGAACACGGCTCCCTTGATCTCAACCATGTTTTCGTATCTTGGAATAACCGAGTCTACACTGATAGAGTCTTCATCAGCAACACGGAAGTTGCGCATGTCAAACTCATTAACATTGAAGATAGAATACTGGCGACCTGTCTTTCTGCGTACACGTACTGAACGTATATAGGCATCACCTGCAAATCCACCCGCATAACCGATGAGTGTGCCAAGGCTTTCGCCACGTTTCATCTCGTAGAACATTGGGCGTTTTACCTTACCACTCACCTGAGCGAGCATCTCGTAAGGGCCAACAACGATGACGTCGTTATCAGCCAATCGCACATTGCCACTTAGATGGCCACGACGAAGGAAGTCGTATACGTCAACCGTACTGATGAGCGTTCCTCCTCTATATACCTTGATATTGCGCAGCGTTCCTAAGTCACCAATACCGCCAGCCATGTAAAGTGCGTTGAAGACAGTGGCAAAGGCAGATAGTGTATAGGTACCAGGGGTCTTCACCTCACCAACCACGTTGACCATGATAGTATGGGTCTGCCCAACAGAGAGGCGGATGTTCGAACTGCTGTATCGTTTACCTATCTTTTCACGGATGCGATTATTAGCTTGAGCGACCGTCAGTCCGCTTACCTGAATAGGTCCGAAGCCTTCCAAGGTGACGTAACCATCTGGGGCAACGGTTGTCTGGTAGGATTTCTGCGAAGCACCATACACGTCGATAAACACAGCATCACCCGGTCCTATGCGATAGTTACGTGGCAGTGCCATGTTCATATTAGGTTCGAAAGACAGACTCTTATTGTTGAAGATGTCACGCCCCCACACCTTCTTGCGGTTCCTACTGAGTTGTTTCAGAAGGTTCTCATACATTGCTGCGGTGTCTTGCGGCATCCAGTCGTTCATCTCGGCTTGCATCTTCAGATACTCACCATCGTTCTCATCGTAAGTGTTTGTCCATGAGCGGTTAGGAGAGATGCGTCCTTCAGAATATCGACCTACCTCCTGTTCGTTGGCGTCATAGTCGTTGAGCGTTGCATCAGCTATCTGTCGCTTACTCTTTCCAGGCGTTGTTTGTCCGTTGTTCGTACGACTACGGTCCGTTGTCGTTCCCTCTTTTGCAGCTCCAAAAGCAGCATTTCCCTTCTGCATCTTCTCATATAGGTTTCTCACACGGCGTATCTGCGAGATGTCTACACCACTCTGCATGAGCTTGGTGACAATCTGCGCCTGTGGAGTACCTTTCTTATGCTCCTTCTGCACGAAGTCCATTACCTGTGTATCCGTCATTGACGACTGTGCAAAGCCGTTCAAGGAACATAATGCGAGTAATACAAATAGAATATATTTCTTCATCTTTCTTTTTAGAATTTCTTACCAGTAACAATTTTTAGAACCGTCTTAATGACGATTGTGAAGTCCAACCACAAGGTGCGATGTTCCAAGTAATGGATGTCCATCTCCATTCGTCGGAGCATCTTCTCCATAGTGTCGGTATAACCATTGTAGAGTGTTGCCTCTGAAGTAAGCCCCGGTCGCATCTGATAGATGAGTTGATAGCGGTCGGTCTGACCCATGATCTTGTCGATAAAGAACTTACGTTCAGGACGCGGACCCACGAATGACATGTCGCCTCTGAGCACATTCCATAGTTGTGGTAGTTCGTCTAAGTGATGCCCACGTAGGAACTGTTCCAATCGAGTAGAGTTCGAACTATCACATTTTGCAACAAGTTGTGGACCCTCTTCCTCCACGACACTGCTCATTGTACGGAACTTAAAGATAGCAAACGGACGTCCTTTATATCCGATACGTATCTGTCGGAAGAATATCGGTCCATTGCTTTGATAAGTAATAAGAATACTGATAATGAGAAATACAGGAGAGCAGATGGTTAGCCCTATGAGCGCTCCAATAATGTCAAAAGCCCGCTTCATACAGCGTTGAAGCTTCCCCATGGCATCATGACTCCCATTTTCTCTCATTTGGTTATTCGTACTTTGGTCCGTATAGTTATTATAACTCTATTTTCGTTATTTTGTTGCAAAGATACACTTTTTTATTTATTAATTAATCAGAAATCCTTATCTTTTCACATCTTAGCCGTATCTTTGCATAGAGAACAGGATACTATCATGCGTAAAATTATTCACATTGACATGGATGCTTTCTTTGCTTCGGTTGAGCAAAGGGACAATCCAGAACTAAGAGGGAAGCCTATCGCTGTCGGTTTCGATGGTCCACGTGGCGTGGTGTCTACAGCCAGCTATGAGGCTCGCCCCTTTGGTGTTCATTCTGCCCTGTCAATGGCGCAGGCGAAAAGACGTTGTCCACAGCTGATAGTTGTCTCTTCACATTTCGATAGATATAGGGAGGTTTCACGACAGATTCATGCTGTCTTTCATGAATACACCGATCTGGTCGAACCCATCTCATTGGATGAGGCTTTCCTTGATGTTTCGGAGAACAAAAAGGGGATAGAATTTGCCGTTGATATAGCGAAAGAAATCAAGCAAAAAATATTCGAGCGCACCTCGCTAACAGCCTCTGCAGGAATAAGCTACAACAAACTGTTGGCTAAGATAGCCTCTGATATGCGCAAGCCGAATGGAATCTTCACGGTACATCCCGACCGTGCGCTTGATTTTATTGGCAAGCTCCCCGTTGAGAAGCTATGGGGCGTTGGTCCGAAGACGGCTGAGCGAATGCACAGTATGGGTGTGTTTACGGGAGAACAACTACGACAAATATCGCGAGAACACCTTGTGCAGGTGTTTGGTAAGATGGGGCGTGTTTATTACGATTTCTCACGGGGTATTGATAATCGACCAGTCGTTGTTGCCTACGAACGTAAGTCAGTAGGATGCGAGCGCACGTTCCTTGAGGATTTACACATTGACACGAAGATTATCATCGAACTCTATCATATCGTCTTGGAACTGGTTGAACGCATTGAACGAAAGGATTTTAGGGGGAGGACACTCACCTTGAAACTGAAGTGGGATGCAACGACTCAGATAACACGAAGCCTTACACAAGAGAAGGTGCTACGGACGAAAGACGATATCCTGCCGCTTGCCAAACGACTACTGAAGGATACGGAGTATCATGACCGACCTATCCGTCTGATGGGACTCTCGGTCTCTTCGCCTGAAACAAACGATAAAGAGGGACAAAACCGACCACAGTGGGTGGAGGGTTTCCTGCCTTTCATCGACGATAAACACAAGAGATAACAGGCGGCTGAAAGTCATTGGGGAACAAGGCAGAACTATCCTTGCCGAATTATCATCATGAAAAAAAAGAATTATTATCATGAAGAAAAATATTTATTGTCGTGAAAAGAAATATTTTTCTTCATGAAAAGAAATTAAGACGGTCGGTCTTCTGTCATGGAATACTAAGTTAGATGCTAATCGAAAGTTCGTTAACTTGCTCTTAGAATAATGCTTAAAACATTTCCAAATATCAAAGAAAAGTATTAAATTTGCACTTGATAATCTGGTGTATAACGCCAAGGATATATTTTGTCCTTTGTTCTCTTCAATCATTATTATTAAGAAGTCATAGCGTATGCAATATAATGTAACGTGTAACAAATGCAATCGCACATTTACAATTACGGCTGATGGTGGCGAGAGTTTACAGTGTACTTGTCCTTATTGTGGGCAGTCGTTGTTTGTCAACTTGCCTTCACAGGTAAGCCCTGTGGCTCCTGTTGCGCAGCAACCTATCAATGATCAGCATGACAGCGGGAATCAAAATTCAACGCTAAAAATACTTCTTACGATTCTGATTGTCCTTATCTTAGGTGGTTTGGCCGTCTTTGGTTTTATCTACTGGCAGAACGAGAAGGAGGCAGCCCAGATGGAGTTGCAGGCACAAAGGAAGGCCCATTCAGACTCGTTGATGCAGGTGCGTGCACAGATGGAGGCTCAAGAAGCAGCCGTACAAAAGCAGAATGAGAAGCGGAAGGGGATATGCAGTTTTCTAACATCGTTCTATCAGAAGGCCGTTCTGGTTGATGATGCGGACGCAAACTTCTATAGTCGTTACCTTACCGACTACTGTCGTCGAATCGTCTTCGGTGTGCCTGATGGTTATGATGCGGATGTTGATGAGTCGACGATGTGGTGGGGAGCCTTCGGAAACACTGCTACCGAGCCCGACCTCTCACAGCTTTTGCGCAATCTGACAGTGGTTCCTATAGATGACAACTGGTATAAGGTAAGACTGTCACAAGATGGAGAAACAGAGTACCGTCAGGTGAAGGTGCTATCGCAAGATGGTCATATCCTTATTGACGACATAAGATAATAAAGACGAAAGGAGGTTAGAATGCAATTTCAGATAGCTTGCAAACACTGTCATCGTCCCTTTGTTATTCAGTCGGAGGGTGGCAACACGCTAAGATGTAATTGCCCCTATTGTGGTGAGAGTATGACGGTGGCCACCCCACAGATGGATGCCCCAGATGGCAGTCGGGCTGAGACGACGGCCACAGTGAGCCACGTACAAGTGGAGCGGGATAACATGAACGTACAAGCCAGACCTGCGATGGAGCGAAAACCATCGAAGGGTGGACTGGGAAAGAAGGTAACCATCATCTTTGTTGGCTTCTTGTTATTCGTTATTCTCATGTCGTCACTCTTATATATAATATTCTCAGCGATGTCAAATTAAACTTTTACACACTCAAATTTATGAAACAGACAAAGATAGTATGTTCTATTAGCGACCGTCACTGTGATGTTGACTTCCTAAGAAAGCTGTTCTTCTCAGGTATGAACGTTGTGCGTATGAATACAGCTCATGCCAGTCAAGAGGGTATCAGACAGATTATTCGCAACACAAGGGCTGTGTCGCAACACTTAGCCTTGCTCATTGATACCAAGGGACCAGAGGTGAGAACGACCGCATTGGACGAGCCTATTCATTATAAAGTAGGCGATATGGTTAAGATCATTGGCCGTCCTGAGATGGACACAGCCAAGGACATCATTAATGTCTCTTATCCTGACTTCGCTCGTGATGTGAAGGTTGGCGACCACGTCCTATTTGATGACGGTGCATTAGACATGCTTGTTGTTGAGAGCGATGGCCCAATGCTGATCGCACAGGTGCAGAATGAGGGCGATCTCGGCTCTCGTAAGAGTGTGAACGTACCGGGTGAACATATCGAACTCCCTGCCCTTACGGAGAAAGACAAGAGTAATATCTTGTTGGCAATAGAGGAGGATATCGACTTTATTGCCCATTCTTTTGTTCGCTCAGCGGCTGATGTTCTTGAAGTACAGAAGATACTTGACGAGCATAACTCTGATATTAAGATTATCTCAAAGATTGAGAATCAAGAGGGTGTAGACAATATCGACGAGATTATCGATGCTTCTTACGGTATCATGATTGCACGTGGTGACTTGGGTATCGAGGTTCCTATCGAGCAGATTCCTGGTATTCAGCGTAGTATCATAGACAAGTGTATCTTGAAGAAGAAGCCTGTTATCGTGGCTACTCAGATGCTTCATACGATGATTAACAACCCTCGTCCTACACGTGCTGAGGTTACCGATATTGCAAACGCTATCTATAGTCACACCGATGCACTGATGTTAAGCGGTGAGACAGCAAGCGGTAAGTATCCTGTTGAGGCTGTTCAGACGATGGCTCGTATTGCGGAAGCGGCAGAGCAGGACGCTCATAAGCGTGGACACATCAGTGTGCCAATGATTAATCAGAATGATCAGCGTGAGTTCTTGTCACGTAGTGCTATCGAGGCTACCGAGCAGTTGGGTGTTAAGGGTATCATCACCGACAGCGAGACGGGTCAGACGGCTCGTAATCTTGCTGCCTTCCGTGGTCCACACCCTGTGTTGGCTATCTGCTATAAGGACAAGGTACAGCGCTGGTTGAACCTTAGCTATGGTGTTATTGCTGTCTATCAGCATCGCCATAAGTCTAATGAAGAGATGTTTACAGCCGCTTTGCGTATGCTTCGTCAGAAGGGTTACATCGAGTTAGAAGATAAGATAGCTTACCTCTCTGGTACGTTCGGCAATGGTGGCGGCACTACTTTCCTTGAGATAAACAAGGTGGGTGATGTCTTCGCACGCAAGTATCGCTTCCATCTTCCTAAAGAGGTGAATACGGGTGAGGAAGAGGAATAAAGCCTTTTCCTATCATTATAGAAAGCGAATAATATACAATGTCATAAGTACTAATATTGGTTTGCATTGAATGTTCTTTATGCAAGCCGATATTAGAAACGATAAAAAGAAAGGTGTTCAGAAAGTTCTGAACACCTTTTTTGTTTCTTTATTAAGTTTGACAAAGCTGTTTTAGCCTTGTTGAACAGGAATCTTTTTAACGCGACGTTCGTGTCTTCCACCTTCAAAGCTGGCTTTGAAGAAGGCGTCGAGTATCTTTTCGGCTGTCTTGTTGTCGATAAATCGACCAGGAAGGACGATGACATTCGCATCATTATGCTGTCGAGTCAACTCGGCAACATCCTTGTTCCATACCAAGCCAGCACGTACGCCTTGGTGTTTATTAAGTGTTATGGCCATTCCTTCACCGCTACCACAGATCGCAATAGCCGGGTACACCTCACCACTCTCTATGGCTTCAGCCAATGGGTGAGCATAGTCAGGATAGTCGCAACTTAAGTCACTATTACAGCCAAAATCCTTATATGCATACTTGTGGTTCTCCAAATACTGGATTACGAACTGCTTTAATGGATAGCCTGCGTGGTCGCAGGCAACTCCTACTGTCTTAATTTCCATAAGCTGTTTAGGTTTTATGAGTCCCTTACTGCCGTGAGGAAGAAGGGACGTCTGGTTAAACGTTTATGCTAAAAACTCTTTTACTTGCTTGTATACGTTCTCGGCTGTGAAGCCCAACTTCTCGTCTAACACCTTATAAGGAGCTGAGAAACCGAAGCTGTTGAGGCCATATACCTTGCCATTAGCACCCACCAAGCCCTCAAGGGTCACTGGGAGACCTGCTGTAAGACCAAATATCTTTGCGTCTCTTGGCAGGATCTGCTCTTGATACTCCTTGCTTTGGCGACGGAAGAGGCCCTCTGATGGAGCACTCACAACACGTACCTTTATGCCGTCTTTGCGTAGTAACTCAGCACCTTCAACGCAGGTTGATACCTCAGAGCCGCTTGCAACGAGGATAACATCAAACTGTTCGTCAGAGCCAGTGACGATGTATGCACCCTTGCGAGTCAACTGGTAGTCTGTTCCCTCTGGTAGGCTCTTCACATTCTGACGTGAGAAGATGAGCGCTGTTGGCGTCTCCATGTTCTCCATAGCCATCTGCCAACATACGGTGGCAGCGTCACTGTCGGCTGGACGAAGCACTCGTACTGAGTCTTGGCCAGCATGGTTCTGCAGCTTCTCCATCAAGCGTATCTGTGCTTCCTGCTCCACTGGCTCATGCGTAGGACCGTCTTCACCAACACGGAAAGCGTCGTGGCTCCATACAAACTTAACTGGTGTCTGCATGAGGGCAGCCATGCGGATGGCTGGTTTCATATAGTCGGAGAAGACAAAGAACGTTCCCATTGCGGTGATAACACCACCATGTAGCATCATACCGATACACATACAAGCCATTGCCAACTCACTAACGCCTGCTTGGAAGAAGGCTCCACTGAAGTCATCACGTGTGAATGCGTGTGTCTTATTTAGGAAACCATCAGTCTTATCAGAGTTGCTTAGGTCGGCAGATGATACGATCATGTTAGGAACCTGCTCTGCAATGACACCGAGACAAGCTGCTGAGCCATTGCGGGTAGGGATGTCACGCTTTTGTACAAGTCCACTCCAATCAATCTTTGGAGCCTTATTAGAGAACCACTCGTGCATCTGTTCTGCCTTCTTAGGGTTCTCTTTTGCCCATAGCTCTTCGGCTGCATGACGCTCAGCAACAATCTTTCTGAGTTCTGCTGCACGGTCATCATAAAGCTTCTGAACCTCTGGGAAAATCTTGAATGGGTCTTCTAAGTCACCCCCAAGATTCTTTATTGTATTTCTATAGGCATCACCACCCAATGGTGCGCCATGTGTTTTAATGCTGTTTTCGTAGCTACTACCGTCAGCCTGCAATGCTCCTTTCGCCATAACAGTCCTACCGATAATGAGCGTAGGGCGGTCTTCCTCCTTATTAGCAGCTACCAATGCTTCACGGATAGCGTCTGCGTTGTTGCCATCAATCTCCAGTACGTTCCATCCCCAAGCACGGTATTTCATGCCGGTGTCTTCGTCCATGACGGCTCCACACTCAGTAGAAAGCTGAATGTTATTAGCGTCATAAAACATAATAAGGTTGTTGAGTCCTAAGTTACCAGCTAATCGTCCTACCTCTGCACTAATGCCTTCTTGAACGCCACCGTCAGAGATAAAGGCGTAAATCTTGTGTTGCATCATGGTATGACCAAGCCTTGCTTCGAGGAACTTCTCGGCTACTGCTGCACCAGCAGCGTATGCGTGGCCTTGTCCCAATGGTCCTGAAGAGTTCTCAATGCCATGTTTAATGTCTCTCTCAGGATGACCTGGCGTGACAGACCCCCATTGGCGGAATTGCTTAATATCGTCAACAGTGAACTTTCTCTGTAGTGTCAGCGCAGCGTAGAGCATTGGCGACATGTGACCTGGGTCGAGATAGAAACGGTCACGGCCTGCCCATTCAGGCTGATCAGGGTCAAAGATGAGAAATTCAGAGAATAAAACGTTGATAAAGTCGGCGCCACCCATAGCGCCACCAGGGTGACCTGACTTTGCTTTTTCAACCATTGACACTGCGAGAAGTCTGATGTTATCCGCGGCTTGGTCCATCAATTGCTTGTCATTCATAAATAGATTGGATTTTTGAAATTATAATGCAAATATAAAGATAAATATGGATACATCAAAATAATAAACTTACTATTTTCTCAAAATATTGAAAATTGCCTAAATGTTGGTATTTGTCTTACTTTGTTTCGTTGGTGTTTAGTTGTCTTGCGCTTGGTTTGTTGGTTTGCTGTCTTTGCTTGTGTAATATTCTGCTTAGCTTTGAACGCTGTCTTATCATTGTTTTCTTCTGTGTGTTTTAAGGTCTTATTATGTATGTGTATAGTTGGCCTTCACTTTGAGTTGGGACTGTATAGAGGGTTTGTTAACGTCTTCTTTCGTCGTAGGAATGGACGTAATGAGTCGGTAATGTCCTATCATTGAATGGGGTAGGGCATCCGCACGATTCTTCTTGTAGCCGATGACGCATAAAAGAAGGCCTTAGGGCGTATGTGATTGATGGATAGTAAGATAACAAAAAGGGCACATCAGAATATAGATCCATAACGTTTCTACATTCGACATACCCTTTGTAAAAGTTGGTTTAGTAGGATTCTTCTATCAATCCCCTATTATAATAGGTTATAGTGAGGCCTCAGCGTAAATTTCTTTATTGATACGATACAACGCAGCACCACGTTTACTTGTCACCTTATCAATATGGTCTGTCTTCTCAATAAAGTCTATCTGCTTGATACGCTTGCGGAAGTTACGTTTATCAATCTCAACTCCTAAGATAGCTTCGTGTACGTTCTGCAGCTGTGTGAGGGTGAATAGCTCTGGGAGAAGATTAAATCCAAGAGGGTCTTTGTTGATGAGTTTGCGAAGTTGACTTAATGCTATCTGTACCATCTCGATATGGTCACCATATAAGTCGGGTAGGTTGTTGACATCAACCCACTGCAAGTCATTCTCTTCTAAGAGTTTACGGTCGTAGTCGGAGACGTTGATAAGTGCGCAATAAGCGATTGAGATAACACGGTCACCAGGGTCACGATCGGTCTCACCAAAGGCTCCCACCTGTCGCATATAGATGTTATTGATGCCTGTGCATTGGTATAAGACTCTGTTAGCAGCCTCTTTCAAGCTCTCATCCTCTTTAACGAAGCCGCCATAGAGAGAGAGTTTTCCGCTGTAAGGTTCGACTACACGCTTACCAACGAGTAGTTGTAACTTCTTGTTTTCGAAGCCCAATACGATGCAATCGACTGAAACCAATAGTTTAGGTTCTCCTTTGTAGTATTTGTTCATATTTTAGGTTTTGATTAGAGATGTTTATTGTTTTGATGTTTGTTGGTTGTGTTGGAGTATCTCTTTGTTGTGCAAAGGTGATAGTTTAAGATTATGTCTGGTGTTAAATACTTGGTATTCTTCTTTTCCTTAGTTCTTAGATAAGGGCTGAACAGTTGGCTTGTTCGGCCCTACATCTAATATTGTATTTGTGGGGAGTGACACCTCGTGAGATGCCACCCAGTCATTAGCAAACCTTGTGAGAGCCGTCGCTGATAACCACAGGATAGACCTCTGGTGCGTGACCATACTTTGCATTGAACTTCTCAGTCACGTCAGCAATGAACTTATCGTACACGTTGTCCTTAACAAGGTTGATGGTACAACCACCGAAACCACCGCCCATAATGCGCGAGCCAGTCACACCATTCTCCTTAGCAACGTCGTTGAGGAAGTCGAGCTCTTCACAGCTTACCTCATACTCCTTGCTGAGTCCGTGATGTGTCTCGTACATCTTCTGGCCAACTGTCTCATAGTCGCCTGCAACGAGGGCATCGCAAACAGCGAGGACACGCTCCTTCTCACCGAGAACAAAGTGTGCACGCTGGTAGTCCTCAGCACTTACCTTGTCCTTAACAGCCTCTAACTCGTCCCAGTTAGCATCACGAAGTGTCTCGTACTTCTTCTCTGGGAACTGCTCAGCGATAGCAGCAACAACGTTCTCACAGCTTCTGCAGCGATCGTTGTATGGGCTACCAACGAGTTCGTGTTTAACCTTTGAGTTTACAAGAACGAGCTTGTAACCCTGTGGATTGAATGGGAAATACTCGAACTCACGGCTACGGCAGTCAAGACGCATCAGCTTACCTTCCTGACCGAAGACACTTGCAAACTGGTCCATGATACCACAGTTCACACCGATATACTTGTGCTCTGTTGCCTGACCAGCGAGAACGATGTCCCACTTTGATATCTTATTATCAGCAAACAAGTCGTTCAATGCGCATCCGAAGCAGCTCTCCATAGCAGCAGAAGAACTCATACCTGCACCGAGAGGTACGTCACCAGCAAAAGCAATGTTGAAACCCTTTACGTCAACACCGAGTGCCTTGAACTCCTGTACCATACCATAAATGAAGCGTGCCCATGTTGCGCGAGGACCCTCTGGGTCGTCAACCTTGAACTCTACACGGTCCTTGAGGTCGATAGAGTAGCACATAACAGTGTTTGTACCGTTAGGACGAACTTCAGCCATGATGCCCTTATCTACTGCACCTGGGAATACGAAACCACCATTATAGTCGGTATGCTCGCCAATGAGATTGATACGTCCTGGTGAGAAATAAATGTTTCCTGTCTTACCGTCGAAATGCTTAATAAAACGACTTCTTACAAATTCTATGTCCATGTTAGTAATGTTTTTAATTGATAGTTTGGGTCTTATGTTTATATATCAATATAATGGCAAGCACCATGCCTGCCATTATAAAAGATGTCTGTTTAAGCCTTCTTTGAAGGATGTGAACCAATCAAAGCATAGAAGAGCATGTAGGCTAACATGCCAACGATAATCCAGTAGCTCTGAATGTCGCCTACCTTTGTTGCCATGAGGTTCTGAATGAATGGCATGACGCCACCACCTACGACCATTGTCATGAAGAGACCAGAGGCTGTAGCGGTGTACTTACCAAGACCTTCTGTCGCAAGGTTGAAGATTACACCCCACATAACAGAGGTACAGATACCGCAAAGGATGATGAACAACACCTTTGTTGGCACCTCAACATGGTCGAATGTGCTCTCTGCAAGGTTAGGGATTGAAAGGCTCATCTTGCTTGTCTCTGGCATAAAGATTGCCACGAGCAAGAGGAGAAGGGCTACGGCAGAAGTAACGGTCAGCTGCATACGAGATGAAACCTTGCCACTGATGAAGGCACTAACGAAGCGTCCAACGAGCATCAACATCCAATAAACACCTGCAATAAGACCTGCTGTGGCAGCACTACCGAGTACACCACCATTTGCAACTGGCTCACTGAGGTAGAAGAGGAGCTGTCCTGGGATACCTACCTCGATACCTACATAGAAGAAGATAGCGATGATTCCGAGCTTCAACTGGCGATAATGCAAAGCCTCCTTGACACCACCAAGGACGTCGGTCTTCTCTGTCTCTGGCTCTGTCAGCTGTGTAAACCAAACGATAACGAATGATACTGCGAAGATAATCAGTGCTATCAGCAACAAAGGTCTTACTGCGTTGAGCGATGTATCCTTTGTTATCTCACCAATCAGAGAGCCTGCGAACATTGGAGTCAGCGTTGCTGCGAGTGAGTTCAACGAACCACCTGTCTGGATAAGTTGGTTACCACGGTTACCACCACCGCCAAGAAGGTTCAACATTGGGTTTACAACGGTATTCAAGATACATACGCAGAAACCGCAAACGAAGGCTCCAATCAAATAAACAATGTAGGTGATGATAGCGTTTCCGTCCATGACACTTGAGCAGAACTGTATTCCGATACCTACTAAACCAAGTGCTAAGGCAACAAGAGCGGTCTTCTTATATCCGTATTTCGAAATCATCAAACCTGCAGGAATACCCATGAAGAAGTAGGCTAAGAAGTTCATCATGTTACCCATCATACCTGCCCATTCATAGTGCTGCTTCCATATTGTGCCGAATGGGGCGGCCATGTTGGTAACGAAAGCGATCATTGCAAATAGGAACATCATGGTGATAATGGCCACCAAAGTTCCTTTTTTGTTAGTTTGATTTTCCATCTTTTGTATTACTGTTTTTTATTAATTATTTCGCTGTTAGTATTTTACTTCTCAATACCAAACTTATAGATAGTCTTCTGTGTGTACTCCTTACATGGCTCTAAGATGACCGATGGGAAATAAGGATGGTTTGGACTGTCTGGGAAATGTTGTGCCTCAAAGCAGATAGCACTGCGACGTGGGAAGGTTGCACCATGCTGACCTTTATAGCCGTCGGCCCAGTTATGTGTATAGACCTGTACGCCAGGTTCGGTTGTATAGACTTCCATCGTTCGGCCACTCTTAGGTTCTTTGATGCGCGCAGCGAACGACAACTCGCCTTCCTCCTTCTTATTAAGAACGAAACAATGGTCGTAACCTGCGCCATGCTTAATCTGTTCGTGATCGGCGTCGATGTCCTTGCCCACTGCCTTTGGTTCACGGAAGTCGAATGGAGTTCCTGCTACCTTCAAGATCTCACCTGTCGGGATAGAAGTCTCGTCGATAGGGAGGTAGAAATCTGCGTTAATCTGACATTCTAAGTCGTCAACTGTTGGCGTTGGATTAGCTATACCTGCCAATGAGAAGAAGCCATGACTTGTAAGATTGATGATGGTCTTCTTATTTGTCTTTGCTGAGTACTTGATAATAAGCTCGTTATCATCAGAGAAGGAATAGGCTACCCATACCTCAACCTCGCCTGTGTAACCTTCCTCACCGTATGAAGAAGTGTATTTCAATACGACAGCGTGGTCGTTAACCTGTACTGCATCCCACACCTTAGCATTGAAGCCCTTCTTACCACCATGGAGTGAGTTAGGACCATTATTGATAGCCAGTTTATACTCTTTCCCGTTCAATTGGAAGCGACCTTTGGCTATACGGTTGCCATAACGACCAATGAGTGTAGAAAGATAAGGCTCTGGCGAGCTGATTACCTCTTGTATATTGTCATGTCCTTGGATGATATTAGCCATGTTACCGTCCCTGTCAGGAACCATAATAGCAACAATCGCACCACCGTAATTAGTGACTGCAACCTCATTACCCTTGGCATTTTTGAGTACATATAGATCAGTCTTCTTACCGTCTATTGTCGTTTGGAAGTCTTCTTTCTTCAGTCCACACGCGTAGTGTGTCTCTTCGGTATTTACCATGATGTTTCTGTTTTTAGTTACTTATCAAGGTTTGCAAAGTAAATAAAAATAAACGAAAACTGCAAACTTAACCCTGAAAATAATAGTGTATGGTGTGTTAAAAACAATTAACATTGCGTCTTTTGTGTCCTTGAAGGGAGTAATAAATGTAGGCTTTTTCTGCTTTCTTTTTTCTTTATTAGTGGTGTAATCCGTATCTAATAATCGTGGCATGCATGCGAAATAACTTTACAATGACAGAAGCGAAAACCTCCTCTTTATCCTGCTGATAGTGTTTTCTTATCGAGTTGTAACTCTCAAGTAATCAAACTGTTAAATTGTAGCTTAGGAGAAGGTGCCTTTCAAGGGTCAAGAAGGGCGTGTTCTTGGGTGTTGAAAGGCGTCTTCTGCAAGGAAGAAAGGCCTTGTTTAGAACGTAGATAAGCCTATCCTACCATCCAGCATACAATATTTCTTTACAAACCTTCTGCTTACCATGTCTCCTGCTCAGTCTTCTCATCCCTTTTCCTATCCGTTTTACTACGCTCGAGTGTGGGTTTTCATGTTCCGTTCCTCGTATTACCATCCCTTTTCCTGTTCGTATTGCAGTGTAAAAGAGTGGTTGTCATGTTTCGTTCCTCGTATTGCCATCCGTTTTCCTGTTTGTATTGCTGTGTATTAGTATCGCTATATTGGCTTTTTTCTTGGCTTTGCTAATTATGTTCGTCGGTGCAAATAACAAGTCTGTCTACCCTTGATATTCTATAAGCAATCCCAATGTCTGTCAGTTATATGTGCTCCGCAGTATCTTATCGCAAAGTCAATAGCAGCACAATTTCCCTTCATCTTCTATATAGCAATGCACATCCTACGGATGTCCTATTACCTTATTATGTTTGTTTCTTAGAACATTCTCCTCGCTCAATCGGCTATTTAGAACCCACTAAAAGTTCTTTTCTTGATTTTCTTTGAACTTAAGTATGATATTAGTTCCTTCTTGTTTTGCGAGTATAATATTCTGGTTTTATATTTATAAAAGGGTAAATGAGTACTGTCAAGATGTATATTATATATGTTGTTTTTCATGAAAAAGCCAAAAACGAACCCTTTAAGTGCATTTTATTAATAAAGTCTTGGATTATTCAAATAATTCTTCTATCTTTGCAATGCTAGAACCCGCCAAGCCTCTCAACGATGCTCAAATGTGCGGGTCGTTTTTTATTATATCATGATATCACATACAGTACCTTTTGGCAAAGGCTATACAGCAGCTCGAGACCTCGTTTCTTTGTTGCAAGAAAGAGGCCTTTTTGTCTCAAATACATCAAGAGCTGAGCATTTCTTAGAGCATATCGGCTATTATCGCCTGTCTGCTTATATGTATCCATTACTAAAGATACCAAAGAACCTCCACCTTTATAAAGAAGGAGCAACATTCGAACAAGTCATGATGCTGTACCGTTTTGACAAAAGGCTCCGCGTGTTCTTGTTTAATGAACTCGAAAAAATAGAGGTTGCTGTTCGCTGTGCTATAGTTAACATTGGTAGTTTCATGACCAGAGATCCATTCTGGATGATAGATTCAGCAAACTTTGTTAATCAGTCAAAGTTTCTGAAGACAATGGATTTGATAGGTCATGAAATGTGCAGATCACGAGAGGATTTTATCATCCACTTTAAGGAGACCTATTCAGACCCTTATCCGCCGGCTTGGATAATATCTGAGATACTTCCGTTTGGTATCATCACAAACATATATAATAACATCAGGGATAAGAAGATTAAGAAAAGAATTTCACAATCTTTCGGCCTACAAATAGCACCTTTCGAGTCTTGGTTAACTATTGTGACATTGACGAGGAATGCATGTTGTCACCATTCTCGTGTATGGAACAAGCAAAATACAATCCGTCCGATGGCACCTAATATAACAACACATCCTTGGGTTACGCTACAGACAGACTCGCTTCGTATATATTATAATATATGTATCATTAAGTATTTCTTGGATGTCATATCTCCAAACAATGATATGCTTCAGAAAATGAAAATGCTCTTTACCGACTTTCCTGAAGTTGATTTGCATGCACTCGGCTTCCCACATGGGTGGGAGGAAGAACCACTTTGGCGTATCTAACAGCTTTGTGTTATTCTTTATGATACGCCTACGACTATTAGTATCAGTAGCGAGTTGGGTTATAAAGAGTTCTTTTTCTCCTTCTTTAATTCATTATATAGGACTAAGCCTTTTGCTGTCAGTAGGTATCTCTGCCGAGGATGTCTTGGGGGATTTGGGATAGAGTAGGCGAATGTAGGCTTCGTTGATTGCTGGCTTCAGATAAAGATTAAGGAAGCTATCTCGCCTTTTTAGTTCTAAGTTATCCATCATGTTCTTTACTGATAATGCTTGATTACCTATAACAATGACCAGTCGTTTGATATTCGCATTATCCGTGTGTTACTTGTCCCGTACTTGTCCTGTACTTGTCCCGTACTTGTCTTCTTCTTGCCGAGTACTTGTCTTGTTTGTAAGGGACGGTTGTGTCTTCCAGTCATCAGTAGCATTAATGTGCAAGAAACGATTGCGAAGGTCCCACTTCTCCCCTAATAGCAGATTACGGAAGAACCGTTTAGGGGCTTCAGGATTTTGGAGTGATAAGGTTTGCCACTTGTGTTTAGAGTTTGAAGTAATGTCACACGGAGACACGGAGAGAACGGAGGATTATTAAATACAAAGCTATAGTAATAATGGAGGCACCGTCGGTGCATAGAGCAACGGAGCTTGTTAGCCAATTCTATTAGCAATTTATATACAAAGTGTTTATCCCAAAAGAGTTACCAGAAATCTGTATGCTGCATCTCCGTCGCTCTTTGTGCCCTCGGCACCTCCGTGACATTGCGTTACCTCCGTCCCCTCCGTGACTCTGTGTGCCTTATATGTAAGAGTTTTAGTTTATCACTCCATATTTCGGATGAGTCATCATTAAGAATAATTAATGCACAAAAGTATGTTGTATAAGGTGGAAAAACTATCTTTACGCTTAATTTATTCACAGATTGATAAAGGCGGGAAAATTATATATAGAGATTGAGGCAGCTCCAAAGCCAACTATTACTCCAATGTCAAGTCAGTTTAGGTTTAAAATATAACAGTAGCATGAAGAGATTAGCATTATATTTCGTAGGTCTGGTTTGCATACTTTGTAATTGTACTGCGCAGACAGTATCACCATCGGCAAAAGATAATTCACAACAAAATCAGAATAAGCAACAGCAACAAAACGTCAAAGGGCAGAAGTCTACACCAACTTACAGCATTATATCTGTAGAAAACACTTATAAACTTCGATGGACAGGTAAGGCTTTTACTGGTCTACACAAAGACAAAGCAAATACATGGCTTATAAAAGCAGTGGTGAAGGGGTTGGATGCTAAGTGGCTTAAACATCCTTTTTCGATTACAACAAAAGATGTATGGCTGCTTAAAGATTGTCTACAGAAAGATGTAGTAGCAATCGTTGCCTTGGAGTCTGCAGAGGGGAGGTGGAGATTTCCAGTCATCAACAAGGAGTATTTCATGATAGAAGAATGCGAGGCTCCCTTGTATGCTGTTCCATATTTTATAAACGGCAGATTCTATATTATTTGTCTTACACCTTCATTTCAAATCAAAGGAGATGAGATGTACCCCACTATTGATAGAAAAGAGCTGCAAGAAAAGGTATTGATGCCACTGATGCAGTCTTTCAAATAGCATATTTGTAGTGCATGTTAAAGGTAAAGGCTGTCATTACATCAAAAACTTGCAGAAGTCATCTGCCCTACAAAATATTTCTGTAACCTTGTCCTCAGTAATCATAGCAATCTTTATTTGCAGCTATTTGTATATTAGCTTCTTAAAGTTAAAACCAATTTCGCTAATCACCAAATTAACAGAGACTTATAACTCGTCGAACTCACGTTAGTTAGGACCTCTGCCAAAGGCCTGCCCATTTAAAGATATCTGCCCACTCACAACCATTTTTTTTACATCCCGTCCAGTTACCTGGCGTACAAGGACATCACTAATACATTCATATGGAGTATAAAAGCCTTTAACCAAAACCTTACGACCATTTCGTAGAAAATAGCAGACATCTTCATCAAAACCTATGGCGCCTTTCTTCTCTTTATAGAACTGAGACGAAAACTCGTAATGTCTTCCATCTACTCCTTTCACTCTAAAATGATCGCCAGTGCCTTGTACCTGTAATCCGCTACGTAAGCAGAATGCATGCAATTGTGGATAAGTGAAGAAGAGATTGTAAGACCCAGAACCCTCTTCCTTTTCCGATAAGGTTACAAGCATATAAGGTTTCATTCCTGTATCGATAAATATACTGCTTTTATAGTCATCCCGAACTGCTAACAATTTAAGAAGTGAATCACGTTTTTCCTCAGATGGGAGATCTGACAACAGCTTAACGAGCCTCAGTTGGTTCTCAGCCCATGCCTGAAATGTCTCTTTATTAACACCATTACCATAGCTGTCTATTAACTGATGAAACTCCATCACATCATTGTAAAACTGCTGACATAACTCCTGTCGATTAACGACATAATAGATTTGATGCTCAATATAGCAACCCTTCTTCTTACCAGATTTATCAATGACTATATTATCCGAAGGCGGTACACTCGCACCATGATTCAGGTCATAACACGGTCCTTGCATATACATGCGAAGATAATATTGAACCTTCTCAGTCAGTCTCTTGTCACCAAGGAACTGGTCGAAAGCATCTATCAGATGCTTTGCACGCCAGATATCATCAACCGTTCTCAGCTCTAACCTGGCTGGTTTTAGATAGAAATCTAACTCGGGGAAGTGGGCCCAGAGACGTCGCGTGAGTGCATCGAATTTCTTCATAGGTCCGTGTTCAAACTCTTTTGCTCGGCGCAGAATAACTACTTTCTCAAAGTCATCTTCGATTCCATGCTGGTTTTTCATCATTGGAAACGGATAACTGTTGATATAACTTGCCACATGAAAGGTGTCTTTAGGATAGTCTGACAATGTAAATGCCCAAATTCTTATATCCTTTGACAAGCCACGATTTGTTTCATACTTATCAGAAAGTACAATACGCTGCCCTGGATAATTTTTCTCAAGATAAGCCATGACTTCCCCAGAAGAATTAAAGCTGGGGAAGCAGCTATCCAACATAAATAGCACTAAACCCACCAACACATACAAGGGAATTCTATGTAAAACCGTCTTTGTTTTCATAATCAAATTTAATGTTATTCAATATCTGCCACTACATATTCTGATCTTGTCCCGATACGGAATTTACCTCCCCAGATACCGATACCAGAAGAAACATAGTATTGCGTATTACCTTTCTTTAATGGTCCGAAAGCATCTTCATAAATGAAAAGAATCAAGGCAAATATTATTATCATTGCTACATTCATATTCCTACCTTATATACTTTAACTTAACCATTATCTATACTCAAATCTAAGCCACAATCGTACTTTACTTAAACTCCTCTTATACTTTAACTCACGTTATATTACTCTCCCTTTCTTTTGCAAATATAACTCTTTGCATTGATTTTTGCAAGAAAGTAAATGAAAAAGCAGCAAATGATTGCTCACTTGCTGCTGTATAGTAATAAGGTTTTCTATATAAGCCATCAAAGTTTTCCCTGTAAGTTTCTGTTCTTATTTCTTTGTCAGACGAACATACAACAAGTAAAAATATGGTTCTTCCGTTAAATGCGTAGATGCCTATCATGCAATGCATATAGCCTTAATGT
>ERZ772945.552-NODE-552-length-29778-cov-7.092016_pt1 | contig 29778 bp, 27 predicted proteins | sample MGYA00511681_ERZ772945 | MGnify/ENA primary metagenome ERZ772945 (study PRJEB29015, sample SAMEA2737943) | human oral metagenome | biome: human oral; feature: human-associated habitat; material: dental | place: China | collected 2143 ...
TCAACCACCTCATCGTCTCAAACACCGACACCTGGGAAGAAAAACAAGGCCACTAGATGGCCGTGTGGGTAAGGACCTACGCCACCACCATCGCCGCAGTTCCCGCACACATGAGAGCGAGGCCTAGCAGGTAGCGCCGCGTGAAACGCTCGTGAAACGCCACGGCTGACACCGCGACGGTCACGAGAATCGACAGCTTATCGATGGGCACCACGACCGATGCAGGCCCATCTTTCAAGGCGTGATAGTAGGCCAGCCATGACGCGCACGTCGCAGCGCCCGACGCGACGATAAACGCGACCTCCCGGCCGGGAATCGACCGGACCTCGCCAAGGCGTCCCTGCATGCACACGATCACCCACGCCATCGCCAGCACCACCAGCGTGCGCACCGCCGTCCCCAGCGTCGGATCCACACCCGAAATGCCGACCTTCCCGAGGATCGACGTCAGCGCCGCGAATAGTGCGGACGCGAGCGCGAACGTCAGCCAGCTGCCACCCCCGCGCAGCGCACGCGGCAGGCCTGAGAGGTCGGAGGGCTCCACCATGAGAAGCGTCCCCACCGTGATGACGACGATTCCAATGCCGCCCCACACGCTCACGGGTTCACCCAGCAGGATGAGCGCGAGGATGATCGCCAGGACCGTCGACAGCTTATCGATGGGGGCGACACGGGATACGTCCCCCCGAGACAGTGCCGCGAAGTAACACAGCCACGAGGCCCCCGTTGCCAGCCCTGACAATACCAGGAACACTAGCGAACGCTCGTCGATGACGGTGACGTCGGGGGCTGTGCCGGTGAGGACAGCCATGCCCCACGCGCCAACGGCCACGACGACCGTTCGCAGTGCCGTCGCGACGGTCGAATTCGTCGACGCGACGCCCGCCTTAGCCAGGACCGAGGTTAGTCCCGCAAACAAGGCAGACAAGCAGGCCGCGACGATCCACATGAGACCAGCCTAGGCCCGACGCTGACGTCCGCGCACCTGAGAATAATGACGGTGTGTCATGGGCGCCAAATCGCAGAAAAAGTAGGCTATAGTTGTCGCGTATCCAGGCCTCGTGTTGGGGTCACAACGCAGTGTAAAGGAATGACATGTGGGGCAGCCTCAACAAACCGGGTGCTCATGGTGAAAACGTCGGGAATGGGCGAGACCTCCAGCGTGAAACAAGCGGTGGGGAGTTGACGGCAGCTCAACGGAGCGAGGCTGAACAGCATGCGGTCGAATTCCTGAAGAAGCTCGTGCGCGTGCCCGGCGTGCGCATCAACCGCGACGACTTCCTGCGCCAGGAACTGCGTGAGCGTGGTGTGCCCGAAGAGGTGATTCGGAGGGCGATCGACACCAGCCCTGCGTTCGCCGGTGTCCCGCTAGCCGATCTCGATAGGCTGGCTGAGCAAGCTATCTCCTACGAGACGAACAAATCCGCAGCAATGTCCTTCGCGGCGGGTATCCCCGGCGGCTTCGCGATGCTCGGGACGATTCCCGCTGACATCACGCAGTACTACGTGCATGCCTTCAGGATCGTGCAGAAGCTTGCATACCTCTACGGATGGCCCGAATTGCTTAGTGCGAAGGAAGAGGTGGATGATGGGACGATCGGGATCATCGCTATTCTGTTTGGTGTGATGCTCGATGTTGAGGAAGCTGCCATGTCGCTTTCCTCATTTGCCAGTTCGGCTGTGATGGACACGGTTAAAAAACATGTGACTAAGCAGTTCCTGGTGAAGACATCATGGTACCGGGCTGCCAAAAAGACTCTGCAGTATATCGGCGTCAATCTGACCAAGAAAGCCTTCACTCAGGGATTCTCAAAGGTGCTCCCCGTCATTGGTGGTGTTGTATCGAGTGGCTTGACTTTTATGTCGCTTCAGTCGCAGTCATCTCGACTGAAGAAACACCTGCGCGAGCTTCCTCCTCCCGGTATTGATAATGAGACGTGGAAGCGGGTCATCACAGCAGCGAACTCTGTCGAACAGGAACCGAGTATCGTGGGTGCTGTCGATGCGGCTTTCCAAGGGAGAGTTGGGATCGCTGCGGTTGGCGTGGTGAGTGCAGCGTCGGGTGTCACCAGCGGCGTCAAGGGGCTCTTCGGTTGGAATAAGTAGCATCTCGGAGACGAGGCCGGGGCTGGGGAGGCGCTTAACTACGAACGAAGCACAGGCCTCGGCGCAGTGTTTAACGGGCCACTGTTTCCTACTTTTTCAGCCCCGGGAGAGGGAAAACCTGCCACCATATGCGGGTGAATGAGACGACGAAACCGCCCCTGGCCTCGTCCCAGACCGAGGCGGGCCCCCTGATCCTGCAGGCCTTCGCCTGGGACATGGTGCCGGACGCCAGCCACTGGCGCTACCTCGCCCAGCACGCCCAAGCGATTGCGGACCTGGGTGTCACCATCATCTGGCTGCCACCCGCCTACAAGGGAACGAGGGCATCAACGACGTCGGCTACGGCGTCTACGACCTGTACGACCTGGGCGAGTTTGACCAGCGTGGCTCCGTGCCCACGAAGTACGGGACGAAGGACGAATACCTGGCCGCCATCGAGGCCCTGCATGAGGCGGGAATCGCCGTGTGCGCCGACATCGTCCTCAACCACCGCATGGGCGCCGACGCGACCGAGACCGTGCGAGCCACCCCGATCAACCCCCAGGACCGTCATGAGGCCATCGGCGAGCCCGAGATGATCGAGGCGTGGACCCGCTTCACGTTCCCGGGGCGCGCGGGCGCGTACTCGGACTTCACGTGGGACTGGACGTGCTTCCACGGCGTCGACTGGGACGAGGCCACCAAGCGCAACGGCCTGTGGCTCTTCGAGGGCAAACACTGGAACGAGTCCGTCGACACGGAGTTCGGCAACTTCGACTACCTCATGGGCTGCGATGTGCACGTCACCGAACCCCGCGTCAGCGAGGAGCTGGACCGCTGGGGTCGCTGGTACGTCGAGACGACCGGCGTGGACGCGCTGCGTCTGGACGCCGTCAAGCACGTGGGTTCCGACTTCTACGCGCGTTGGCTGAGCGACCTGCGCACCTCCACGGGCCGCCTTCTGCCCGCCGTCGGCGAATACTGGAACGGCGACGTGCGTGAGCTCGAAAGCTACCTGGCGAGGGTCTCCGACGTCATGCTCTTCGACGTTCCCCTGCACTACCACCTCCACGACGCGTCGATTTCGGACGGCAACGTCGACTTGTCCCGACTGTGGGAGAACACGCTGACGGCGTCCCACCCCGACCAGTCCGTCACGTTCGTCGAGAACCACGACACCCAGCCCGGCCAGTCGCTGGCCTCAACGGTTGCCACCTGGTTCAAGGCGGCCGCTTACGCCCTCATCCTCTTCCACGAGGCTGGGGTTCCCTGCGTGTTCTGGGGTGACCTCCTCGGTTCTCCCGATTCTGACGACCTGCCCGCCGTGCGCGAGCTGCCGATCCTCATGGGGATCCGTGCCCGCGCGGCCGTCGGACGCCAGCACAATGCTTTCGACGATCCCGACGTGGTCGGTTTCGCCCGCGAAGGCAAGGAAGAGATTCCCGGCTCCGGATGCGCGGTCATCCTCTCCGACCGTATGGCGTCAGACAAGACGCTCTACGTTGGAACGCGCCACGCGGGCGAGGAATGGGAATGCGTCATCGGCGGCCACCCGAGCGTGCGTGTCGCGGACGATGGGACCCTTACCGGCACCGTGAGCGACGGAGGCCTCAGCGTCTACGCGCCGCGCGCGTGAGCGCATCACACGCCCCGGCCTCGTCCCCGTCGACGAGGCCGGGAAACGTGTGCGTACGAGCGCTACTCCTGGGTGCCACCCAGGGCGGGAATGCGTTCGATCTGATCCTTGAAAAAGGCCTCGGCCGACGCGACGAAACGCTCGATGCTGGTCGAGACCTGCGCGTCCGTGAGCCCGTAGCGGGCGGTGACGAACTGCTCGGCGCACAGGCGCTGACGGCCGTCGTCCAGCGACGCCACGTAGACCTTCGGCCACGTCGTCGCTCCGTTCCAGTCATTGCACGCCTGAATGAGGCGCTGACGAAGCTCCATCGATACGTCCTCGGGGATCGCGGCCCACATGCTCAGGTCCGTGCCATCGTTCGCGATCGAAAAGATGAAGTAGCCGCGTCCGATACCCATGTGCAGGCTCTGGTCTTCCACCCTGTAGTTGAAGTCGTTACGGTCGAAGTAATCGATCAGCCGTTGCACGTTGAGCGGACGCACAATGGTGCGGCGCGAAATGGCGGCCTTGCACTCGGCGATGATTTCCGGCGCGTCCTCGTTGGTCGGATCCATGGCGACGCACTGCTCCAGGTACGTCAGCGCGCTCTCCTCCTCGTCCTGCCAGTACAGGGCCGTGCCAATCCGGTAGTACCAGCGCGGGTCCGCCATGCCTTCAGCTTCGACGCTGCGCAGCAGCTCGATCGCGTGCTTGATGTGATCGCGGAAAGAATCCATGTAGGGCTGTGCGTAGTTGATGTAGGCGCGCGCCAGCAGACTCGTCAGCTCGTAATCCATCGCCGACGGGGGCTGCCCCTCGATGAGCGCGATGATCTTTTGGTGTTCCTTCTCCTCGTGCAAGAGATTAATCTGGTCGATGAGCGACGAGCGAGAATCCACGGAATCTCCTTCAAACGATGCCGAATGTGACTGCCTGATCACAAGCATAACAGGGCGCGTGTCGGCTCTGAGCCGCTGATGGAACGCTCGCTGTGTAGGCTGACAGGATGGACCAGACCGGCATGAATGAGGGCCGCGTGAACGACGACCTGCGTGCGCGTATGAGCGAGGCCGATGCCGCCCAGTGGGACGAAATCCAGCAGTGGAAAGCCTCCCAGCTGAGCGACAAACGCCCCCGCGCTATCACGCAGAAGATGAAGTCGGCAGCCCTCGCACCCGTGGGCAAAGCAGTGTCCATCGCACGCAAGGTTCCCGGCGGGGAAGCGCTGAGGCGAACCATGGCATCCGCAGCCCTCGGACTGGTCGAGCTGGCTGCCTCCGCATCCGAGGCCTCGGTGCGCCGCACGCGCATCCTCAAGGCTTATCGCGCGGCCGGACACGACGTGACAAGCCTGCGAGACATCCGCTCTCTGCCTCTCGACCAGGTGCTCGCGGTCAAGCCTCGCCTGAGCCTCGCATACTCGGGTACGGCAGCCGCGGAGGGGGCGGTCAGCGGCGTGTTCGCCTCCGGTGGCTCCCTCGCCGCTGTGCTCGGTATGGGCGTCGCGTCGGCGCCCGGCGTGGGCGTCACCGCCTCGGCGATGGCCGTCGATATTACGACCTTCCTGGCAGCAGCCACGCGTCTCGTCGCCCACACCGCTGCCTACTACGGCTACGACTCCGAGGATCCCTCAGAACGCCTCTTTTCCACGATGGTGCTCTCCCAGGCGATCGACCCGGCCGGCAGCGGGCGTGACTTCGTCGTCGAAAAGCAGGCGACGATGCTCGCCTTCAACCAGGTGATGCGCGACCTCGCGCGCAAGGGATCCCTCGAATCGCTCGGCGGAAGCGCGATCGTGAGCGCCATGAAATCACTCTTCTCAGCGATGGGCGTTCGTCTGGCCAGCCGCAAGCTCGCCCAGATCGTTCCCGTCGCCGGAATCGTCGTGAGCGCAGGGCTCAACGCGGCGCTCATGCGCACCATTGGGGAGACGGCGGATCACCTCTACCGGGAACGTTTCCTCGCCGAGCGTTACGGGCGGGTGGCCGACAGCGGAGAGGCCTCAAGCGCCCTCGTGGTTTCCCCACAGGGCACGGATATCAACGCGGACGTCGCTCGCTACCTCGAACTGACCGAGGCTGAGAGTCGTGCGTAGTAAGGTGGCGTCCCTCTTTCAGTCGAAGGGCTTCGGCGTTGGTGGCGGATGCGAAAACGCTACTGCCTGATGGTGCGCAGAGGACGGTCATGAGCGAAAGCACGGAGGAGATGAACGACGCGATCGACGAGATGCGTGCGCGCATGAGCACTGACGACCTCGCCCAGTGGGATGCAATCCAGGAATGGAAAGCCGCGCAGATTCGCCCCATCAGGCCTCGTGTCATCTCGCAGCGTATTCGCTCGTATCTGCTCGCGCCCCTCGCGAAGGCCGTTTCTCTTGCCCGCAAGGTGCCCGGCGGGGCGGCTGTCACTGGTGCGGTGGCCTCTGGGATCCTCAAGCTCGTCGAGCTCGGGACATCAGCCGCCGAGTCTTCGATCAGCTGCGAGCGAATCGTGAGGGCTTTCCGTCGGGCTGAGTGTGATATCGAGTGCCTCGAGGACATCCGACACTTGAGCCTGGCGCAGATTCGCTCAGTGAAGCCGCACCTGAAGGTGGGCTATTGCGGGGTTGCGGCCGCCGAGGGAGCGATCAGCAGCATCGTCGCGTCGGGAGGATCGGTCGCTGTGCTTGCCGGACTAGGTGTTGCCTCGGCCCCCGGTGTCGGCGTGGTGGCGGCCGCGATCGGACTCGACATTATGACGTTCCTAGCATCCGCGACGCGCCTGGTTTCTCACACGGCTGCCTACTACGGGTACGACACCGAGGACCCCGCGGAAGACCTTTTCGCCGCGATGGTTTTGTCCCAGGCGATATCTCCGGAGAACGAGGGCAGCGCCTTCGTCGTCGAGAAAGAGACCTCGATGCTCCTTCTCAACAAGGTGATGCGTAAGCTCGCCAGGCGCGGATCGATGGAGACCATCGGGAACAATGCACTCACCGCGTCGGTCAACTCCCTGTTCGCGGCTCTCGGAGCGCGTCTCGTCGGCATGAAGATCGCCCAAATTGTGCCGATCATCGGCATTATCGTGGGCGTGAGCCTCAACGCGTCCCTCATCCGCACCATCGGCGTGACGGCGGATCACCTCTACCGCGAACGTCTTTTGATGGAGCGTTACGCGCAGGGGGAGGATGAGGATTCCCCCGCAGCGGGTGCTACGGGGGAATCCAACGAAGATGATCTGGATGCGCAGATCACGCGCTACGTCGAGCTAGCCGAGGCCGAGGGACGCCGATAGCGCGCCCGCACGATCAGCTCCTCGAGTTCCAGTTCTGCCAGTCGTTCCAGTCGTCGTCCTGAGCGTCGACCGAGATCATCGGCATGCGCGCGGACGAGGCCTGGTCCTCGTTCTCCGCCTCAATGGCGTCGTTGTGGTCCTCGCGCTGCTTGCGGCGCTTGCCCCAACCCCAGCGCTTGCGGCGCTTCGACTCGCCCTCCTGTTCGCGGCGTGCCTCCTCATTCCATGAGAATTCGGAGTTCCAGTCTTCCTGGAATTGGGCGGGTACCGCCGGCGCCTGGGGCGTGACGGACGGCTGCGGGGCGACGGACGCCTGGGGGGCCTGGGGGGCCTGGGGGGCCTGGGGCATGGTCGGCGTCTGCGGTACGAACGGAGCCGGGGGCACGGCCGTCTGAGGTGCCTGTGTATGCGTGACCTGAGGCGTTGTCGGCACGTACGGCGCGGCCGGGGCAGCGGGAGCGGCTGCCTGTTCGGGGGCAACAGGTGCGGTCTCGGCGCGTGTCGTCGCAGACCAATCGAAGGAATTCACCCGGCGGACACGAGGAATCTGGGCCGTCGGGAGCTCACCAGCATCGATCACGGGATCAAACGAGGCCTGCTGCGTAGGCTCAGGTTCGGGCTCGGGTGCGGGAGGGACGATGAGTTCCGGCTCAGGTTCGGGCTCGGGTACGGGGGCGACGACGGGTTCCGGCTCGGGCTCGGGTTCCGGCTCCGGTTCCGGTTCGGGCTGAGGGATGATGATCGGTTCGGGCTCGGGCTCGGGTACGACGACGGGTTCCGGCTCCGGTTCCGGCTCAGGGACGACGGCCGGTTCCGGGACGACAAGGGGTTCCGGCTCGGGCTGGGGGATATCGATCGGCTCTGGTTCGGGCTGAGGAACAACGATGGGTTCTGGCTCAGGTGCGACTCCATGCCGAACCTTCGGGATCAGCATTGTTGCAGGAGCATCATCTTGGTCTGCGGGCGGCGCCGGCACAGGGGCCGAGACGCGCGACTCGCTATGTGCCAGCTCAGTTGTCGGGTGCTCGTGGTAGACATCGGCCTCGTGCGTGAGGGCCGTGGCCGTCGAGACCTGCTCAGCGGGGATGCCCCGGGCGGGCGTCGGAATATCCGCAGGAGCAGGAACAGGATCTGCTGGAGCTGAGGGCATATAGCGATCGGAGCGACGCTGGGGGGCACCGGCAAGCGCAGTGGCGTCCTGCCCCTGGGGGAAACCCGGAGCATAGTTCGCAGCAGGTACGTCCGACCCCTGAGCCATCGGCTGCATCGACTGTGTCGGCTGCGCAGGGAAAACAGCGGGGCGGTGCCCGTCGCGCGAGCGCCTGCGCTTTGGAGGCTTCGCTTCCTGAACGGGAGCCTCGGGCGCGGGAGCCGCAGGTTCGGGACGCGACTTGTGCTGCCAGACAAAGCCGGTATCACGCGGCTTGGGCTGTGGGAGCGAGGCGAGATCGAGCGCAGACGAATCGGCTGCGGAGGGGCGTCGCGTTGCCTCGGGCGAAACCGTTGCTCCTCGGCCCTGATCCACTGCCGGGGCGGTGGCAGTCCGTAGCGACATGTCTGCGGATCGATCCGCAGCGGAAGGCCCCGAGGCCTGCGTCCCCTGAGGGGCGCTCGGGCGACGTGCGTGGGACGGAGATGCGCTGTGTCCTGCCCCCTGGTTGGACTCCTTCGAGCGCTTTGAACGAACCACGTAAATGACGATGACGACGACCAGCACGATGACGATGAGGCCGACGATTAAGGCGATCAGCAGCCCGAGAGAGGGGCCCGAAGAGGAATCGGAATCGGACGAGGCGGGGGCTGAGCTGGCGGAGGGCGCTTGACTGCCGGGAACAGGCGTTGCGCCCCACAGATCCTTCAGTGCGTTCGCACCGGCCGCCGCGGACGGATTCCCGCCGGCAGCAAGTGTTCCGTTCACCGTGATGACCTGCGGGACAGTGCTCGTCCACGTCGACACGGAGAGTGCTCGTCCCTCGTAGGTCGTTGCAGAGGTCGCTGCGCCCGATGTTGCGGACTGTACTTCGCCTTCGACGCTGAGAGACACGGAGGCGAAAGTGAGGGAAGTGCCGAACGTTTTCCGATACGCGGCAAGGGTCTGGTCGGTGCGAGCGGAGAGCACGAATGTCCCCGAGTTCTGGAGGGTGAACTCGGATTCATCCTGGGCGCGTGTGTACATCAGCTGCATGTGGCAGATAGTGGCGTCGTCGCGCGTCACGAACTCGACGCGCTGGTCCGTGGAACTACCCGCGTATGGTGTGCATGTGGATTCACTCATCGTCCGAGAGGGATCGACGATGGTCAAGGTGTCGACGAGCTGGCCGTCCTTGGTGAGGACGTATGCCTCCGATAGGGTCGGGGCGTCCGCTGCGTGAGCGCCGAATACGACCGTCGACGTGATGAGCAAAGCCCCGAGCGTGGCGCACAGGGCGCGAAAGAATCGCATGCAGTCCTCCTGATATGAACCACTCGATTATCGTCTGTTCGTGGATGCAAAGCAACGAGGGGCGCGAGTAGCGATCTCGCCTGACCGGTCGGCAAATAAAAGTGTGGAGGCTGTCAAAGGTGCGCGTCCTGTATTGACAAGGTGTGATCGTGTCCTGTCACGTCGTATGACAGGTATCTACCTAAGGTCAGGTTTTCGATGACTGGTTGGGTGAAAAACTGATGAACTGAGGAGGGGCCCTCTGAAGTGTTGACCTGCCACGCGTGCCGATATTCCCGAGATGACACGAATTATCACCGAGGGATTCCTTGACTATCCTTTGCGCATCATGCTCAAGCACTACCTCTACCGTGCGGAGCATTACCCGGAATGTGTCACTGTAATCAATCGCATGCTTGCGGATTCTTACCAGCAGGTCCGTCATGCCCTCGTCGTTGAGCATGAAGGGCGGGTTGTGGGTACGGCACTCCTGCACGATCGCACGGTTGGATTTGTCCGGAGCTTCCTCAGTGGCGGGTATGAGTTCTTTCGCTATGCATCGCCCTTGCTCGTGAAAGAGTGCTTGGACGCTGTGGGTTCAGGGGACCAAGTGACGGCTGAGAAAGGTGACTTCGACTGGTATCTGGAGGTGCTCTCCGTCGATAAGCAGATGCGAGGGCGCGGTGTCGGTCGTTGGCTCGTCTCGCAGGTTCTTCCGGACTATGTGGCCAAACGTGGCGGGCGCGTATGGATTTGTGACGTCCACCGAAGAGAATGCACGCTTTTACCTCAATGGCGGGTGTGAGTTTCTGGATCGATTCGACATACATCTGCGCGATGAAACATGTCCGATTTGGTCCTTTCAGAGGCGCGCAGAGCTTCTTTGATGAGCGATTCAACGGGCCAATTGCGTTGCGCTCCGGCTTTTCGCGCGGAAACTTGCTTTTTTGCAGGTCATGGCGCGTGATGCACGTCCCGCAGTTCCGCTTGACTTCAAGGGCTTGAGGTCTTTTAGGGTGAAGCTATGGCAGGAACTGGCTCCGGGCGCACGTACTCCATTAAGGAGGTAGCGGCGCTCGTTGGCTTGCCCCCGTCCACCCTGCGCTATTACGAGGATGTCAGCGTTATTCCTGCCATCGCTCGCGATGCCTCGAGCGGGCATCGCATATACACCGAGGATGATCTCGAGCTACTGACCTGGGTGTCGTGCCTGTCTGCTTCCGGGATGTCGATCGCGGACATGCGCGAATATGTCCGCTCCGGCCTGGGTGGGGAGAGGGACATCTCCGAGTTTGTGACCCTGCTGGAACAGCAGGATGCCCGCCTCCAGGAGGAGGGGCAGATTATTGAGCTTCGTCGTGAGTTTTTGCGCACAAAGATTGCCTACTGGCGCGCGATTAAACACGAGGATGCCTCAGAAGCTGAGCGCTTGGATATCGATGCGCGCGCGCTCGCGGAGCGCCTCAAGAAGTGGTCAATGCGTTCGTGAAAGCCTAGTGGGGTGGTCTTCATGCCTGCTCCGAACTCCGCCCCGCTAGGGGGCACGGGGCCGCGTATCCGGGTTGGATGCGCGGCCCTCATTCATGGTCGCCCCAGAGTCCAGTAGGGGATGTGTCGTCTCAGGTAGGCCATCTCCCGCTCGATCGTTGGAGCAAGGTGCTCCCAGGTGAGAGCGTCGTCCCCGTGCCATGCAATTTCGCCGATGACGAGGAGTCTGGGGAGGAGGTGGTAAAAGAGCAGGTCTGGGGTCGTTACCGAAGTGGACCAGGCGACGGCCTCGACGCCTTTGAGTCGCTTGCTGTGGAGCATTGGCGGGAGCTGATCAGCGAGCTGGCGCGCGGTGAGTGGGGACTGGGGTGACGAGGGGTCAGCTGCGGGGTGGTTGAGGGTGAGCAGGTCGGAGTCTGCGAGTACCCATGAGGCGCCCGACGTGGCTGCATCCTCGTTCTCGGTTCCGCTGTGGCGTGAGGAGAGGAAGATTGTCCCAGGTGGTGGGCCGCCGTAGGCGTGGATTGCCATGTCCCATGCGGCCGCGCGCCGGCCATGGAAGTGGAGGACGCGCATGGCTCTGTCGATGAAGAGGCGCTCAATGTCTTGTCCCGAGCCGAGACCAGCCCGTGCGAGCCGTCGATCGCGTTCCCACTGGCTCCAGTCGGTCCAGGGGATACCGATATGGATGATGGGGGAGGGGAATAGGTCGCACGCGTGGTGGAAGGCTGCCTCGACGAATTGGAGGGATGAGGCGAGGGGCCACAGCGTTGAGTTGTCCTCTTGGGGGGGGAGACGAGGTCGGGGTTGCCCAAGTGCGGGTATGCGCGGATTGTGGCGCCGGCTGCGGATGGGATTGAGATTTCCGGAATGATGCTCACGTCCCGCTGCGCGGCGAAGCGAACGAGGTGTCGAATGTTTGCGTCGGAATAGAAGCCCTGCGTTGTGTGCGCGGGCGATGTGCGCCATGTGCCCGATCGTTGAGGCGCGCACGTGCGGTCGTACCAATGTGCGGGATCTCGTGGAATCTGTGCTCCGACAGATGTGAGCGCCGGGTAGCCGGGTACTGGGAGACGCCAGCCTGCATTGTCTGTTAGATGCCAGTGCAGGATATTCAGGCGGTAACGCGCCATGACGGTGATGATGAGCTCCATGACGGGGACTGGCCAGAACGTGCGTGTGGAGTCGATGAGGAGGCCGCGCCATGAGCATGCCGGTGGCCTGGTGGGATCGTGAGGGAAGGGGGAGGGTGTTGTCGCCATTGCGTTTCCTAGAAGTGGACTTACTAAAGTGTAACAAGCGTCACTTATGCTGAGGGTTGGTTTGAAGGGTGTCAACCTCTTCAGTTTCAAGGGAAATGGCGAATATCTTCCGACTGTCGGGTTTGTCGTTTAGGGATACAATATCTCTGCTAATGTGAACCTAGTCATACTCAAAGAGGAGTGTTTCATGCTGTCGACTGACACAGTGTCTCTGAACCCCAACCCGCTCGTGCAGGCCCTCGGAAAGCCCGCGAAGGAGTTTACGAAAGCCGACATCATCGGCTATATCGAGGACAACGGCATCCAGATGCTCAACCTCCGCTACGTCGGAGGGGACGGACGCCTGAAGACCCTGAACTTCGCGATCCAATCCAAGGCCCACCTCGATCGGGTTCTGACTCTCGGAGAGCGCGTCGACGGTTCCTCCCTGTTCACATTCGTCGAGGCGACCTCCTCGGACCTGTATGTCGTGCCGCGCGTGGCTACCGCATTCCTCAATCCCTTCTCGCACATCCCGACCCTCGATATCCTCTGTGGCTTCTACGATGTTGACGGCCGCCCCCTGGCCTCGGCGCCCCAGGAAATCCTGCGGAAGGCTCAGCGAGCGCTCAAGGAGGAGACGGGCTGCGAGCTGCAGGCCCTCGGTGAACTCGAGTACTACCTCTTCTCGGAGGAAGAGGAACTGTTCCCCGTCGAGCCTCAGCGCGGCTACCACGAATCCGGGCCCTTCTCTAAGTGGGAGGACGTGCGCACGGAGACTCTCGCGCACCTCGTTGCCATCGGTTGCTCGGTGAAGTACGCCCATTCCGAGGTCGGTAACTTCGTCGCCGACGGGCGTCAGATGGTTCAGCAAGAGATCGAGTTCCTACCCGTCGATGCGCTGGATGCTGCCGACCAGATGGTGCTCGCCAAGTGGGTGCTGCGCGAAGTTGCCCATTCCTATGGCATTCATGTCTCCTTCTCGCCGAAGATTGCCGTGGGGCAAGCCGGATCGGGCATGCACTTCCATACCCGCATCGTCAAGGACGGCGTCAACCAGTTCTCGACGGGATCTGGCCTGACGGACACAGCGCTCAAGGTGATCGGAGGCTACCTGTCGCACGCAGCATCGCTCACAGCGTTTGGTAACACCGTCCCCACCTCATTCCTGCGCCTTGTTCCCCATCAGGAGGCGCCAACCTCGATCTGCTGGGGCGACCGCAACCGCTCCGTTCTGGTGCGCGTACCTCTCGGCTGGCAGAACATCGACGATTCGATGTTCCGTGATGCCAACCCCATCGAGCCGCCGATCGCCGACCTGCCCAATGACTCTCAGACGGTGGAGCTGCGCAGCCCCGACGGGTCCGCAGCGGTCCACCTGCTCCTCGCCGGCATCGCCGTCGCCGCGCGTATTGGCCTGACCGAGCCGGGCATGGAAGAGTACGCGCGTGAGCGCAAGGTCGACGGCGACGCATCGCAGACCCCCGGCCTCGACCAGCTGCCGGCCTCCTGCTTCGAGGCCGCCGGCAGGCTTCTCGCCCAACGCGAGGACTACGAAGCGAAGGACGTCTTCCCGTCGGGCCTCATCGACTCGTGGGCGTCCCGCCTCATCGACCTGGGTGACGAACACCTGCGTGATGACCTGGCGGACTCGCGTGTCTCTGTCGAGGAGCTTGTGCAGCGCTACTTCCACATCGGCTGATCCATCGACAAGTGGCCCCGACCTCGTCCCCGAGGCCGGGGCCACTGTGGTCTATGGCCGACTAGGAGTGGTCGGGTGGGGAAAAGCGTTCAGCGCCCGACTGCGCGTCAGAACGGTCGCGGGCCTGCGCGCTCGCGGATGCATTCTCCTCGGACGTTGACGAGGGCGGCGCGAGAGACCGCCTCCCGTAGGGGGTGGCAGCACTCTTTCGTGCGGAAGCGGAACGTCGCTGTGCCTCGCGCAGCGTAGCATCACGGTCGAACTGCGCGTCGGCAGCCGCCCGGCGCGAACGCGCCGATCGTCGCGCGAGACCGGTGATAACGGCCAGCGCAAGGACACCAGCCGTGATCGCCATAATCGGAGTCAGTGACCGTGCGGTGGAGGTGTGCTCGCGTTCCCGCGGGGATGAAGAAGACGCTGAAACGGGCGCCGACGGTGATGGGCCGGTGGAGGAGGCCGCGGTGGGCGCGTCGGCGTCAACGGTGCCCGTCGCGCTCACGTTGCCGGTGACGCCACGCCAGGTGACCGTGCTCGCGTCCGTCTTCGTCGATGCCCCGGGGGTGGTGATCTGCCCGTCGTTCGAGGCCTCGACGATGACGGAGCTATGCGCGATCAGAGTGACGGACTCGATGGAAGCAGAAGCATCGGGGGAGGCGAAGCCCTCCAGGAGACGCGTCGACGTTGATTCGAAGTGGAACACCCCGCCGTCGTCGACGGAGACAACCTCGGCGCCGCCGTCCTCAAGGTCCCACGTGAAACAGCACCCGTCCACGCCGTCGACCGTCACGAGGAGAGAAGACGTCGCCTTGGCGGCCGTGCCCATCGACTGACACTGCTCGCCAATGAGTGCCTGATCCGTCACCAGCGTGACCTGATGGGTTGCGCTCACGCCGGGTGTCATTTCGTAGACCTCGGTCAGGCGGATCTGCGTCGGGTTGTCGGCGAGCGTTGCACTCCCGCCCGCGGTCAAGGCGAGAGCCCCTGCGGTACCGAGCAACGCTGGCACACACCTCATGCGGCCTCGTCCTCCGCGCGCAGGCGAGGAACCGACGTCTTCTCCGGGCGAATGCCCGCCTTATCCGCGTAAAACGTGCGGATAACCTCCATGTCGGCGCGCACGTCACCCGTCAGCTGGTATGTCGGACCCCAGCCGAACGTGTGGGTATTGCGGTCGATGAAGCCGAGCTGAATCGGCACGCCCGCCTCCATCGCGATGCGGTAGAACCCGGACTTCCAAAAGTCGCGGCGCGAGCGCGTGCCCTTTGGAGTGATGCACAGCGTGAACGAGTCCGCCTCGCGAATGCGTGAAGCGACCTGGTCGACGAGGCCGTGCGCGGCGCTGCGCTCCACCGGGACGGCGCCGATCTTCTTGACGAACCAGCCGAGCACCGGTGCCTTGACAACGGAATCCTTCACCAGGAAGGAGAACGTGCGCCCGGACTTCCACATGGAGATCGCCATGAAAACGCCGTCCCAGTTCGAGGTGTGCGGAGCGCCAATGACGATGACCTTGTCCGGCAGAGGCTGCGTGGAGAGCTTCCACCGGGAAATGGACAGGTACGCGGACGCGATCGCGGAAGTGAGAGCCATGAGGGCCTTTCTGGTCGTAGCTGGGGCTAATCCTACCCGTGGGTCGGTCAGTCCAGTGATTCCACGGCGAGCGTCTGCGTCATGATGTGGGGATGTCCCGGCCATAGCGTGAGCGCCCGCTCGCGCACGGCCGCCGTCTCGACGCACACGAAGTTCTGCCACTCGCCCTCACCGATGTCGCTCAAGGTGGCCGCGCCCTGCGACCAGGGGTTCCACACGATCGTCGAACCTGAGCCGTTTTTGTCCACGATGATGCGTCGGCCCAGCTCCGGGTCGATGACCTGGACCTGCTGGGTGGACGTGTAGACGCGGTCGGTGGGGCCAATGAAGGTGATGTCGCCGCTCTGGGTGGCATAGCGCTCGCGGACCTTGTCGTAGTAGCGTTCGCCGTCTAATCCCTCCACCGTCACGTCCTTGACGTCACCGACGTGCAGGTAGGTGTGCAGGGCCGCCTCGATCGCGAAGGGGTGGTCGTCCTCGTTCGTGACGGTCAGGGTTGCGTTCAGTTCGTCCCCCGCGGATATGTCAAGGCGTGCGCAGAACGAATGGGGATAGAGCAAGGAGGTTTCGCCCGTGTGGTGCAGCTCGAAGGAAAACGAGGCCGGGGCGTCGTCCGCGCGCCGGGTGCTCGAGCGCAGCGTCCAGAGCGACGTGCGGGCAAAGCCGTGCGCACCTGCGCCGTCCCCCGGCATCGTCGGGGAATCGGCGGGGCTGCCGAACCAGGGGAGGCACAGGGGGATGCCGCCGCGGATCGCCTTCGTGCCGTCAAACACCGCGCGGGAGGAAAGCCACAGGACATCGGAATGGCCGGTGGGGCGCCATGACAAGAGGTGTGCACCGAAGGGGGTGACAAGGGTCGAGGCCGCGGAAACGTCTGCGCTGAGCGTCGCGATGTCAGTCATAGTATTCAGTAAACGCCATCGCTTGTTATCGAGCAAATAGACCGGCCGGAGGTCGCTGAGATGGCCACCTGATGACCGTGACGTGGCGGAATTCGCAGGGTGGGGATCGCATTGCCCGTCGTTGAGCCGATATTCTTGAAGACGTATGCGCGTGAAATCGGTTCGAACCGCTCGTCTTCGCGACGTGCTCACCCCCAACACGCATAAATCTGTATCCACATTTGAGGAGTCCACATATGTCCACGCGTCCCGACCTGCGAAACGTCGCGATCGTCGCACATGTCGATCACGGAAAGACCACGCTGGTTGACGCAATGCTCTGGCAGTCCGGAGCGTTCTCCGAGCGTGACACGGTTGAAAAGACCGGTGAGCGTGTCATGGACTCCGGCGATCTCGAGCGCGAGAAGGGCATTACCATTCTCGCGAAGAACACCGCCGTCCACTATCGCGGCCCCGCCGCACAGGCTCTCGGCCTGGAAGATGGCGTCACCATCAACGTCATCGACACCCCTGGCCACGCCGATTTCGGTGGCGAGGTTGAGCGTGGCCTGTCGATGGTCGACGGCGTCGTCCTCATGGTCGATGCCTCCGAAGGCCCGCTCCCGCAGACGCGCTTCGTGCTGCGTAAGGCCCTCCAGGCTCACCTGCCCGTCATCGTCGTCGTCAACAAGGTCGACCGCCCCGACTCGCGCATCGGAGAGGTCGTCTCCGAGACCACCGACCTGCTGCTCTCCCTGGGCGAGGACCTCATGAATGAGGGCATCGACATCGACGTGGACTCTCTCATGGACGTCCCCGTCGTCTACGCCTCCGCCAAGGCCGGCAAGTGCTCCCTGGAGAACCCGGGCGACGGCCAGCTGCCCACCGAGGACCTTGAGCCCCTGTTCGAGACCATCCTGAACCGCATCCCCGGCCCCTCCTACGACGAGGACATGCCGCTGCAGGCACACGTCACCAACCTGGACGCTTCGCCGTTCCTGGGTCGTCTCGCCCTGCTGCGCATCCACAACGGCACCCTCAAGAAGGGCGCGGACGTGGGCCTGGCGCGCCACGACGGCACGATCCAGCGCGTCCACATCTCCGAACTGCTGGCCACCGAGGGCCTCGAGCGCGTGTCCACCGACTCCGCTGCCCCCGGCGACATCGTCGCGGTCGCCGGCATCGAGGACATCATGATCGGCGAGTCCCTCGTCGACCTCGATGATCCGCGTCCTCTCCCGCTCATCACGGTCGACGACCCGGCCATCTCGATGACCATCGGCATCAACACCTCGCCCATGGCTGGCCGCGTCAAGGGCGCCAAGGTCACGGCCCGTCAGGTCAAGGACCGCCTCGACCGCGAGCTCATCGGCAACGTGTCCCTGAAGGTCCTGCCCACCGAGCGCCCCGACGCCTGGGAGGTCCAGGGCCGTGGCGAACTCGCGCTGGCAATCCTCGTTGAGCAGATGCGCCGCGAGGGCTTCGAGCTCACCGTCGGCAAGCCGCAGGTCGTCACGAAGGAGATCGACGGCGTCCTCAGCGAGCCCATGGAGCGCATGACGATCGACATCCCCGAGGAATACCTCGGCGCGGTGACGCAGCTGATGGCCGCCCGCAAGGGCCGCATGGAGACCATGGCAAACCACGGCTCGGGCTGGATCCGCCTGGAATTCGTGGTCCCCGCACGAGGCCTCATCGGCTTCCGCACGCGTTTCCTCACCGAAACGCGCGGCACCGGCATCGCCTCGTCCATCGCTGACGGCTACGCGCCCTGGCAGGGCACCATCGAGCAGCGCCTCACGGGCTCCCTCGTCGCCGACCGCGCCGGCCAGGCCACGCCCTACGCCATGACGAACCTGCAGGAGCGCGGCTCCTTCATCGTCGAGCCCTCCTCCGAGGTCTATGAGGGTCAGGTCGTGGGTGAAAACCCGCGCGGCGAGGACATGGACGTGAACATCTGCCGCGAGAAGAAGCAGACGAACACGCGCAGCGCGACCGCCGACGTGTACGAGTCGCTGACCCCCTCGCGCAAGCTGACCCTCGAGGAGTCCCTCGAGTTCGCGGCCAACGACGAGTGCGTTGAGGTCACGCCCGAGGCCGTGCGCGTGCGCAAGGTCGTCCTGGACGCCCAGGAGCGCTTTAAGATCGCCGCTCGCGAGCGTCGCGCCAACCGCTGAGCCGCGTCGCCCCTCCGCCCGCTAGACGGTGGGCGGAGGCGGCACGCGCTTGCCTGTCACCATCGTGCGGGCATCGACGCGGACCGGCCCGCGCCTCGTCGCGACCGTGACATGCGTGGGAGCTACCTCGAGCGCATCTCCGAGCGCATCGTGCAGCCCGTCAGCCAGGCGGTAGCGGATGACGATCCTCTCGCCGACCCTGAAGCTCATCCACGGCAAGGCGGGAATTGCGCCAGGGTCGCGTGCGGAAATTTCCTCGCGCGTCCCATCCGTCGCACTCGACTGAATTGGCGTATTTCCGCCGCTTGTGGGGCTCTTGGTGACGCGGGGTGACTCGGGGTTGCTCATACGTGAATAATAGAATCAACGAGTCTTTAGAACTGACCAGGAGGAACGTCTCATGACCTACGTCATCGCGCAGCCCTGCGTGGACGTCAAGGATCGCGCATGCGTGGACGAGTGCCCCGTCGACTGCATCTACGAGGGTGCCCGTTCGCTCTACATCCACCCCGAGGAGTGCGTGGACTGCGGCGCATGCGAGCCCGTGTGCCCGACCGAGGCCATCTTCTACGAGGACGACCTGCCCGATGAGTGGTCGGACTACCTGCGCGCCAACGTCGACTTCTTCAACGACCTGGGCAGCCCCGGTGGCGCCCAGAAGACCGGCGTCCAGGACTTCGACGATCCGATGATCGCCGCGCTGCCGCCTCAGAATGAGGACTGGAAGGCCGAAAACCTCTGACAGTCGATAGGGTAGGGGTATGACCACGATCCTTCCCCGCCCCCTTGACCTGCCCGAATTCCCCTGGGATCAGTTGGCGCCCGCAAAAGCGTGTGCGGCCGAGCATCCCGGGGGAATTTGCGATCTCAGCGTCGGAACACCCGTCGACGATACGCCCGCGTTTATCCGCGAGGCCCTGGCCGAGGCGTCCAACGCGCACGGCTACCCGACGGTGATCGGCACTACCGAGGTGCGCGATGCGATCCTTACGTGGGGACAGCGACGGGGCATGGTCGACGTCGGCCGCGGCGGCGTGATCCCCACGATCGGATCGAAGGAAGCAGTCGCCTGGATTCCCGCCCTCCTGGGTGTGTGCGTGGGCGACACCGTCCTCGTGCCCGAGGTTGCCTACCCGACCTACGACATCGGCGCCCGGCTCGCGGGTGCCACGCCCGTCGCCGTGGATCCGACGACCCCCGAGCGCTGGCCCGAGGCCGCGCTCGTCTACCTGAATTCCCCGGGCAACCCCGACGGCCACGTGATGAGCAAGGACGAGCTGCGTGCCGTCGTCGCCTGGGCGCGCGCCCATGGCGCAGTCGTCGTCTCCGACGAGTGCTACGCGGCGCTGCCCTGGTCCGAACCCTACGTGAGCGAGGGCGTGCCCTCTCTGCTCGATGCGCACGTGTGCGACGGCGATGCGAGTGACCTCCTCGTCCTGTATTCCCTGTCCAAGCAGTCCAACCTAGCCGGATACCGCGCCGCACTGATTTACGGTGATCCCGCACTGGTCGCGCCCATCGTGAGCGTGCGCAAGCACTCCGGACTCATGGTGCCCGCCCCTGTCCAGCACGCGATGGCGGTCGCTCTGCACGACACTGAGCACGTGGAGCGCCAGCGCGGCGTCTATGCGGCGCGTCGCGCCCTCCTCCTCGATGCGCTGACCGATGTCGGCCTTGACGTCGACCCCGACAGCGCCGCTGGCCTGTACCTGTGGGTCGCCGACCCCGCAAACCCGACGGACTCGTGGGCGCTCGTGAACCGCCTGGCTGACCTCGGCATCCTTGTGGCGCCCGGCGACTTCTACGGCACGGCCGCACACGGGCGCGTGCGCGTGGCCCTGACCGCCACCGACGAGCGCGTGGCTGCCGCAGCCGAGCGCATCCGAGAGGCGTGGAACGCGCGCTAAGAGACGCGTCGATCCAACGAGGCCGGGGCCACCCGCGCACACTGCGCACCGGTGGCCCCGGCCTGGTTGGTAGGAAAACTCAGTTCGACGCGTGCAGAGCGTCGTTGAGCTCGATGCCCATGACGCCCGCGCGGGCAATAGCCTCGATACGGCCGGTCTGGGAGTTGCGGCGGAACAGAATGTTCGACGCACCCGACAGCTCGCGTGCCGCGATTGTGCGCGGTTCGGCCTCGCCGGAGGAGTCAATGAGCGTGACCTTCGCGCCGGCGGTCACGTACAGGCCGGCCTCGACCACGCAGTCGTCGCCCAGAGCGATACCTAGGCCAGAGTTCGCGCCGAGGAGGCAGCGCTCGCCCAGGCGCACGCGCTGCTTGCCGCCGCCCGAGAGGGTCCCCATCGTGGAGGCGCCGCCGCCCACATCCGAGCCGTCGCCGATGACGACGCCCTGCGAGACGCGGCCCTCGACCATCGAGCGGCCCAGGGTGCCAGCGTTGAAGTTCACGAAGCCGGCGTGCATGACGGTCGTTCCCTCGGACAGGTAGGCGCCCAGGCGCACGCGCGTGCCGTCGGCAATGCGCACGCCGGTCGGCAGCACATAGTTGACCATCGGCGGGAACTTGTCGACGCCCTGCACGGTGACGGGGTGGCCGTCACGGGCGCGCAGGCGCAGGCGGGTTGCCTCAAAGTCTGCGACAGCGCACGGGCCGGCGTCCGTCCACACGACGTTGGGCAGCACCGCGAAGATACCGTCCAGGTTGATGGTGTTGGGCGCCACCAGGCGGTGGGAGAGCAGGTGCAGGCGCAGGTAGGCGTCCTCCGTCGATGCGGGGGCCTTCTGCAGGTCAATCGTCGTGGTCACGACGACGGTGCGCACGCGGCGCGCGTCATCGACGCATTCCAGCACGGACAGCGAGGCCGCCAGTTCCTCGTCGGTGCCGGGCTGCCCCAGGTGCGGGGCGGGGTACCACGTGTCGAGTGTCGTTCCGTCCAGAGTGATCGTTGCGAGGCCGATGCCCCATGCAGTGCTGTTGTCCATGTCCCTACAGTACGGGGCAATGGGAGGGGGTCGGCGCTGAAACTCAGGGGCGCGGCGCATCCCACAGGTGGGGCCAGAACACCCCGAGCTCGGTGGCCATGGACCGCAGCAGGGGCAGGGAGATGCCGACGACCGAGTGATAATCGCCTGTCACGCCCTCGATAAAGGGCCCGCCGAGCCCGTCGACCGTGAACGAACCGGCAACGTGCAGGGGCTCGCCGGTAGCCACGTACGCGTCGATCTCGGCATCCGAGATGTCCCCGAAGTGCACCTGGGTCGACGCCGAACGGGTGACCCTTGCGCTTACCGTGCGTTCCTCGGCTGTGCCCTCGTGCCTCGACGAGGCCGGGGCAAGGATAGCCGCGCAGTGTCCTGTCCACAGGGTCGCGGTCGTGCGGCGCATGGCGCGAATGCGCTCGCGTGCCACGTCGGGGGTGTGGGGTTTGCCCAGCATCTGTCCGTCAATCTCGAGCATTGAGTCGCAGCCGACGACGAGGACGGGCTCGCCATCGGGAAGGTCAGGAGCCTTGTCGGGGGCGCTCAGCGAGGCGCAGACATCCGCGCACTTAGCTGCTGCGAGCGCTGCGACTTCGTCGGCGGGGGTGGTTGTGCCGCCACAAAAGGCTCGACCTCCGGCGAGCGTGGCGAGGACGGCGTCCTCGTCAACCGTTGATACATGAACGATTGGTGTGATGCCGGCCGCAATGAGGGTGGCGCGGCGGGCAGGGGATGCTGAGGCAAGAACAAGGCGCATGAGGACATTGTCGCCTAACGTGCTTCCTGCGTACAGACAAGGTGCAATTTGGTGCAGGAATCTCGGTTTTCGCAGGTAAACGTGCAATTCTCTAGAGAAAAACCCATCAGACTACTACAATTGTCAATGTGTGAGGTCGCATTCCCGATGTGACTTTGAAAAGTGATCTGATATACCGTTACCCGCTGATGTGGTGTTGAGTCAGCCCAAAGAGGAGGGATTTGCGATGGATGAGCGCGCGGCTTCGTCCCCTGCAACTCCTGATGACCTGACCGCAACAAGCTACGTTCCTCAGCTGCTCGGTGGTCATCTGACGTATTCCGCGCGCGACATTGCGGAGGCGACGAATACGCCTATCGAACGTGTCTTCCGTTTCTGGATCGCTCTCGGCTTCCAGGCTCCTACCGCCGATGACAAGGTTTTTTCGCAGCGCGACCTGGATGTTTTCAGTCGCTGGCATGAGCTTGTCGAATCGGGCGGCATTGATACATCGACCTCTCGTTCCCTCCTGCGCGCGAACGCTCACCTGGCCGACCGTCTGGCTCTGTGGCAGTTCGAGGCCCTGGTCGAGGACTCGATGCGTCGCTTCATGCTGGATGACACGACTGCTCGCATGTACGTGCTCGACCATATGCGTGAGTACATCGACGTCTTCCAGGAGATGTTCACCTATGCGTGGCGGCGTCAGCTTGAGGCGGCGCTCTCCCGTTTCGACCGCGAGGTCTCCCAGCGCGGGCACGAGGAGCGCCATAATCGTTTCCCGCTCAACCGCTGCCTTGGCTTCGTGGACATGGTGTCCTACACGTCCTCCTCGACGATCCTCGGTGACGCTCTCGTGGGGCTCATTGAGCGCTTCGAAGAAGAGAGTCGTAACGCCGTCATTGAGGAGGGCGGTCGCGTCGTCAAGATGATCGGCGATGCTGTCCTCTACATTGCGGACGACCTGTCGACCGGCCTGCGCGTGGCCACGTCTCTGATTGAACGCCTCAATGCTGATGATGAGATGCTGCCGGTGCGCGCCTCGTTGGTGCGCGGCGATGTGTTCTCGCGTTCGGGCGATGTCTTTGGCCCCACCGTCAACCTTGCATCTCGCCTCGTGGACATCGCGCCGGTGGGCAAGATCCTGACGGATCCGACCACGGCTGCCGCCATCGCGGCCGGCGAGGTCGGTGACGGATATGAGCTCGAAGAGTTCCCGACCGCAGACTTGCGTGGTTTCGGTCCAGTCTCGCCGTACCTGCTCTCGAGCGTTGTCAACTAACGTTCATCTCGCAGTGTGAACGAGTGCCTGAATGGCCCGGATGGCGGGTCAAGAAAGGTGCAAGTTTTGGTTCGGAATTGCTAAGATGAACGCGTGACTACAGTTCTCCTCGTTGAAGACGATCCGGCCATCTCTGAGCCCCTCGCCCGCGCACTGGGCAGGGAGGGCTACGACGTGCGTGCACATGCGACGGGCGCTGATGCCCTCGCCGATGTGCGTGGCGTTGACCTGGTCGTCCTGGACCTCGGCCTGCCGGACATGGACGGCCTGGATGTCGCTCGCGAGATCCGCTCCTCCGGCAACCGAGTCCCGATCCTGATCCTCACTGCCCGCACGGACGAAGTTGACATGGTCGTCGGCCTTGACGCCGGTGCAGATGACTACGTGACGAAGCCATTCCGTTTGGCCGAGCTTCTTGCCCGCGTGCGCGCCCTCCTGCGCCGCCAGGCCGCAGAACCCGTCGAGGGTGAGCTGCGCGCGCAGGATATTCGCATGGATGTCGCCGCACATCGCGCCTTCGTCGGTGATGTCGAGCTGAGCCTGACGGCCAAGGAATTCGACCTCTTGCGCGTCCTTCTGCGCGAGGCCGGATCCGTCGTCGCCCGCGACACCCTCATGCGCGAGGTCTGGGGCACGGATCCGACCGGCTCCACGAAGACCCTCGACATGCACGTGTCGTGGCTGCGTCGCAAGCTCGGCGACGACGCGACCGACCCGCACTACATCACGACCGTCCGCGGGATGGGTTTCCGCTTCGAAAACGCTCGCTGAACGCCGCTGAGGGAGGCTCGTCATGCGCGCACGCGCGGTGAGGATGATCGTCTCGGTCGTCGCCGTCGTGTGCCTTCTGATGGGACTCCCCGGCGCCTTCTTCGCGTCCGTCTCCATCTGGGCGTCCGAGCAGCGAGGCCTTGAGGTCCAGTCCCAGTCGATCTTGCAGAGCGTTGAACGCAGGTGGGCGGCGGGGGAGAGCACCGACCCCGCGACCCTTGCCTCGCTTGTCACCGATCAGGCGAAGAGTCGGGGCGGCGAACTCGCGTATCGGATTAAGGTGCCCGATGCGAACCTCGTCACCAACTCGAAGATCATCCCGGGCCGCACCATGACGGCCATCGCCTCGTCCCCCAGCGGAATCTCCGTCCAACTCACCTCATCCGCGTCGGCGGCACTGTCGCGCATTGCGTGGACGTGCTCGCTTTTCGGAGCTGGCATGGCCCTGTCGATGCTGATTGGCTGGCTCATGGCGCGTGCCCTGTCGCGCGATCTGTCCGCTCCCCTCATCTACCTGGCCGCCCAGGCTGAGCAGATCGGTTCGGGCGGTGTGCGCGCCCGTGTCGAAAAGTCCGGCATCGAGGAAATCGACCTGGTCTCCGAGGAGCTGGCCCGCACCGGTGAACGTATGGCGGGCCGACTCGCGGCCGAGCGTCAGGCCGCCGCCGATGCCTCGCATCAGCTGCGCACTCCTCTGACGGCGCTGTCCATGCGCCTGGAGGAGATCGAACTGATCTCCACGGAGGATGAAGTGCGCGCTGAAGCCCGCACGTGCCTCGAACAGGTTGAGCGCATGACGAACGTCGTGACGGAGCTCCTAGACGTCTCGCGGCGACAGACCAGCCAGACCGAGGCCATCCACATTCTCGAGGTCTTCAACACGGCCCGCGAGGAGTGGGAGGACCAGTTCGAGGCCGCCGGACGATCCCTCGTATTCCTCGACGAAGCTGAGCGTCCGATCCTCGCCGATGCTGGAAAGCTCGGTCAGGTCCTGGCCACCCTCATCGAAAACTCGCTGCGCTACGGCAACGGGACGACGCGCGTGTGGGCGCACGCGGGCACGTCCAAACGCGGAGTCGTCATTGAAGTGAGCGACGAAGGCGAGGGCATCGATAAGAGCCTCGCTCCCGATATTTTCGAAAAAGGTGTCTCGGGACACGGCTCGACGGGCATCGGCCTGGCCCTGGCCCACGACCTCGCGCAGGCCATGGGCGGCCGCCTCGAGCTGAAGACGAACAAGCCCCCCGTTTTCACGGTGTCGGTCGCGGCGATTCCCGCATCGCTGGACCCGGACCGCGTGATGCCTGAAGGACCCCTCATGTCCATGGGACGCCGCTCGCGGCGCTTCTAGGGGCGCGATAGATTGAAGGAGTGGAACACGAGATGCGCACACCTCCCACCGTTGCCGTCATTGGCGGCGGACAGCTGGCACGGATGATGCAGGAGAGCGCGATTGCGCTCGGAATCAACCTGCGCGCACTTGTCGAGGCCGACGACGGGTCGACCGGGCAGGTGACGGTTGATAAGGCGGCGGGGGCTCCCGCTGACCTGGATGCGGTCCGCGCGCTTATCGACGGCGCGGACGTCCTCACCTTCGAGCACGAGCACATTCCCGCGGCCACCATGGAGGAGGCTGCGCGCCTCGTCTCCGTTCAGCCCCCGGCGAAAGCCCTGCTCTACGCGCAGGACAAGCTCGCCATGCGCGAGCGCCTGACTGCGATGGGTATTCCGTGCCCCGCGTGGGCCCGCGTCGAGGACGAATCCCAGCTGGAGGAGTTCGGCGCCACGATCGGTTGGCCTCTCATCGTCAAGACACCGCGCGGCGGTTACGACGGGCACGGTGTGGCTGTCGCTCATAGCCCCGCAGACGTGGCCTCCTGGTGGGGGCATGGTCCCCTCCTGGCCGAGGCCCTGGTTCCCTTCAAGGGCGAGGTGGCTGCTCTGCTGGCGCGCACCCCGTCGGGCGAGATTGCCTCGTGGCCCGTCGCCTCCACCGTGCAGGTGGATGGCGTGTGCGCCGAGGTGACCGCTCCCGCCGTTGGCATTCGTCCCGAGACGGCTGCCGAGGCCCGCCGCATCGGCGAGAGCATCGCCTCCGAGCTGGGAGTCACCGGCGTCCTCGCCGTCGAAATGTTCGTCGTCGGTGAGGGTGCGGACGAGCGCGTACTGGTCAACGAGCTCGCTATGCGTCCCCACAACACGGGGCACTGGACCATCGACGGGGCGATCACCAGCCAGTTCGAGCAGCACCTGCGCGCCGTCCTCGATCTGCCGCTCGGCTCGACCGATCTGCGTGCTCCGGGCTCGCACTCCGTCATGGTGAATCTCCTCGGCTCGGCTCACGCTCAGCCCGCGCGCGCCCTCGCGGCCGCCTTCCGGGCCGGGGGAGAGAATGCAAAAGTCCACCTGTACGGCAAGGAAGTGCGCCCCGGCCGCAAGCTCGGACACGTCACCGTCGTCGATCAGGACCCCGCCCTCGCCCTTGAGCGGGCACGGGCTGCAGTCGCCGCCCTCCGGGGCGACGCGCCCACCGACTAACCTTCCACCCACTGACGGCCGCGGGACCAGGTGCCCCGGCCTCGTCCCCCTCGAAAGGACTGCCCATGACCACCGACCTTGACATCCAGCTGACCGCCACCGGCGATAACCCGATCGTCGGCGTCGTCATGGGTTCCGACTCTGACTGGCCGACCATGGAGCCCGCCGTTGCTGCGCTCGCGGAGTTCGGCATCGCCTGCGAGGTCGGCGTCGTCTCCGCCCACCGCATGCCCGAGGACATGGTGGCCTATGGTCGATCCGCATCGGAGCGCGGCCTGCGTGTCATCATTGCCGGAGCTGGGGGAGCGGCCCACCTGCCCGGCATGCTCGCAGCCCTCACCGAGCTGCCCGTCATCGGCGTCCCCGTGCCGCTCAAGCACCTTGACGGCGTCGACTCCCTGCACTCCATCGTCCAGATGCCCGCCGGCGTGCCCGTCGCGACCGTCTCCATCGCGGGTGCGCGCAACGCGGGCCTGCTCGCCGCCCGGATCCTCGGTGCGGGCGAAGGCAAGCACGCCGAGGGCCTGCGTGCCCAGATGCGTTCGTTCCAGAAGGATCTGCGAAACGTTGCCAGCGCGAAGGGCGCGGCGCTCGCTCAACGCGTCAGTCAGGCACGCTGAGCAACGCAAACACAAGCACGCTGCGGGTAGCCCTGAGGGGTCGGTGCGTCGTATCCTGGAACCATGAGCATTCTCGTTTGTGGCGGCGCCGGTTACATCGGCGCGCATGTTGTCCGCCTCCTGCGTCAGCGCGGGGATCGCGTCGTTGTCGTCGACGACCTGTCGAGTGGTAAGGCATCGCGCGTCGGCGACGCCAAGCTCGTGAAGCTTGACGTGACGCTGGACGAAGCCCGCTCGGCGCTGTCTACCCTCATGGTGGACGAGGACGTCACGGCCGTCATCCACTTCTCCGCACGCAAGCAGGTCGGCGAGTCCGTCGAACGCCCCGCCTGGTACTACCAGCAGAACATTGGCGGAATGGCCAACGTCCTCCTCGCAATGGAGGACGCCGGAGTCGACCAGATGATCTTCTCGTCCTCGGCCGCAGTGTACGGAACTCCCGAGCTGCCGGTGGTCACCGAGGATATGGCCGGTCACCCCATCAACCCCTACGGCGAGACGAAGCTGATCGGCGAATGGCTGATGGCTGACTGCGAGCGCGCTTGGGACTTGAAGTGGATCGGCCTGCGCTACTTCAACGTTGCGGGCGCCGGGTGGCCTGACCTGGCCGACGACGCCGTCATGAATCTGATCCCGATGGTGCTGGACCGCGTTGAGCGAGGCGAGAGCGCGAAGATCTTCGGCACGGATTACGACACCCCTGACGGCACCTGCATCCGCGACTACATCCACGTCCTGGACCTCGCAGAAGCGCACATCGCGGCCCTTGACGTGCTGGCCGAGGGGCGTCAGCCCGACCATCACACCTATAACGTGGGGACCGGCCTGGGCACCTCCGTCCGAGAGATCGTTGACGGCCTGCGCCGCGTCATCGGCTGGGACTTCCCCGTTGAGGAGCTGGACCGCCGCGCCGGCGACCCGCCCGAGCTGATCGGTGATCCGCTGTCGATTGGTGTCGACCTCGGCTGGAAGGCCAACAACGGGGTCGAGGAGATCCTCACCTCCGCCTGGGAAGGCTGGCAGGCGGGTCCTCGCCCGATCACCGTCCCCGGCGCCTGAGTACCTGTCGGCGCCGATAGAGCACCGGCCTCGTTCCGAGAAGGAAACGAGGTCGGTGCTTATATCGTCGAACGTCGAGAGCGCGATGCTGGGCGCAGTGCGTTAGATCCCGTCGACCTGGTTGAGATCCGAGGTCGTCAGCGTACCGGCGCGCAGCTTGGCGAAGAAATCGTCTGCGGTCGTATCGCGCAGCAGGACAGCAGATGCTCCCGCGTTCGTCGTAAAGTTCAGCGACTCGATTGGCGGGACGCCCATCATCTGATTCGACGAGGCGGAGCGCAGTGCCCACACGAGCGAGGCGACCGTGAACACAGAGGAGTCTTCGTCGACCGTGAAGGACTTGGAACCCGCGCGCTCCACGCGCAGGGTCTTCGCGGGATTAATGAGGGTTGAGGGCGAGGCTGCCGAGGAAATAACCTTCGAAATGACCTGGCGCTGACGCTTCGTGCGGCCGATGTCGCCCTCGGGGTCCTGGTAGCGCATACGCGAGAACTGCAGCGCGGTCGTGCCGTCCACCGTGTGGCAACCCGCGGTCCACGTGAGGCCGGAATATTGGTCGTCGGCGTCGTTGTCGTAGCACAGCTCGACGCCGCCGACGGCGTCCACCATGTCGGGCACGGCGCCCATGCCGATCTGAACAAAGTGATCGACAGTCAGGCCCGTCAGCTTCTCGACGGTCTCGACGAGCAGCTGCGGCCCGCCATAAGCGTAGGAGGCGTTGATCTTGTCCCAGCCGACGCCCGGGATCTCCGCGTAAGTGTCGCGGGGAATCGAGAGCGCAACCGTCTGTCCGTTCGGGGCGACGTTGACGAGCATGATCGAGTCGGCGCGTTCGGAGTCGTTGAAGCCATCCTGGACGGCACCGTCGGCGCGCGAGTCGGAACCCGCTAGCAGGTAGGTCGTGCCCGGAGTGTCGGCGGCCCCCGACAGGGCGCTCACGCGCCCCATGTTCGTGTTGGCGTCCCACATGAGGAATCCACCCCACGCGAGGACGAGGACCAGGCACAGGGTCTTGAGGATCGGGTGGCGCCGCTTGCGTCGCCTCGGTTTCGCAACAGGAGCCGTGGGAGCGGCAGGCGCGGCCGGCGCGGGTGCGGGTACGCCTTGGGGCCGATTGATCGTCACCTGACGAGGCCCGTTGCCCGACGGGGCATACGTGCCCGAGCCCGACGAACGGCCGGAACCCGGCGCGTAGGACGGAGGGTTGGTGGCCGAGGCCGGCTGGAACGACGGCGGCTGCTGGGCCGGGGTTCGGCGTGGGAAAATCGACTGAGAGTCCCTCTGTGGCTGATCCAGCGTGCGGGGCATCAGCGGGCGAGCCGCCGCGGCCTCGTCGTCCGAGATCCTCCACATTT
>ERZ772945.555-NODE-555-length-29718-cov-55.302565_pt1 | contig 29718 bp, 25 predicted proteins | sample MGYA00511681_ERZ772945 | MGnify/ENA primary metagenome ERZ772945 (study PRJEB29015, sample SAMEA2737943) | human oral metagenome | biome: human oral; feature: human-associated habitat; material: dental | place: China | collected 2143 ...
TAAATGTTGCGGTGGCATGGCTGACCTATGCACCACAACATTTATTATAGAACCCTTTTTCTGTTTCAAGCAAGGATGTGACTGTATGCTGCTTCTCTCCATGCTCGCGCTCGGCGCATTCATCGGATTCGTCGGCGCGGGCGGCGCGGGCGTCGTGATCACGCTCCTGACAGTCGGGTTCGGCGTCCCCATCCATACCGCGCTCGCCGTCGCGCTCGCCTCGATGGTCTTTACGACGCTATCGGGCGCCGTCAGCCATTTCCGCCAGCACGAGGTCATCGTAAAGACGGGCGCGATCCTCGGCCTCGGCGGCGCGATCGGCTCCATCATCGGCGCAAACGTCTCGAACGTCATGCCCGCCAAGATTCTGAGCCTGATGACGGCGCTGATGATCCTCTCAAGTGCCGTCATCCTCTACATCAAGATCTACCACGGCGAATGGCTCGCCGCGCATTTCCCCGTGCGCCGGACACTCCTCACGGGGCGGAAGCTTTGGCTTTTCGGCATGCCGATCGGCATGGCGAACGGTTTCCTCGCAGGCGCGTTCGGCATAGGCGCCGCCGCCTATATCCAGCTCGCTCTGATGGTCGTCTTCGGCGTGCCGCTCCTCCAGACGATTGGCACATGCATGATGATCATCCTGCCAATCTCCGCCTCTGGCGGCCTCGGCTACCTCCTCAACGGGCGGCTCGACATGGAAATCTTCGTCCAGACCCTGCTCGGCCTCATGATCGGCGCATGGTTCGGCGCGAAGGGCACGCACCTCGCCCCGCTGCCCGTCCTAAAGGCGGCAATCGTCGCGCTTCCGACCATCGGCGGCGCAATCATGTTCATTTTCCATTAAAAGCGCCCCTTCTCCACAGAAAATAGCAGAGCGCCGTCGCGGCAACGACTGCCGTGCTGACCACGCCGTAAAGGACGGCATACCCGAAGGATGCAACGACGAAGCTCAGAAGCGCCGCCGCAAGGCCGACGCTTATATCGAGCGACCAGAAATACGTCGCCGTCGCGACGCCGCTCCGCGCAAGCGGGACGCTGCGCACCGCCATCGTCTGAAAGGCGGGGCTGACTGCGCCGAATCCCACGCCGAGCACGGCGGCAGAGACGAGCAGCCCTGCCGTGCTCGCGACCTGGCTGAAGAGAAGCATGCCCACGCCGAAAAAGGCAAGGCCGGGATAGACCGTCCAGTCCGCGCCGCGCACATCGAAGACGCGCCCGATGAAAGGCCGCGTGACGACGATGACGGCGGCAAAGACGGCGAAAAAGAGACTCGTCTGTGCCTGCAGGCCAAGGCTCTTCGCGTAGAGCGGGATAAACGTGATGATGCCGCCATAAGCAAAGAAGACCATGCCGCCGAGGAGCGCCATCGGGACGGCCTGCCGCTCGATGAAATCCGACAGACGGATGCCGCTGCGCTTTCGCGGCGACGGCAGGATGACCTCGTCGGGCAGGCGGCGGAAATTCGCCAGGACGAGCGTCACCAGTCCTATCCCAGCGACGAAGAGGAAGAGCGCATTCGCGCCGAGACTTCCGATGAGCACGAGCCCGAGCAGCGGGCCGACGACCATCGCGAGATTCGTCGAGAGTGCGAAATAGCCAATCCCCTCCCCCTTTCGCGTCATGGGCAGGACCATCGCCGCCATCGCGGCAGCAGCCGTCGTCGTCGCGGCAAAGATCACGCCGTGCACGAGACGCAGCCCGTAGATGCCCTCTTTCGACTGGAAGAAACTGAAGCCGAGCATGACGAGGAAGAACGCCGCCGTCACCAGCAGCATCAGGCGGCGCTTGTTCACGCCGTCAATCACGCGCCCCGCGAGCGGACGGCAGGCGACCGTGCCCGCCTGGAAGAACGTCATCGCAAGCCCGGCTTCCATCTCGCCGCCGCCGAGCGAATCCATGATGAAGATCGGCAGTGCGGCGACCATGATATACTGCGACATGAAGAGCATGAAATTCGTCCCGCCCATGCTCAAAAACTCCGGCGTCCAAAGGCGCTCCCTCTTGCTATCCGACACGCTTCTCATTTCCCCTTACATAAATAAAAAAGACCCAGCCTGTGCTGGGCGAAAATAACCCTACGTGCATTATAACATAGCGAGTCTTTGCCTTCAACCAAGGCAAACTTCTACTTTCCGAATGGGAGGAATCCATATGGCAGACGATACAAAAGACGACGTGCGGACACAGCCGCACGGACGCGAGCAGCAGATCAAGATGGAAATGCTTGACATGATCCATCGTGGGGAGAGCCCCTACGACGTCATCTACCACGTCGCGAAATGGCTCGAAGGCGTCTCCGGCGAGCCGGGCTATGCCGCCTATGTCGAGGAGCAGATCCGCGCCGTCTACGGCTTTGCCCTAGAACACGTCAAGCCGCTCCAGGACGAGCTGAAGACCGTCGAGGAGCGGCTGAAACGCATTGAAAAATCATTTGAAGATCCCGTTTTCACCGAGGAAGAGCATATCCGCATCGGCTTTGCAATCGACCGGCACAAGAAGAACATCGAACGCCTGAAAGGGCTCATCGAGCGCGCCGAGGCCGACCATCAAGAGGCGACCATCACCAAGAACTAAGGAAGCGCCGATTAAGTGAAGTTGCCCAGATTTGCATAGATGCGCTGTATCTATCTAGGAGACAAACCACAGGCGTAGTGGTGCTACGCCGCGGATTTGTCGACGACGAGAGGACAGTGCAGATATGCGAAGATGAGTGGCTGAATTAATCAGCGCTTCCCTAACCCCGCTTGCAACAGATTTTCACATAAGCCCCATGGCGCCTATGCAAGACACGCTGCACGCTCATAGTTTGTCACTGCGCCTGCGGTCTTTCTGCATGGAATCAGTATTTCCCCCGTCGGCTTCGCGACGGCGCGGCAGGGGCAGAGAGAAAGCTTCTGGGCTTTGCCGCAAGGGTCTGCGTCTCTTGTCCTGCGCATGGGCTGCATCGTCTGCTTCGGCCGGCAGCCCGCCCGATGAAGCGTGCAAATTTCCCGTTCCCCTTTCGCCCCAAGCTGATATAATAGAGGTATCATACGCAAAGGAGGAACGACAAACGCCAAACGAAACCGATGACCTCTGCGAGGTCTGCCGCACGCACCCCGGCAAGGTAGAGGACGCGCGCCTTCATCAGCTCGACGATGACACGAGCCTGCGCCTTGCCGATCTCTTCAAGATCCTCGGCGACCGCACGCGGATCAAGCTCCTTTCCCTGCTCGCGGCAGAGGAAGAAATGTGTGTCTGCGACATTGCCGAAGCGCTCCAGATGGGACAGTCCGCCATCTCGCATCAGCTTCGCGTGCTGCGCGCCGCGCGCCTCGTGAAATTTCGCAAGGACGGCAAGGAAGCATGGTACTCGCTCGACGACGACCACGTCGTCCTCCTCATGCGAAAGGGACTCGAACACGTCCAAGAAACATAACCCAAATCGCCCCGAAAGGAACATCGCTATGAAACACTCCCGACTTTTTCGGCACGGTCTCGTGACGGGACTTGCCCTCCTCATGATGAGCGGCGCGGCGCTCGCCTCGCCGACGCTCTCCTCCGGCTCGCACGGCCACGAGGTGCTGCTCCTGCAGCAAAAGCTGAAAGGCATCGGCTACACAATTCGCACCGTAGACGGCGTATTCGGCGGTGAGACGGAACGCGCCGTCGCCGAGTTCCAGCGCGACCAGAAGATCCGCGTCACGGGCGTCGTCAACAATGCGACGTGGCGTGCCCTAAAGGACGCAAAAGAGCGCAAATGGGGCACGGACGTAACACCGCCCGCAAGCGCAGCCACCATCGACGACCTCCTGCCGCAAAAGAAGGGCGCACCCGCGCCGATGGGAAAACCCATCCTCGCCGCGGGCAAGGTCAGCGCCGTCATCAAGACCGCGAAATCCTATATCGGCACGCCATATCAATTCGGCGGTGCGACCCCGAAGGCGTTCGACTGCTCGGGCTACCTCCAGTACGTCTTTGCGAAAAATGGGCTTTCCATCCCGCGCACGGCAGACGAGCAGTACAAGCTCGGCGCGCGCACGAAGAGCGTCAGCCAGCTCGTGCCGGGCGACCTCGTATTCTTTACGACCTACGAGCCAGGCCCCTCGCACTGCGGCATCTACCTCGGCGGCGGCGCGTTCATACACGCCAGCTCCAGCAAGGGCGTCCGCATCGACAAACTCGAAAACAGCTATTGGCAGCCGCGCTTTTTAGGCGGCAAACATATCGTGATATGAGAAAAACCGCAAATCTGCTCCTCGACAAGCGCCCCGACGCGCGCGGCGAGTTGCTCGGGGCGCTCAATCCGCGTGAAGCTGCTCCCGAAGATAGCGCGCGCCGCGCCGTCCGTCTGCGTCTCGGGGAGTACACTGTTAATCACGCCGACGACATGGACGTCATCCTTCTTGAGGTCTTTGACTGCCTCGGCGGCGTCACGGACGGCGCGCTCGCCCGCGTAGTCATGCGTGAGCGCGCCATCCGCAAGTGGCAGGACATCGGCGGGGTGCGCGTCGGTCAGGACGATCAGGATCTGCTTTCCTGCGCCGCGAAGCAAAGGGCGAACCGCGCGAAGCGCAAGCCCGTCGCGGTTCCACCCGCGCGCCGCGTAGCGAAGCGCCGCCTCGCTCTTGCCGCCTGCAAAAGACTTTAGCTCGGAAAGGACGGTGACGCCCCAGACGCTCGAAAAGGAGACGACTTGCACGGGGATCTGCACGCGCGAAAGCGCCTCAGCAACAAGATACGCCTGCATCGCGACTGCTCCCTGCTGCGCCTCGCGCGAGGCGGACGCGTCGAGCAGGAGCGTCACCGAAAGGTCGGCAGAGACGATCTCCTCGCTCGTATAAAAGACGCGCCGATCGCCCAGATGCACAGCCCGCCACACGAGCGCAGGCGCAAATGCGCCGCTTCGCGCGGCAAGGCGCAGCGGCGCGCGCATGACGGCAAGCGTACTTTCCAGCCGTGCAGCAAGCTGGCGTATGCCCGTCTGACAGACGCGCGCGTGCGCCGCGAGATAGGCGCGGTTCGCCTCCTGCGCGCCCTCGTGCGCGCACCCGCGCGTGAAGGCGATATGCGCCTCTCGATGTGCGCCTTGGCAGATCTCATGCTCGATTGCAGCGCGCGCCTGCTCAGATATAAGCGGCGCGCCGAACGCGTCCGCAATGTCTGCCGCAAGCGCCGCTGACCACGGGCGTTGCCCCGTGACGAGCCCGCGCAGGCCGCCAAAAGGCGCCCCGCCCTGTCCTGCCTCGGACGACGTGACAGGAAGGAGCGCATCATGGAAATGGCGCTCCATCGGCAGAATGCGCCGCAAGAACGCATGGACGCGGCCGCCCAGCGAGATGTGCCATGCGCGACGGCGCAGGACATCCCGAAAGCGAAAGACGAAGTAACGGCGCAGGACGTCCCGCGCACGCGCGACAAGTTCCTCCGTCCCCATATTCCCGTCCCATGCGAGCGCCGCGTAGAGCGAGCGTTCCCACGGATTCCGAAGCCCATGCGCCCCCGTCAGACATTCGCGGCAGCGCGCCGCCTGCAAGGTATGGACGAGGTCATCACGCGCCATCAGTTCCTGCATCGAGACATCAACCTGGTCGGCAAGAAAGCGCCGCGCGTGCTCCGCGCGAAGCCCCTCTAGCGCAGGTCGCCGTGGAATCTCGCGCATATATACGGCGTGTTCCAGCCCCATCCAGACGACATCAGAAAACGTATCCCTTAGAAGCGAATCATCGATCGAGCGAAAGAACTCCGCGAGAATCGCCGCGTCGTAGTGGCGATGGACGAGCCCGACGATACTGTTTAAATAGATATCCGGCGTCCCGTCGCGGTAGAACGCAAGAAACGCCGGCGTAAAATGATAGGCGTCTGCCGCCGCCCAAACGATATTTTTCGCGCGGCGCATTCGATCTGCCCGCCTCATAGGATCCGTCCTTCCTTTGGCACGCGAAGTGCGACGGTGTCGGCGACAAGTTGCCGCTCGTCGGGGTCGAAACATTTATTCGTGATGCCCATCGTGACGGCAGCAAGCGGCGCGACGCCCTCCTGCATGAGGCGGAGCGCGTCCAAGAGACCGCGCAGATCGATCGCGCGCCCGGAGATCTCCCCCTGCCCTGCCTTTTCCTCCAGATCGGCAAAGAGTGCGGCAAGGAGCGCATACGCCTCGCCGCGAAGTCCCGGCACACCCTTGGCGAGCAGACGCGTGATCCCCGCCTCATCAAGCGTCGGCATCTGCAGCACGACAAAGCGCGAGGCAAGCGCCTCATTGAGCTCGCGCGTGCCCGCATAGCCGTAGTTCATCGTCGCGATGAAGCGGGTCGCATCGTGAACCTTGAGCCGATCATAGCCCGGCACATCAATCGAGCGGCGGTAATCGAGAAGCGAATGCAGGACGGCAAGCGCCTCGTTGCGCGCCATGTTGATCTCATCGAGTATGGCAAACCCGCCCGCCTCCGCACACGCATGAACAGGGCCAGGGCGGAAGCGCACCGCCCCCGCCTCGAACGTGTCCATGCCGATGAGGTAGGCGGCGTCCATATTGATATGAAAGGAAATATTCCAGTCCGGACGCGCAAAAATCGCCGCGAGATTCTCCGCAAGCACATTCTTCCCCGTTGCCTTCGGCCCGGAAAGCAGGAGATTTTCCCCCGCGAGCAATGCGGCAATCGCCGCTTCCAGTACCTCCCTGCCGTCGTAGGAATAGCGCGGCATGCAGACGGGGCGCGGCCCCTTCCACGGGTACGCCGCGCGGTAGCGGCGCACGCCCTCGATAAGATGCGGGCTGATGCCCTGCCCCTCCAGCTGCTCCAATGAATCCAACGCGCACGCCCCTTTCTCCATCCTGTACGCAAATCTTACCGAGAAGGTTCGCCATGCACGCACCAAAATCCTATCCTCACCGCCACGTAAAAAAATAAAAAAGAGAGTTGACAAGCTGCGCTTATATCGCTATAATAAATCCTGTCAGTTGCGGCAACGCAAAAGACTTGCTGATTTAGCTCAGTTGGTAGAGCAGCTCATTCGTAATGAGCAGGTCGTAGGTTCAAGTCCTATAATCAGCTCCATTTGAAAGGATGCCTCGAAGCCTTGTGTTTCGAGGCTTTTTCCTTGTTTGGATAGAAACGAAATTGTATACGCAAAACTGCCGGATAAATGATTGTTCATAGCAGTTTCCCGTAATTCCGATATATTGAGCACGTCACGCGTTTATGCTAAAATGAAGGCAACGGAACAGCGACACGAAGAGGATTCACATGATTGATGATATATTGCGCAAGGACGGTCTCTCCGTAAAACTTCTCCAGTTTTGGCGAGTATGAGCCGTACCGCTTTGTTAACACGAAGGACGAGTTCGAAGCCGCTGTCAAAGCTATGTAAAGGAAGCGCTGATTAAATGAAGTTGCCCAGATTTGCATAGATGCGCTGTTCCTATCTAGGAGACAAACCACAGGCGTAGTGGTGCTACGCCGCGGATTTGTCGACAACGAAAGGACAGTGCAGATGTGCGAAGATGGGCGGCTGAATTAATCAGTGCTTCCTAAAGACTTTTCGCCGAATCATCTCCATCTGATTCTCGGGCAGGTGTATCACTTATGAGCGGATTGCGCGTACTCATCATCGACAACTCCATACTCGAGCAGGAGCGGCTCACACAGGAGCTGCGCGCGCGGCTGCCCGTCGGCACGCTCATCGAGACGGTCGCCGACCCCATCGGCGCGAAGGAGAAGGTTCGGCTCTTCCACCCCTCCGCCATCCTGCTGAGCTTCGCGCTTGCCGTCTTTACCGTAAACGGCGAGCGCTACCTGCCGCAGCTCATCGAGGAGAGCCATGCGCCAATCATCGCCTATGGGCTGCTCGAGACGAGCCGCGAGGCGGCGCTTGGCATGGGCGTCTTTGACTATCTCCGCAAGCCGAGCGGCGACGAGGATCGAAGCGCCTTCTACCGCCTGCTCATCGGCGCGATCAAAAAAGCAGCTGATGAGCAGGACGAGGAAGCGCTTCCGATAAAGCCGGGCGAGATCCTATCTGAAGAGCGCTGGGAAATGCAATGCGCCATCCTGCCCCCCGCCGAGCCGCCAGCCGTGCAGACCCCCGCGCCGATCTTCCGCCCCGCCCATCCGACGCTCATTGCAATCGGCGCCTCGACGGGCGGCCCTGATGCACTCTCGAAGGTGCTCACGAAGCTCACGCCACCCATGCCGCCGATCGTCATTGTCCAGCATATCCCCGCGACCTTTTCGGGGCTGTTCGCGAAGCGTCTCGACGGCGAGTGTTCCCTCCACGTCAAGGAGGCGGCGACGGGCGACGTCCTCGCCCGCGACACCGTCTACATTGCACAGGGCGGCAAGCACATGACCGTGCATGGCGCGGGAACAGCGCTCCATCTCGTCTGCGAGAAGGGCGCGCCGCGCCACAACTGCTGCCCGTCTGCTGACGTGCTCTTTCACTCCGTCGCCGAGACGGTCGGCGCGGCGGCAGCTGGCGTCATCCTGACGGGCATGGGGCACGACGGCGCAGCAGGCCTGCTCGAAATGCGCGAGAAGGGCTCGCCGACCATCGGGCAGGACGAAGCGACAAGCGTCGTCTATGGCATGCCCCGCGCCGCCTACGAGATTGGCGCGGTCGAGAAGCAATACCCGCTGGAAGAGATTCCCGTTGCCATCACGCGTCTAGTACGATGATGCGATAAAACACGAATCCCCCTAAAGCTAGGCACGATGCCCTTTAGGGGGATTTTCGTATTTATTCCAGCGTCACGCGCTTCTTTTCTTGAAATGATAGCCCACATAGAGCACGACAAGCCAGATGGGCAGGATAATCGCGCTCGACTGCATATCGGGGATCTGCGTCATGCAGACGATGACGCCTGCAAAAAACACGAGGCAGACGTAGTTTGCAACGGGGAAAAATGGCGAACGGTACGCCAGATGCTTCCCCTCTCGCTCACAGTGGCGGCGGAATTTGATATGCGTCACGCAGATCATCGTCCAGATAATCATTGCCGTACACGTCACAATCGAAATCAGGAACATGAATACGTGGCCGGGGAAAAAGTAATTGAGCGCGACGCAGATGAGCGTGATACCCGACGAGACGAAGATGCCGTGCACGGGGACGCCGCTGCCCGAGAGCGTCTTCAAGAAGGTCGGCGCGTCGTCCGTTGATGCGAGTCCGTAGAGCATACGGCTATTGCTGTAAATCGCGGAATTATAGACCGACACCGCCGCCATCAGCACGACGAAATTCAGGATATGCGCCGCGGCAGGCACGCCGACATTCGAGAAAATCTGTACGAAGGGACTCGCCTCCTTGCCGACCTCGTTCCACGGCCAGAGCATCATGAGGACGGCCATCGTGCCGACGTAGAAGAGCAGGATGCGCCAGATGACCTGCCCGATTGCGCGCGGGATCGTCTTTTCGGGGTGCTCCGCCTCGCCTGCCGTGATGCCGATGAGCTCAATGCCGCCGAACGAGAACATGACGACCGTGATCGAGAGCGCCATGCCGTACCAGCCATTCGGCAGGAAGCCGCCATTCGTCCAGAGATTGCTGACATTCGCGGGGAAGCCTGCCGGATTCGTCACGATGAGGTAAACGCCGAATAGAATCATGCCGAGAATCGCGACGATCTTGACGAGCGCCATCCAGAACTCCGTCTCGCCATACGCGCGCACATTGATGAGATTGAACACCGTTATGATGACGAGCGTCACGAGCGCGGCGACCCACTGCGGCAGGTCGGGCAGCCAAAAATTCATGTAGATGCCGACCGCCGTAAGCTCCGCCATCGAGACAATGACGTAATTGAACCAATAATTCCATCCCGCGAGAAAGCCGGGGAACGCGCCCCAGTATTTCGTCGCGTAGTGGCTGAACGAGCCGGACACGGGCTCATCGACAGCCATCTCGCCGAGCATCCGCATGATGAGATAAATCACCACGCCGCCGATCAGATACGAAAGCATGACCGCAGGGCCTGCGAGCGCAATCGTCGAAGCCGAGCCGTAGAAAAGCCCTGTGCCGATTGCGCCGCCGAGCGCGATCATCTGCAAGTGGCGATTCTTCAGCCCCCGTTTCATCTTCTTTGCTTCTGCCATATTCCATCCTCCAAATTAAAAGTTCCCTCCTATCATAGTACAAAACAGCGAAAAAGGCAAAACGCCCTTGACAAAGAAATCACCGCGCCGTATAATAAGCCAATCCTATCGGTCATATATGAATTTATATTTCAGAAAGAAGGTCATTCCCTTGGCTCAAAACAACGAAGTCGAGCGCGCGCGCAGCGAGGCGCTCAAAAATCACCAGAAGGGGCAGGCGAAACAAATGCTCCTCTGGTTCGGGGCGCTGCTCGTCGGCGCCGTGCTCGGTTGGATGCAGATTGCAGCGCTCAACGAACTCTTCCATTTCATCGCGACGGTCTTCACGCGCCTCTTCCAGTTCATCGCCGTGCCGACGATCGCGCTTGCCGTCATTACGACGCTTGCCGCGCTCGGCGCAAAGAAGGACACGGGGCGCATCTTTGCCCATGCCGTGACGTACACGCTCCTGACGACGATTACCGCCGCGGCAATCGGGCTCGCGCTCTACCTCTGGATCGCGCCGGGCAACCTGCCTGCCGACATCATCGGCGCGGGCGCGGCGGACGTGCCGATGCAGAAGCTCGGCTCACTCTCCTACTACGATCACCTGCTCTCCGTCATCCCGAACAACATGCTCCAGCCGTTCCTCTCGGGCAACGTGCTCTCCGTCATGCTGATCGCGGCATCGGTCGGCCTTGCGCTCGCCTTCATGCCGAAGACGGAAAACCGCGAAATCCTACTGAAGGGTCTGCACGGCGCGCAGGAGCTGCTCTTCACGCTGATCCGCGCGCTGCTCTTCGTCCTGCCCGTCGGCATCCTCGCATTCTCCGCGCAGCTTGCCTCGCAGATTGAGGCGGGCGTCATCGTCGGCGCGCTCGGCAAGTACACGCTCGTCGTCCTCGGCGGCAATTTCATCCAGTTCTTTGTCGTCCTGCCGCTCTTCCTCGTCCTCCGCGGGCTGAACCCAATCCACGTCTTCAAGAAAATGGCGCCCGCCGTCGCCGTCGCGCTCTTCACGAAAAGCTCGGCCGGCACGCTGCCCGTGACGCTCGCGTCTGCTGAGGAGCGCCTTGAAGTCAATCCGCGCGTCTCGCGTTTCGTGCTTCCGATCTGCACGACGATCAACATGAATGGCTGCGCTGCCTTCATCCTCGTCACGTCGCTCTTCGTCATGCAGAATGCGGGCTTTGAGCTGACGATGGGCACGATGATCACATGGCTCTTCGTCGCCGTCCTCGCTGCCATCGGCAATGCAGGCGTCCCGATGGGCTGCTACTTCCTGACGCTCTCCCTCATGTCGTCGCTCGGTGCGCCGCTCGGCCTCATGGGCGTCATCCTGCCGATCTACACGATCATCGACATGGTCGAGACGGCAGAGAACGTCTGGTCCGATTCCGCCGTCTGCGCCATGACCGACCACGACCTCGAAGGGCAGCTTGAGGAAGTCACAGCCGTCGAAGCATAAGAAAACAAAAACAGAATTACACATAGAAAGGCCCCTCGCAGAACGGTTCTCCTGCGAGGGGCCTTTCTTTACGAGGAGGAAGCGAACCGCCCCCTCTTCCTTGAAATCAGATCGTGTAGACGCGGATGGCGTTCGTGTTGCCGTCGCCTGTCTTGATGCCGCTCGTGATGATCGTGCAGTCGCCGCGCTCGACGTAGCCCTGCTTCACGGCAGCCGATGCCGCATTGCTCGTCATCTCCTCGACGTTCGTCCATTCGCTGCCGAGGATCGGATATACGCCCCAACGGAGATTGAGCTGGCGGACTACCTTCTCAGACGGCGTGTACGCGACGATTGCGGACTTCGGGCGGTACTTCGAGACGACTTTCGTCGTGTAGCCGCTCTCAGTCGGCGTGATAATGGCAGCCGCGTCGAGCTCATACGCCATCTGCACCGTAGCGTGCGCGACAGCGCGCGTGCGGGACTGGAGGTGCTCGAGACCGCGCTCGACGAAGAGGCTCTTGTACTCGAGCGAGGACTCAATGCGCTGCGCGATGCGGTTCATCGTCGAGACTGCCTCGACCGGGTAGTCACCGGACGCCGTCTCGCCGGAGAGCATGATCGCGTCCGTGCCGTCGAGGATCGCGTTGCCGACGTCGGAGACCTCGGCGCGCGTCGGGCGCGGGTTCGTCGTCATCGTTTCGAGCATCTGCGTCGCGACGATGACGGGCTTGCCCGCGATGTTGCACTTCTTGATGATTTCCTTCTGGATGAGCGGCACGTCTTCCGCCGGGACCTCGACGCCGAGGTCGCCGCGCGCAACCATGATGCCGTCCGAGACCTCAAGGATCGCGTCGAAGTTCTTGACGCCTTCGAGGTTCTCGATCTTCGGCAGGATCTCCATGCGGCCGTTATGTGCCTCGACGAGCTTGCGGATGGCGATGACGTCTTCCGGACGCTGGATGAAAGATGCCGCGATGAAGTCCATGTCCTGCTCGCAGCCGAAGATGATGTCCTTCTCGTCCTGCTCGGAGATTGGCGGCAGTCCAAGCGATACGCCCGGCGCAGCGACGCGCTTCTTCGTGCTCATCTTGCCGCTGTTCTGGATCGTCGTGACGATATCCTTGCCCTTGATCTCGTCGACTTTGAGCGCGACGAGGCCGTCAGAGAGGAGCAGCGTGTCGCCCGGCTTTACTTCTGCATAGAGGTTCTTGTGGTTGACGGAGACGTGCGTCTCGTCGCCGGGATCTTCCGCATACGTCAGCGTGAACTGGTTGCCCTTTTCGAGCTGGACCGAGCCATTCGCGAACTCACCAAGGCGCATCTCAGGACCCTTCGTGTCGAGCACGAGCGAGATGACCTTACCCGTTTTCTTCGACGCCTCGCGAATGCGGTTGATGCGCTCGAGGTGCTCCGGATGCGTGCCATGCGAGAAATTGAAACGCGCGAGGTTCATTCCGTTCTCAATCAGCGCCTCGACAACGCCCGGCTTGTCTGTAGAAGGTCCCTGCGTGCAAATAATCTTCGTCTTTTTCAGCATTTGCAAATCCCCACCTATTCTTTAACACCATCGACGGGAAGGCGCTTGCCTGTCCTGTCTTGAACTGTAAGGGAACAATCCCCTAGTTAATCCTATTTTACTATTTTTGCAGGAAGAAGAAAACCCTTTGACCGAAATCTTTTTAGCCGCGCGCTTTGCGGACGGCGGCAAACGCGACGCCTGCCGCCTCAATCGTGCGCTCGATGTCCGCGTCCGTGTGCGCGAGCGACATAAAGAGTGTCTCGAACTGCGACGGAGCGAGGTAGATGCCCTGCTCGAGCATTGCCTTGAACCAGACGGCGAACGCCTTTTGGTCGGCGGCGCAGGCGTCTTCGTAGTCGTAGACCTCTTTTTCGCTGAAGAAAATGCCGAACATCGAGCCGGCCTGATGCGCGCAGATCGCGACGCCGGCCTCCTTCGCCTTTTCCTGCCAGCCGAGCAGAAGCTTCTTGACCTTGAGCGTGAGGACGCGGCTGTTGTCCGGGCCGCCCTCCTGCTCGGCTGTCAGGATCTTCAGCGTCTCGATGCCCGCCGTCATCGCGAGCGGATTGCCGGAGAGCGTGCCGGCCTGATAAACAGGGCCTGCAGGCGCGATCTGCTCCATGATGGCGCGGCGTCCGCCGTATGCCGCACAGGGAAGCCCGCCACCGATGATCTTGCCGAGGCAGGTCAGATCGGGCGTAATGCCATAGGCCGCCTGCGCCCCGCCCAAGGACGCGCGGAAGCCGCACATGACCTCATCGAAGATGAGGAGCGCGCCGTGCTTCTCCGTCAGCTGTCGCAATGTACCCAAGTAGCCCTGGCGCGGCGGGATGCAGCCCATATTGCCCGCAATCGGCTCGATGATGACGGCCGCGATCTCGCCGCCCATCTCCTCCATGACCTTCGTGATCGCGTCCACATCGTTGTACGGGACGGAAATTGTGTCGGCCGCCGTGCCGCGCGTCACACCCGGCGAGCTTGGCACGCCGAACGTCGCAAGGCCGGAGCCCGCATGTACGAGCAGGCTGTCGCTATGGCCGTGGTAGCAGCCGACGAATTTCACGATCTTCTCGCGCCCCGTGAAGCCGCGCGCGAGGCGCAGCGCGCTCATCGTCGCCTCTGTGCCGGAATTCACCATGCGAAGGACTTCCATCGAGGGATAGACCGACTGCACGAACTTCGCAAGCTCCGTCTCCAGCAGCGTCGGCGCGCCGTAACTCGTGCCGCGCGCCGCCGCCTCCTGCAGGGCGCGCACGACCTGCGGATGCGCGTGCCCGACGACCATCGGCCCCCAAGAGCCGACGTAGTCGATGTACACGTTGCCGTCGATGTCGTAGATCTTGTCACCCTCGGCGCGCGCGATAAAGGGCGGATTGCAGTCCACATTCGCATACGAGCGCACGGGGCTGTTGACGCCGCCCGGCATGATGGTCTTCGCCTCATTGAAGGCGGCAAGGGATTTTTCGAAATTCATTTGAATCGCACCTCATTTGTTTTGGAATCCAAGATAGGATGAGAAACCAAGCATATAGAGCGCGAGGAGAAGAGAGCCATTTTCGCGCTCCGCCAAGTCTTGCAGCTCGCCGAGCACGGAATCTTTCGGCAGGGCAATCTCCTCTTCGCGGGAAAGTGCCTGCTCGATATAGGCGGGGAGCGTCATGCAAAGCTGATAGAACGCGTCCGTCTCGCCCGTAACGAGCGCATAGAACCGATCCATGCTGACGCGCCGAATCCTGCGGTGCTTCTGCTTCACCTTGTCGAGCGTGACTTCCCATGTAATGTTTTGCGACCGCTTGGCAATCGCCTCCACGAGCAGGCACGCGCAATCATCATCACGAAGGAGTTGCCCCTGCATCTTCATGTACGTCTTTGCGCTCGATGCGGAGTTCATTGTATTGTGCTTGTTCTTCATCTCAACGTAAATGCGGTGAACCGTTCCGCAGTCAGGCAGCTTCTTTTCGCCATCCAATATGACGTCCCAACCCGCCTGCGGCACGGTGCAGTCCTTCATATACTTGAAGATATATTGATGAAAATAGCCGATGGCATTGTTGTTTGCCTTGTCGCGCTGACGGAAAATCTCATTTTGAATCAGCTCTTCCCAAGTATAGCCATAGACGGACTTGTCGAAAACGAGCTTGACAGGGTCGATGATATTGCCATTGAACTTCTTCAAATCAAACGGCGCGAGCGCCTCGCCGTAATGGCGAATCGTCTCCTGCACATGACGCGTAAGATTTTCCTTTGCGATAAAGCGCAATTCCTTGACTCCGCCGCCTCCAATCCTTTGGCGATTTCCCGCGCGATTTCATAGGCGAGATTGACGGGAACGGCGTTGCCGACCTGCTTGTACTGGCTTGACGCCGTTCCGCAAAATGTCCAGTCGTCGGGAAACGACTGGATGCGCGCGTTTTCCCGCACGTTCATGGGGCGCGCCTCGGCGGGGTGGCATCGTTCCGTCTGCTTCTGCGTCGGCGAGGTCAGCACCGTGAGCGACGGCTCATCGTAGCTGAGGCGGCGGAGGATGCCCGTGCGCCCGCCCGCCATGCCCCAACAGCTTTTCATGTACGCCTTGGCAAGATGCTCCGGTATGTCGCGCCAGTAGCCGCCCGGCGGCACGAGCTCGAAGAGCTTTTTCTTCTCCACCGAATACTGCGTGCCGACACTCGGCGGAACGTCCTTCAGGATGTCGCGCAAGACGAGCCTGCGCGCGTGCTTTTTCGGAAAGGATACGGCAAGACGCGGCAGCAGGTCGCGCCGCACGCCAATCGTGATGAGCCTCTCCCGCTTCTGCGCTACGCCGTAATCCCACGCATTCAGAACCTGCCGCTTGATTTCATAGCCGCACTCAGTGAACACGTCCAGAATCGTGCGGTACGTCCGCCCCTTGTCATGGGTCAGAAGCCCGCGGACGTTCTCAAAGAGAAAGGTCTTGGGGCGCAATTTTTTCAAGAAAAGCGCATAGTGGTAAAAGAGTGTTCCCCGCGCGTCTTCAAGACCAAGACGCTTTCCCGCATAGGAAAAGGACTGGCAGGGCGCGCCGCCGGAAAGGAGGTCAAGCTCGCCCTCCTTCAGCGCAAACTTGTCGAGCAGGTCAAGCGGGGAAAGGGCGGCGACATCCTCGTTCAGCACGTTCCACTGCGGGCGGTTCGCGCGGAGCGTCGCGGCGGCGTCCTTGTTGATTTCCACCAAGGCGACGGGCGAAAAGCCAGCCCGCTCCAATCCAAGCGCAAGCCCGCCCGCACCCGCAAAGAGCTCAAGGCTTTTTCTTGCCATTTGCGTGTGCCGTCTCCTCTTCCTCACTCTGCGAGCCACTTTGCCGCGTCGATGGCGTGGTAGGTGATGATGATGTTCGCGCCCGCGCGCTTCATGCCCGTCAGCGTCTCGAGGACGATGCGCTTCTCGTCGATCCAGCCGTTTGCGGCGGCGGCTTTGACCATCGCGTACTCGCCGCTGACGTTGTAGACGGCGACGGGGTGATGGATGTGATCGCGGACTCTGCGCACGACGTCGAGGTAGGCGAGCGCGGGCTTTACCATGATGATGTCCGCGCCCTCCGCGATATCGAGATCGACTTCCTTCAGCGCCTCCTCGGCGTTGGCGGGATCCATCTGGTACTGGCGGCGGTCGCCGAACTGGGGCGCGCTGTCCGCCGCGTCGCGGAACGGGCCGTAGTAGCCCGACGCGTACTTCACGGCGTAGCTCATGATGGATACGTTCTCGAAATGCTCGGCGTCAAGCGCCTCGCGGATGGCGGCGACGCGGCCGTCCATCATGTCGGACGGCGCAATGATGTCTGCCCCCGCCTTTGCCTGACTGACGGCGACCTTCTGAAGGAGCGCGAGCGTCTTGTCATTGTCGACGTAATGCCCCGTGAGGTGGCCACAATGGCCGTGTGTCGTGTACTGGCAGAGGCAGACGTCGCCGACGACCATGAGCTCCGGCACGGCGTCCTTGATCGCGGCAATCGCGCGCTGAACGGGGCTTTCCATATCCCATGCAGAGCTGCCGTCCTCGTCCTTGTAGGCAGGCAAGCCGAACACCTCGACGGCAGGAATGCCGAGCGCGTGGATTTCCTTCGCGAGCTTGACGGCGTTCTCAATGGAAAGGTGATAGCAGTTCGGCATACTCGGGATCTCCTCGCGGACGTTTTCCCCCGGCACGACGAAAATCGGATAGACGAAGTCCTTCGGCGAGAGCGACGTCTCGCGCACCATCGCGCGCATGGCAGGCGTGATGCGCATACGGCGCGGGCGCAGTGTTTGGTGTATCATAAAAAACATCTCCTATATCGAGCTTGTCCGTTATCTATTTCATACCTATTTCATACCCGCTTGTATCGCGGCGACCAGCCCGTCTATCGTGTACGTTTCTGCGACAATGACTGGCTCTATGCCGAGAGAGCGCGCGGTGTCTGCCGTCACGGGGCCGATGCAGGCGGTCTTGACGCCTGCGAGCGCGTCTGCGCCGCCCAAGATCTGGACGAGGTTCTTCACGGTCGAGGAGCTCGTGAAGGTCACGAGGTCGATCGCGCCTCTGAGCGCGTCGCGCAGCGCCGCCCCGTCCGCATCTGCCGCGACGGTCTGGTAGAGCGCTGCGACGTCGACCTCCGCGCCCTTTTCTCGTAGCTTTTCGGGCAGGACGAGGCGCGCTTCCTCGGCGCGCGGCAGGAGGATCTTCGCGTGTGGCGGCAGCTTGCCGCTCAGGGCTTCCAAGATGCCCTCCGCGCGAAACTCCTCCGGAATAACGTCGGGCTTAATGCCGTATGTGAGAAGTTTCTCCGCCGTCGCAGAGCCGATCGTCGCGATTTTCGCGTAGCCGAGTGCGCGCGCGTCCTTCCCTGCATGGAACAGGCGGTCAAAGAAGCGGCTGACGCCGTTTGCGCTCGTGAAAATGATCCAGTGATAGCGGTCGACGTGCGCAATCGCCGCATCGGCCGCGGCAAAGCCGTCCGACGGGTCTACGAGGCGAATCGCGGGGACTTCCATGCAGTCCGCGCCGAGCGACTCGAGCTTTTCCGTCAGGCGCGAGGCCTGGCTGCGCGCGCGCGTGACGAGGATGCGCCGCCCAAAGAGGGGACGCTGTGCGAGCTTGTCGAACCATTGGAGCTTGTCGCGCAGGGAGACGACCTCGCCGACGATGAAGATCGCGGGCGGTTTGATGCCCTTTACCTTCACATCGTCCGCCGCGCGTCCGAGCGTCGTCACGAGGACGCGCTGCTCGGGCTTCGTGCCCCAGCGGATGACGGCGGCCGGCGTGTCTGCCCTGCGCCCGTTTTCGATGAGCTTTTTCGTGATATGCGGCAGATTCGCGACGCCCATTAAAAAGACGAGCGTATCGACGCCCGTCGCGAGGCCTGCCCAGTTCATGCCGCTCTCCGCCTTCGTCGGGTCTTCATGCCCTGTGACGACGGCAAACGAGGTCGCGACGGCGCGATGCGTCACGGGAATGCCCGCGTAGGCAGGGACGGAAATCGCCGACGTCACGCCTGGCACGATCTCAAACGGAATCCCGTTTTCCTCCAAGAGCATCCCCTCCTCGCCGCCGCGGCCGAATACGAAGGGATCGCCGCCCTTCAGGCGCACGACGGTCTTGCCTTCCTTCGCCTTGTTCACAATGAGCCGGCTGATGTCCTCCTGCTTCATCGTGTGGTTCGCCGATGCCTTGCCGACGTAGACGAACTCTGCCGTATCCTTCGCAAAGCGCAGGATGCGGTCATCCGCGAGGCGGTCGTAGATGACGACGTCCGCTTCCTTCAGGCAATCCACTGCTTTCATCGTGACGAGACGCCAGTCTCCGGGACCTGCTCCGACGAGGTATACCATGAAAAATCGCTCCCTTACTCTATGTCAATGGTTATTGCCGATCGAATAGCAATCCGAGCTCATGCAAAATCGCAAGCCCACCGCTCGCGAGCAGCTTGTCCGCAAGCTCCCTGCCTAGTCGTTCCGCTTCCCTTGCCTCCCCCTCAATGGAGGAGCGATAAAGCCGCGCGCCGTCCAAGGAGGCAATGACGGCCTCGATGTGAAGCCCTGCCTCACCCCTCGTCGCGTAGACGCCGACGGGCACTTGGCAGCCGCCCTCGACGCGCGCGAGAAAGGCGCGCTCGGCGCGCGCACACGCCGCCGTCTCCGCATCGTGCAGGAAGGCGACGCATTCCCGGACCGCCGCGTCACCCGCACGCGCTTCAATGGCGAGCGCGCCCTGCCCGACGGCAGGCAGGATCAGAGCCTTTGGCAAGACCTCCGTAATGCGGTCGCCGAAGCCGAGGCGCTTCAGCCCCGCGACAGCGAGGATGATCGCATCGAAGCGTTCCTCCTCCAGCTTGGCAAGACGCGTATTTACGTTGCCGCGCAGGTCGTGAATCGCGAGATCGGGACGCGCATGGAGGATCTGCGCGCGGCGGCGCAGGCTCGACGTGCCGACCTTTGCACCCTTCGGCAGATTGGCGAGCGTCCTGTAACGCGGGCTCACGACGGCGTCGCCGGGATCTTCGCGCGCCGTGATGGCGACGATGGCGAGCCCTGCCGGCACCTCCGTCGGCATATCCTTCAGGCTGTGGACGGCAATATCGATCTCGCCCGCGAGCATCGCGTTCTCAAGCTCCTTTGTGAAAAGTCCCTTGCCGCCGATCTTCGCGAGCGGCGCGTCGAGTATCTTGTCGCCCTTCGTCGTCATGCGGCGAAGCTCGACCGTGCGATTCGGATATTTCTCGCGCAGGCGCGCGGCTACGTACTCGGCCTGCCAGAGCGCGAGCTTACTGCTGCGCGTACCGATAGTGATTGTGTCGTTCTTCACTTGTCCCTGTCTCCCCTATCGTATCGAGCTTAAAGAGCGCGCGCATCGCGTGGATGTAGAACGCTTCCTGATCCGTCCCCGCCGAGCTGTTGAGCTTCATCATCGGCATACGGAGGATCTTGCGGACGATCATGCGCGTCATGTGCTCGACCTGCCGCTGCTCCTGCCGCGTGAGATCCGGCAGCTTCGACGCTGCGCGGCGCACCTCGCGCGAGCGGATGCGCTCGCAGCGCTCCGAGAGCAGCGCCATGAGCGGGCGGAAGGAAAGGTATTGAAAGCGCTCCTCAAGGGATGCGACTTCCTCCTCGACGATGGCGCGCGCCTCCTGCGCCTCTTGCCTCCGCTCCTCGACGTGCGCGTCGACGACGGCCTCCAAGGCGTCGATGTTGTAGAGTGTCACGCCCTTGATCTCGCCGACCTCCGGGTCGACGTCGCGCGGCACGGCAATGTCGATGAAGAAGAGTGGCCGTCCCTTGCGGCGCGTCATCAGCTGGCGCGTCTCCCACGGCTTCACGACGTAATGCGGCGCGCCCGTCGAGGTCACGACGACGTCGACGTCCTGCGCGCGCTTCAATGCCCCCTCGAACGGCACGGCCTCGCCGCCGAACTCCGCCGCCAGCTCCTCGGCCTTTTCGATATGGCGGTTCGCGACGTAAATCTTCTGCACGCCGCGCGAGACGAGGTGCTGTGCCGTGAGCTCCGCCATCTTGCCCGCGCCGAAGATCAGCGCATTCGACTGCGAGAGGTCGCCGAGCTCCTTGCGCGCGAGCTCGACGGCCGCGTAGCTGACCGAGACGGAGTTGTACGCGATGCGCGTCTCCGTGCGCACGCGCTTGCCCGTCTTCATCGCGCGGTGAAAGAGCGTGTTGAGCACAGTGCTCGTCGTGCCCGCGCCGCGCGCCATTGCATACGCCGCCTTGACCTGCGAGAGAATCTGCCCCTCGCCGAGGATCAGCGAGTCAAGGCTCGCCGTGACCTCGAAGAGGTGACGGATGCATGCCGTATCGATGAACGAGTAGAGGTATGCGTCGATGTCCTCCTCCGCCCCAGTGAGGTCAAAGAGGAACTGCTTCAGCGTCAGCAAATCCTCTGCCGCATCGTCGACGACAGCGTAAAGCTCGCTGCGGTTGCACGTCGAGAGCACGACCATCTCGCTCAGCCCCTCGTATTCGCCAAGGTTCGCGAGACCGTTTCGCACGGCCTGCCTCGTGATGGAGAATCGCTCGCGCACATCGACCGGCGCCGTTTTATGGTTCAGTCCCAAGACCAGTAATTGCATTTCGTACTTCAACCTCCGCACGGCCGAGCTGGCCGTCTCTCACTAAGTCCAATACACGGGAATGGAGCGCCGCGCGCCAAAAGGACTGTCGCGCCTCGCTCGTCTTCAGTTTTTCCTTCATTTCCGCGCGAATCTGCCCAAGAAGGTTCAGCCAGTCGCCAAAGGCGGGCGGGAACTCCTCTTCAAGGCGTGCGCGCAGGGCGCGCGAAAGCGCCGGGCTCACGCCGCCCGTCGACACGGTGAGCAGGAAATCGCCGCGCCGAATGCGCGCGGGCACGGTGAAATCCGTCCCCTCCGGCCGCACCGCCTCATTGACGAGCGCGCCAACGGCGCGCGCCTCCTTCGCCGCAAGTGCATTCGCCGCCGCATCGCGCGCCGTGCAGAATACGAGGAGCGGCTTCCTCTCTGTCACCTGACCCGCGACGAGCGCACCCTGCACCCACGCGAGACGCCCTGCCTGTGCAAGAGCAGCAAGCGCGTCCGTGACGTCTGGCGCAATGATAGTGACAACCGCCCCTGCCGCAAGAAGCCCCTTCGCCTTTCGCTCGGCGACCTGCCCGCCGCCGACGATGAGGACGCGTTTTCCTGCAAGCTCCAAATTGATGGGATAGAGCAAATGCCGCCTCCTGTCGCACGATGTGAAACGCTCTCAGAAACGAATTGAGTTCATCTTTAATCTATCCCTATTATAGCGCAAGGCGCGCAAAAAAAAAAGAGATACGCGAAATGAAAAGAAAGAACGGTCGCACGAACGCGAGTTTGCGCAACCGTTTTTAGGCTTCTTTTTGGACGGTCTGGACGAGTGCACAGATGAATTTCTTCGTATTGATATGCACTTGTTGGAGTGTGGGCTTTTTTTCTTCCTCGATCAGCCGCAGGACGCGGCGCACTTCCGTGTAGTCAAAGAAAAGCGGCGCGTATTCCTCGAAGCGTGGATTCGTGTAGTCCACGCTTCCCATCGTCGCGAGATTGATGAGCGCCTGGTAGATGGTGCGGCGCAAGCGTCGCGTCCTCCTCATTTTGCGCGCACTCCGCGAGCGTGCGGTAGGCCCGGTAACAGTCCCGCGTCACGTCCTCGACGTTCTGGAGCGTACAGCGCAGGGAAAAGGTTTCCTCGTACAGCCCCGCGATGAGGAGTGCCAGGCGATCGCGCTCGCGCGTCTTGCGCGCAAGCTGCATTTCTGTCGTGTAGATCTGGAACAAGTAGAAAAAGGACAGGATGAAGAAACAACGCAGGATGGCAATCCCGACGAGGCGCGCGAGCATGTCGAGCGTAAAAACGGCTTTTGCCTGGAACGCAAGGGCGTTCATGATGACGAGCTCACTGACGTTCGCGCACAGCTCCGCCCCGATTGCGTAGAGTGCAATGTGGATTGCCTGTTCGTAGAGCGCTCTCTCGCGCAGGCGAAAGAAGGAAAAGACAAGCGCGTAGACGAGGTAATAGAAAAATGTCGCGACATGGAGGAAAAGGGCATCGGACAGGGAAATTCCTTGCAGCACATCGAGCGCAGCGCGAAAGAGGACGACAGACCGCCCTGCCGCACAGCCAAGCAGGAGACGTGGAACGGTGCGAAGCCAGAGCAGAAAGAGCAGGAAGAGTGGCGAGCCAAAGTTCACGCGAAAATCTGCGAACGTCCCGCTGAAGGGGTGAAGCTGCGCCTCGCCCGCGAGTGGCACGAGAATCAGCATGATAAAAAAGACGAGCCAATTCTGCTTGGTCAGTGACAAGATAGTACCTTCTTTGTGTATGTGCATTATTTATGAAGAAAGACTTCTATACCGCAGAAATGCCGATAAATGCGGTAAATACGGCACTTTTCAAAGGGTCATGGTGTTTGGTTGGTGTTTGAATTTATGTAACACAGTAATACGATATTAAACGAAAATCGTCCCCACTGCTTTGATGGCAGAGAGGACGATTATGCTTTTGTTTGAATTCAGTGTAGGTATATTTTGCCCATGCTGTTATTTGAGCCTGTACCAGTTGTTGCAAAAATCGAAACAACTGAATTATGGTTGAAACATATTGGTTTCTAAAATTTATCTGTTAATGGAATCCAATTTTCATCTGCCATATCCAAAGCAAATTCTGTATTGTTGATGTAAAGCTGACCGTCCTTATCACGGACAAATCCCCAGTGCAGCCCTTTCTCGGTTGCATATTTCTTGAATGCATTGAATTTGTTTTCTATCTGTTTATCGATGTTCTTGTCCTGACCGTGGCATTCGCCGCCCTTGGTCTCAATGACCCACACCGTGCCGTCCTTCATCATAACGATGTAATCCGCATAGAACAGACACTGGTGCTGTAGCGCATCAATGTAGACGATAGAAAAATACTGCTGCCCGGTATCGCCATTCTTATACACCCACTCAATATCGGAGCGGCTCTCGCAGTGCTGCTCGAACAGCATTTCCGATGTGCTGCGCACAAGACTGGTGGCATAACCGGAGGTGTACTCATGGTAGGCATTGCTGAGGTATTCCACCTCGTTTTTTACGCCGGGGTCATATTTGAAGAAATCCTGCTCCGGGATGTGGAATGTGGATTTTTTCGGGTGCAGTAGCATACTCATCTGCACAGCCATATCCGCCGTGACTTCCCGGAATTCCTCTTTCAGGAGATGCTCGTTATTGATGATGAAAGCATAAAACTCTGCGGTATCCAGCAAGAGCAGTTTTTTCGTGGTCGTGCCGCCTCTGCGGAACAGACGCTCCAGAATGGTCTTTACCTTATTGGTAGGCATACCGATGGTGCTTTTGATAGAGTCCACACAATGCAGCATTTCCATGCCATGCTTGTGCGTATCCACACGCTTGCGAGTGGTGTAGTACGTGGTGCTTTCTGCTACCTTGTCGGTGCGGATATACTGGCCGTACAGCGCATGGCCGATGATTTCATTGCCAAAGCGGTATCCATCCGCCTGCATCCGCATTTTGTTGTTTGCCTTATCGGTGCCCAGCTTGTGCTTCTTTACCAGTGCATCGTAGACCTTGTACAGCACCTCACGCTCACCGAGGCCATCGAAGTCTTGGTCACGGATTTCCTTTTCCAGCGTGAAGGTTTTACATTTGCTCCTCAAAAACAGACGGCGTGTTTCATACGCCTTGTCCATACCCGCAAGCAGTCCTGCCTTGTATTTCTCATCGAAGGTGTACACATAGCAGAAATCCAGCAGGTCATCTTCGTAGTGGACGGCCTCCGGCATACGGCGAATGCGCCCAATGGTCTGGATTTCAAAACTCTCGCTCATGCCTTCACGCAGCTTGACGAGAATTTTGGCTCTGGAGCAGTCCCAGCCTGTGCTGATGGCTTGCTTCATCAGAAGGAACACAGGCACGGCGTCATTATCGGTCAGATTGTCTGGGAGGTCTTTTTTGTCCTCGCTCATCCACTTGCTAACCATGCCGTTATCGTAGGTATAGCCCATTGCCTCCAGCTTTTTCTCCACAGCAATGATGGTTTCAGGCTGGCCGTTTGGAAACTGAATCAGCACCAGCGGACGGATGTTTTTGCCGATAGACTGATACCGTGCGGCAATGGCCTTGCGCTTGGTGTCGGCAAGGTCGAGCAGATAATCGTAATCATCGGTGATTTCAAGATTGTCCTCAATGCCCTCATTGACATATAGTGCCTTGGTAATCAATCCTGCGCCAATGACATCGACTTCGTCAATCTCAAAGTATTCATACCGCTTGTTTTCAAGGGCGGTGGCACTGATACGCACGATGTGCTTTGCGGCGAAGGCATCAATGATGGCCTTTGCCTTGGCGGTATTGTTGGAATGCTCCTCATCGATGATGACGATAAATTCCATGCCGCTGCGGTGTGCATCCGCAATGCGGTCAAACATATTTTTGCGCTCACTGTCACGGATGGCCGTGTTGCCTTTTTTCGTCACCAACTCCCAGTTGATGAAGGTGGTGCTGCCGGGAGCGAAGCCGTTCAGCAGTGCATCAAACAGATTCTGTGTGGTGCGACCCGGAGCAAATTTGCGCATTTTCTCACGGCTCTGTTCCTCTAAATTGCCCTTGCCGGGGCAGAGCCAAATAAAAGCGGTATTGCTGCTGACATTGGTCAGATACTTGTCCACATAATCAATCAGAATAATCGTCTTGCCGGAGCCTGTTGGAGCCTTCATGACGATGGTCTGCTTGCCGCCCAGTTTCGAGGTCAGGTCGAGCAATTTAATCACAGCCTGTTCCTGAAAATCGAACAGATTGATTGTTAATCCGGGATTTACCATGATTCGCCCACCTCCTGCATCTCAAACTTGAAGTAGTCATCCGGGATGATGTGCATTTCCACACCGGAGAACAGTGCATTCTGCCCGGTGGTGAGAAGTACATTTTTCGAGATATACAGCGCCTTCACCCCCTGATGCTCGCCCCAGTGCTGCTCCAGTACATCCGCTTCCTCATCGCTCATAATCATGATGTAGTTACTGTCGTCAATCTTCACGCCCTGCTCCAGCTGAATCATTTCAGCCACATGGCCCAGCAGCGCCTCGCTGACATCCTCGGTGTCCTTTGGTACAAATTCTGTGCGGTAGTATTTCAGATTGGCAGGAATGCCATGCATTTTATCAAACACCGTTACGCCGTATACATACACATACCCACCATCAATCTCCGTAGCAAACTTGTCATATTCACCGCTATGCTCTTTTTTGACGGCCTTTATTGCATCTGGAATGTCATCTTTTCCAAAATCACTAATTTTAATTTTACGTTCCATCAACATTGTGCGTGCTCTTTTATCATAATCATAAGATGTAATTACACCCTTGCACCGGGTGTATGTAACCTGTTCGCAAATGCTATTCTGATTATTGGTGCAAAGAATAAACCGTCTTTGACCACCATCCTCAATATTTAATTCCAGTACCGCCTGCGCGGTCGTTCCGCTTCCTGCAAAAAAATCGAGAACAATGGCATTTTTGTTATAATGGTTTTTGATTAGGCGTTTTATTAACTCCACAGGTTTGGAATAATCGAAATCGTCACTTAGACCAAATACCGCCAAGTCTTTTTTTGCGTTATCGTTTGAATACATATTATCAACGAGTCCAATTGAGCTTAATGGCTTCGTCCTTTTTGTGTATTCGATATAGTACCCACCATTTCCATCTTTTTGGATTTTGGCATTCAAATAGGTCTTTGTATATATACGAGCAGAGCCATCTGGTTTACGCTTGATAACCACAAAACCATGTGCATATCCGAATTCAAACAGTTTTGGATTCCATCGCCACGCCCAATCGGCACGGCGGTGATTACCGTTCTGGCGTTCTTGCCACGCAGCAATATCTCCACCGGGATAGAATGTTTCGCCCTCGACAGTCAAAGGGTAGTCCAAACTGGCGCTGTATGAAAGGCTGTCATAATCCAAGGTCTGATTCAATTTATATTTTCCACGCTCTGAAACCCACTCGTCCTCATATGAAAATGCAGGGTCAATATGTTCTTCCATCACAAAAATGTCTTTATTTTGCTTTGTATATACAAGAACATAGTCATGGTTTTTTGAAAAAGAGCCTGTTGTTTTACCACTCTTTTTTGTGATACGGGGCATCGCAATAATGAAATTTTCTTCCAAAAAAACATCGTCTATGAGATTTTTCAAAGCTGCCTGTTCATTATCATCGATGGACACAAACAACAATCCATCTTCAGAGAGCAATTCGTAAGCAATACGAAGCCTTTTTTCCATAAATGATAGCCATTTAGAATGTTTAAAAGCGTCCTCCGCGCCAACATAGTTATCGTCATATACGAAATCATCTTTTCCTCGATTGTAAGGTGGGTCAATGTAGATAACATCAATTCGCCCGGCGTGGATCTTTTCCAGTAGCCTCAAGCTGTGCAGGTTATCGCCCTCAAGCAAAAAGTTATATGCACCGCCCGGAGCGGCGGTAATTTCTTTCTCTTTGCATTCCGTGAATACGGGAATATTGTCCCGCATCTGAATATCTACGGCCTCCTCATGCTGCTCCCACACAAGGCCGTATTTTTTTGCGTTTAATTCGCTTTCAATTTCACCCAGTGCAATCAGAACATCGTCATCGTCTTTATGTTCTTCTCGTATGGTTTGCAGGAATTCCAACATTCGCCGACGTTTCTGCTGTGATAGGTTTGCCATCAGTTTTCACCGTCCTCCTCTTTATGTATTTCAGGAAGTTTTCCTGCCTGCTCAGCAAGCTTCTTTTCCTGTGATTTTACTCGCCGTTCCAATTTCTTGATATCTTCAGAGGGTGGCAAATTTTCAGGCTTGATACCACGCTGTCCCAGCATATCACGCACGGAACGGTTATTTTGAATATGCTCACCTGTAATGGATGCTTCTCCCTGTAAATCCTTTTCTTCCACATTGTAGTTGGTCATTTCTGTTGCAAGATTTTTCGCAGCAATTGTAAGCGTAGGAAGGAAGTCCGCCAAAGGGCGGCTGTCTTTTACGCCAAGTTTGCCTTTCATTTCCTGCGTGGTATAGCCACCAAACAACGCCTGATCTCCTTTGGAACGAATACGACCGAATCCCGCATCATCGACACCACGCTCATAAATATTCTGTGAAAGACGTTTCTCTGATTCACGCAGCCTGCCACGTGCTTCTGTGCGTTCAATCAGTGCAATACGCTCCTCTATGAGTTCCTGTTTGCGCGTCTGTACTGCAAAATAACTTTGTGCAAATGCGATTTCTTCTTTCTTGGGGTCTCCATTTTGCGCAATGAGATAGCAGGCATAGCGTGTCAGCATATAATCTTTAACGTTTCTTTTAGCACCACTGCCGAGTTCAACCATTTTCGTGACCTCACGAAAATGGTCTGCTATCTTAACACCCGATGTCTCACATGATTCCATTGCACGGTGTATGGCTTTGTCAAAATTCTCCCATCGGTCATAGCCAAGCAATGACATTAACTCACGTGCATACCAAAACTCTATATCAGCATCTTCAGCAGTGTAAACAACCAAATCATATTGCTGTCGAATTTGCTCGATTTTTCGCTTATCCATCATTCGCCTCCTCATCAACATACTCCATAATGTCACCGTAGTCGGCATTAAGGATCTTGCATATCTTGCCAAGGACGGTAAGGGTGACCTCCTCGTCCCTGCGTAGTTTTGTCATTGTGTTAGGCGCAACGCCGGAGGCTTTCCTCAAATCGGCTTTGCTCATCTTCTTATCAACCAGTAACTTCCACAAACGATTATACGAAACAGCCATGTTTGCCTCCTTTGCACACACTATAATATACAGTATAGCACGATTTTTGAATTTTTCGCAAGACCGTACGAAGGTTTAGCAAAGCAAAGAAGTGTAAACTTTTTGTGACTGTCCAGTTTTGGACACTCCGTTTGCTTCATTATTGGTGTGGTGTATGGCTGCCATGGAGGGGGCGGTCATATCTCCAGTGCCTTTCTTCTGAAAGACCGATGCCCCCTTTCGTGTGAATTTTCGCAGAATTGCACAGGAGGGATAGGCAATCGTCTCAAAATGGGCGCATTGGCTTTGGAAGTCAGCACAAAATCGAGCCGACTACTTGTAAGGACTACTCATTTTTTAGGAGTCCTCAGTTTTCTTCCGTCACCGTTTCGCCAAATGGTGCGGAAATCAGCATAAAAACAGCGGAAAAATCAGTGTAAAACGCACAGTTTTCAAGCATATATTTTGGCAAAATTCTGCGCCAATAGGACTTGCTATTCTGTGTCTTTAGAGTGATATATGTACTACACAAAATTCACTGCCCCCGAAGTTGGGGTGAGAAAGGCAGGTACATATATGCTGATGAACATCAGATTTGAATTGAAACCAAAACAGCGTCCGAAACTGGCGGAGGAGATTGCCTCAGCATTGTCGTGGTCAAGCGTTTTTGTAACACGAGTGTCCAATAAACTTATGTTGAATACCTCGCTTCGAATGGCGTACGATAGCCGTTATAAGAATGCGGTCGTAGATGGTTGTATATGGTATAAGCAAAATGCTCCACTGCGCGATAGAGAGATTCCTCATCTCGATACTCATGAAGATAAATTTCTTCGTTCTTCAGCGTATTGAAATAGCGCTCCATAGGGGCGTTATCATACGGGCATCCAGCCTTGTTCATGCTTTGCGTCAGATTGTGTTCCTCGCAAAAATCAGTGAACGCCTTCGATGTGTACGGACTGCCCTGATCGCTATGAAGAATCAGACCGTTGCTTCTCTTTCGTTGACTGCTGAGTGCTTTGCCAAGTGTTCGGATTGCTAAATCGCTCGTCATACGACGATCCGTCAAGCTTGCAACAACGCTGCGATCATACAGATCAATAATCGTACAGTTGTATCGGACATCGCCTCCTTTGAGAAATAAATAGGTGAAATCTGTTGCCCATTTCTGATTGATTTGTGTTGCCGTAAAATCTTGCTTGAGCAGATTCTCAAACTTCTTATGCTCTATGCCACCTTGATATCTCGGAGCTTTTTGCCGCACAATAGAGCGCAATCTCAGTTCTGTGTTCATGTACTTATGAACCGTCAGAGCAGAAAGATCGATGCCTTTGCGCGCCAGATCAACCTGCATCCTGCGATACCCGGCAACGCCATTGGTTTCATGGTATAGGGCTTGAATTTGACGCAGGATGT
>ERZ772945.556-NODE-556-length-29714-cov-4.924677_pt1 | contig 29714 bp, 27 predicted proteins | sample MGYA00511681_ERZ772945 | MGnify/ENA primary metagenome ERZ772945 (study PRJEB29015, sample SAMEA2737943) | human oral metagenome | biome: human oral; feature: human-associated habitat; material: dental | place: China | collected 2143 ...
GCGCGTCTCGTTCGCAATGAGAAGGTCGGGGGTTCGAATCCCCCTAGCTCCACCATCTCAGAGGTCTGTCCCGCCAGGAAACTGGCGGGACAGACCTCTTTCAACATGCCGGTTGCCTTGGGCAGGTTATCGGCGTGAACGTGGTGCTTTAGGCGGCGTGTCGTGGGGTTAGTGGGGGCGTCAGGTCGAGCCTTTGCGTGGCCATAGTCCCCGTCGTCAAGGTCACGCCGCCCTCCAAGGCGTCCAGAAGTTGCTCAACGCGGCACACGGAGCGGCACTTCCGTCGACGCCTTTGGGGACCTTCTCGGCGCTGTCAGCGGCCTCAGAGGATCTCTGACAGGGAGGTCCATGCGCTCCTTGAAGTCTGCCGGCGTGCTCTCGATGCTGTGGACGGGACCCTCGACTGCCTTGGCGAGCCTCTGGTCGAGGCTCTTGACGGCGTATTTAAGTGAACGTGACAGCATGCGCCGGTTGCGACGCTCAGTAGTGCGGAATCGCACCAACAGCACTACGCTCACCGGTCATATGATTAGGAACTTGAACGCGTTCTAGATGCACAGCAACGCCAGAAGGTGAAGCCATTTAGGCGCACCGCGGGCGATAAGAATTGTCATGACGTTCGCGACCGCGAGACACAGGATGGCCAGCATCATCGCCGGGATGCCCCACTTCAGACTGCCTCGGGCGCGGATCGCGTCCAACGCGATGTTGGTCGGCATGTACCGCTGCAGGAGAATACGCGTCTGGATGCTGGCGATACTGATCGGGTGAAACGTGAGCACAGTCCTCTCTTCGTCATCGGCGACAAGGAAACAAGAGGGACAGCTCCAGTCGAAGCCAGTCAGGTCATCCACCGCATCCAACGGTGGATCACGTAGGTAAAAGGTTGCCGTCTACCACCGCATCCCCCAAGTGCGACGGAGGCGACAACGAATGCAGGACACGCCGGGCAGGAGTAGGATCCAGCGGTTTGGTAACAGATATAATTGTTACATGACTCGACCTGAATCACTATCCAACGATGAGTTGGTCGCGCAAATTCGGCGACTGCGGTATGAACAGATGCGGCGCGCCGGCAAGACGCATAGGTGTGCCCGTTGTGGTTCGTTGTTCGTTGCCCGAGCCGATGCGAGGTACTGCTCAAGTGCATGCCGTGTCGCAACGTTTCGTGCCACGCCATCGAGTGCCCCTACTCGGGAAAGCGGTCCACGATGACCTCGACCGTGATTGACTCGCCGCTGCAGGTGCGAACTAGTCGACGAAATGCAGCCGCCAGCCCACTGCGCTACCCGGGCGGCAAGGCTGCCCTCGCCACCTTCTTCGGTGATGTCATTGAGCGGCTCGGCATCAGCAATGCCCGCTATGTTGAGCCCTATGCAGGAGGAGTGGGAGCGGGGATCGCGTTGCTTAGACAAGATCGGGTGCAAGAGCTCGTCATCAACGATATCGACCCGGCTGTGCACTCATTTTGGAGATCCGTTGTTGAGTGCCCCGACAAATTTGCTGAACTAGTAGTCAGCACGCCACTGGATATAGATGAATGGAGAAATCAAAAAAAAATATATCTCGAAGCTGACGAGAGTGATCCTCTCTCTCTAGGATTCGCCTTTTTCTATCTAAATAGAACAAACAGGTCTGGAATCCTCAATGCTGGACCTATAGGTGGAGTGAAGCAGTCGGGGAATTATAAGATTGATGCGCGTTATAATCGGAAGCAGTTGGCAGAAAGAATTTCTCGCATCGGGGAACTCTCCTCCCGAATTACGGTCCTCAGTCTTGATGGGGCCTCAGTTGCGCAGAAGTATGCGGGAGATCCTTCTGCGTTTACATACATCGATCCGCCGTACGTGGACGCGGGTGGGAGTCTCTACCTCAATTCATTCACTTATCGAGACCATGCCGAGCTTGCCAAGAGACTGGATCAGTGTCCAAACGGGAACTGGATTGTCACGTACGATCCGTCCGACTTCATACGGCGCATCTACTCCGCACATAGTGTGCGCGAGTATGAGCTGAACTATAGCGCAAATCGTACTGGAAAAGCTTGCGAACTTCTCATTGCTTCGAGGCCTGTTGCGCAGGTGCTCGTTTGAGCCCCAGGCCTATGGTTATTACTTCTGTTTCTTAGTTCCCACGATCTCTTCAAGGATCGGCTTGATCCGATCCCATGCGGCGTGAACATCAGGACCTTCGACAAAGTGGTCGAGCTCGTGGTTGCTTGCACTCAAGGCAGGGGTGGTCCCCGCATACTGTTCGGCGCTCAACCTTCCCTTGCGGTTGACTGAATTGATCAACGTCGTCATCTTGGCGTTGTGCTGGAAATCGCGGGCCAGTGCTTCTATGCACGGCCCGATAGTCTTTCCTGGCGGCAGTGGTTGTCCCTTGGACTGAAAGTAGTCCTTGATTGAGCATTCCAGGATGGTTCGTAGTAGGTCATGGGTGGCGTTGGGGAAATTGCGCACGTCCAGTCGCCTCAGCTCTTCGAAGCGCCTTCGCATGCCGGGAGAGGCTCCATGGTAGTCGAACCCGTTCATGTCCAGGCGAGACTTTGTATCTCCACGGTTGCGTCCGCGCGAGCCAGGTGGGTCCTGGGGGGAACTGTTTTTGGCTGTCTCGTTGATTTCGTACTCATCTTCGATGTTAGAGTTACTGCCTGGAACTGTGCTACTGTTCTCATCGCTGGTGTTGTTTGACTTCCTGTTGTTGGCATGTTCTGCGAGGCTCTCCTCTGGCGTTTCCTTTTCATTCGTTGAGATTTCTGAGGGGTCGCCCGCCACAAGGCGACGGAGCAGTTCGGCGAGTTTCTCGTGCTCTTCTTCGTTCTTGGCAATCAGTTCCGGTGATCGTGTATTGAGTGTTTTATTCTTGAATCGCTCCAGAAGGTAGATGAGTGCACGACGTTGCCCGCAACTAATTTCCTTGCTGACGAGAAGCCCGTCCTTAGTGAATTCGAGGCCGAGGGCGGAATGGAGTTTTTTCGGCGTGTAGGCGTACTCGAAGGTAGTCATCTTGAGTTCGCTGTTCATTACGAAGTCCCGTAGGCTCGAATCATCATACTTGAGGTGACGAATCACTTCGCGCATCTCGCCCATTCGAATCTTTTTCGGGATTGTTGAAGCTTCGGAAGGATAGAGAATCCTCAGATCGTCAACCGTCACCTCATCCGACAGTTGGGCGTGATAAAAGATTGCCTGCTGCTCTCGAATCCAGGACTTCTTGGGGTGACCTGTGTGGAGGCGTGCCAGCAGTGGCCGGGCGGCTTCCCAGGACGGCGAAATCATGACGCGAATAGAAGTCGGCGAGTCGTGGTCAGGGTATCTGGCTTTCATGCGCTCAACTCGAAGCGCCATAGAAGTGCCGAGAAGTTTGGGATTGGCGATGACCTTCAAGGCGGTTGTCCTGCGGTTACCTTCGGCGACGATGAACTGGTCCGCTTCACGGACCACTACCGGGATCTCGTTGTCGAGGTATCCATCGCGCAGGATATTCTGCATCAGGTTGAAGAGGTCCTCCGCCTCGACCATGTACTTCGCGATGGCTTGTTCCGCGTGCGCGTGATCTTCATCCGCAAGGCCATCACCCCTCCCCGCCCGTACTCGCACGTTGCGAGGGTCCAAGACAAGACTCGATAGGTCCACTATCTCAATCGGCCATTGTGCTGCCGCCATGGCATGCCCTCCTGGTCATCACTCTGATGGCGCTCGCCCCAGCGCTCGACACAATTCTAGCCTCGATCTGTCATCGTCCGGATGAGTGAGGCTGGGCGGCTTGGTTGCCGGTGCTGCGAGTGAGATTATGTCAGTTGGGTGTGACGGTGTGCTGCGTTTAGGGGCCGCGGGGGTCAGGCCTCTCCAGGGGCTAGATGTATGAGGTCAGGAGGTCGTGGCCCGACCTCGGTATCGAGGTGGAGACGACGGTGCTGCACGGGCTGCTTGGCGGGCTCGCCATCCACCTGCTCATCCACCCCGACCTCGGTTTCGCGCAGGAGGCCTCGCGAATGATCGAGGCCGGCACCAACCGGCTGCGGCCTTGGGCTCGGCCAACATCCGGATGCGCGTCGAGTGCCGGGACGACTTGACCTTGACATTGTGACAAGGCATTTCCTTGGGGGCAGGAGGTGGTCCCGATGACCAGTACAACCCCGCAGGACTCCCGTGTCGCGAATGCCCTGAGCGCTGAGAGCTCTTCGATCCGTCTGCAGGCGGCCCTGGCCATCGGGTCCGGAGCCGACGCCGACTACACGGAGCTGCTCGTCGAGCGGTGCGCGATCGAGCCGGACTTCTTCGTTCGGGACATGCTCTCCTGGGCCCTCACCCGCCTGCCGTCGGAGATCGTTCTGCCGCGCCTCCACCGGGAGCTCGACTCCGGTTGCAACCAGGCCCGCAGTCAGGCCCTGCACACACTCTCCAAGATCGGCGACAAGAGCACCTGGCCCTGGATCACCCGCGAGATGCTCGGCGATCCCGACGACGGGATCGCGCGGACCGCCTGGCGCACCGCCGTCGTCCTCGTTCCGGAGAACGAGAAGGCGTCTCTGGCCGAGGAGCTGACGCGCCAGCTCGGTCGCGGAGACCGCAGCGTCCAGCTGAGCCTGAGCCGGGCGCTGATCGACCTCGGCGAGTTCGCCGATCCCATCCTGGAGAAGGCTGCGCAGAGTCTCAATCCGAGGGTGGCTGCGCACGCCCGTGCCACCGAGCTGCTTCGGCAGGACCCGGAGAGAGGTTTTGAGGAGGCCATCTTCGAGGCGAGGCTGATGCTCACACCGGGGGCGTCAAGCGCGGAGGAGCCGGATACTGGCGTGGCAAGAGCTGGGACTGAGGGGGCCGAGCCCATGGGGGTGCAGGAGGTGATGGAGTGCTGATCGGCGACGCGGCCCGGTCCTCCGGAGTGAGCGCCCGGATGCTCCGGCACTATGAGGCTCTGGGTCTGGTGCGGCCGACGGGCCGCACCTCCGCCGGCTATCGCGACTACTCTGCCGAGGACGTCCGCAGAATCTTCCAGGTGGAGAGTCTTCGATCCATGGGGTTGTCGCTCAAGCAGGTGGGGCGCGCTCTGGAGGACCCGGACCTGACGCCCGCCGCGCTCGTCGTCGACCTCATCCGGTGCACTGAGGAGCGTCTGGCCCAGGAACGCGAGCTGCTCGACCGGCTCCGGGCCATTGACGCCTCCGCGCCTGCCGACTGGCGCGACGTCCTGCGTGTCATTGACCTGATGCGAGACCTCGACTCGGAAAGTGCCGCTCGCAGACAGCAAGCCATTCTGATCCGATCTGCGGGAGCGCCGGTCCCCGTCGAGCTGCTGGCCGAAGCGCTTCTGAGCGAGTCCGAGCCGGATGTCGCGGGTGCGCTGCGCTGGGCCCTCGCCCGATCCGGCGGTGATGCGGTGGCGGCGCTGCGCGCCGGTGCTCGCGCAGAGGACACGGATGTTCGACGGCGCGCGGTTCGGGCGATCTCTGAGGTGCCCGAGGCGCCGGGCGCCGCCGTCGTGCTCGCACAGGCCCTCGATGACCCCGACGCGGTCGTGCGAGACTGCGCCGCTCTGGCGTTGGGACGATGCGGTATGACCGAGGCCGTTCCCGTCCTTGTCGCGATGGTGGTTGAAGGTGCCCACGATGTGGAGGCGGCGGAGGTGCTGGGAGTGCTGTGCCGTGACGACGAGCGTGCGTCCTGGATCGTCAACGCTCTGATCGATGAGCTCGCCGCGCCCACCGCCGAGACCGCCGTACGGCTGCGTCTGACACAGGCTCTCATCGAGCTCCCGGTCGCCGCCGCCGGAGAGGCGCTTCGCCGGTTGGCTTGGGACTCCGACCCCGCCGTCGCCCGCCTCGCCTCGGTCTTCGCCTGAGTCCTGAACGAGCAGTGTCACCGAGGACGTATCGATGGCGTGTGGCCGGGCTTCTTCGTGGTTCAGGCTCAATGGCGGGTGGTCGACGAGGGATTCGCAGTTTCCTACAACAGTGCAGTGATCTCACTCACATGCGATCGGTACTGATCGTCAGAACTGCGCGGATTTGTGCGGATCTCTGGATGTCTGACATGTTGTGGTAGTCGACTGGTGCGATGCTTATGCGACTTTTGTCTGCGGTGACGGCGATCCGGTGCGTGTGGTGTTTCGGGACGTGGGTGACAGTTCTGTGTCAGCCTGTGTGGAGGCTGGTTTGTTTAGCGCTGGTGGTTGTCGGCTGAGATTGGCTGAGGGTCTGCTCGCCTATGTCCTCGGTGCTGGTGTTGGCATCTGATGGGGTGGGCGTGCTCGTGCTCGACTGGAGCACGCATGCGGATGGCGCAGTGAGGATGGATGTTCTTGAACCAATGCACCGGCTCGGTGGTGGCGAACTTGGCATCGCCGATGCCCTCCCAGGGACCATGCTCGCCAGGGTGGAGGCGGTTGTGGACCAGCTTGGCCTTGTGCGAGGAGTTCAGCGCCTCAGCCAGAGCAATGGTGTAGGAATCTCCTTTGGAGACCACCGAGGCGACGGCCTCGCAGTCGGTCATGGTCTGCCCGTAACGGATGGCTCGGTACTACGCTCCTCTATCGGAGTGGTGTCAGGTCTGCTCCCTCGTGCCCGTGCTCCCGGACAGCCGTTTCAGGGCGTTCAGCGCCAAGTCGTCGTACAGGCTGGTAGAGCAGGGGGTTGGCAAAGTTGGTTTAGGTGGGGGTTTGGGTGAGTAGTTTGATGGCTCGTTTGGGTTGTCGTGACAGGGATCTGGTGGTGCTGGCGATAGTGGTTCTGGTGCCGTGGGTCAGGTGGATGAGGCTGATGGCCAGGTTCGTTAGGGCGGCCATGATCTCGGGGCCGTTAGCGGTGCGCAGCTGGTGGTGATCCTCGTCGAGGACCACGTCACGGACCCGGTGGAGCCGGTTGTCTATCTTCCAATGTCCCCGGACCCAGGCGGCGACCTGCTCGGGTTGGGCCTGTCCCATGGGTAGGGAGCAGACCAGGTAGACCACCTCCACAGTCGTCCTCTTGGCGCTAGCACTGCCGTTGTTGCCTGCGCTCCTGCGATCCTTGGTGGTTCGGGTGCGCCGGACCTGGACCACCTGGGCGGCTGCGGGGAAGCCCACCCAGGTGGGAGCCCAGGCCGCCTCGGGCGGTGCGCCGCACTCGCCGCCCGTGAGGGACGTCGCCCCAGGAGGTGGACGGGACGTCCTTCCAGGGCAGCTTCTTGAGCGTCCTGCGCAGGGTCTTCTGATTGCCCTTGACGGTGAACACGTAGTGACCGCCACGCTGGGCGGGTCCACTCGGCGGTGTCGGTTTGGGTGTGCATCGCATCGGCGCTCACCACCACCCCGTCCAGGTCGAGGGGCTTGAGCAGCTCCCTGAGCGCGGGGATCTCATTGGACTTGTCAGCCACCCGTGCCTGGGCAAAGACAGTGCCCGTGGCCTGGTCCAGGGCCGCCAGGAGATGAGGCGCCGGGTCCTTGCCTGTGCGGGCCCCGCGCATGGTCTTGCCGTCCACTGCGATGACTCTGCGGCCGGCCATGGTACCGGTGCGTGTGCACAACCATGACCTTAGATGGGCATCAACGTCAGCGGGGTCCAGGTCCTGGAGCACCCGCCGGGTCGACTCCGACGCAAGGGCCTGTCCCGCCTGAAGGCCCAGGGCCTCCAGGTTGGCGGCGGTCAGGTCGGTGGTGTGCTCCCATATCGCTGTCAGGCTCAGGCAACCGGCCAGCACCCCCGTCACGGCCAGGGATAGGACTGTGGGTAGGTCATGGCGTACCCCGCGCCTGTCGCGGGGGTCGGTAATGTTCTTGAGAACCTGGGCCAGGGGTTGGCGCGACAGGGTGGTCGTCGTGGAAGATGACATGGCGGCGTGACCTTGCTGGTGACGGGATTGAGTAGACGCCTTCATCGTCACCATGCGGGTCACGCCGCGCCCGCACCAACACACCAGACCCACTAAAGATCAAACAATCACCCACCGACTATACTGACCCCCTGGGCATTGAACCCACTACGTGAGCTTCCTTAATGAGTCTCGTCGCGATATTGCCTTCTGGAGTGAGTTGAGATATTATTACGTTCACCTTCACTCGACTTTGGCGTATCGCAGTCCGAACGAGATCGAAACTAAGTTACTGGGCTTAGTGGAGGCAGCCTGAAGCGCGAAGCAAGCAGTGTCCGAAAACAGTCAGCAGCTCGAGACTCGTTCAAGGTGACACTTTGTACGTCGGACGTCATACGTCGCTACTCAGGTATGTCGTCCCAGAGCCTGGCCCGCCCGCTCGCATCAGGCCTTTCATCGGGCCGGAGACCTGACGCTGCGGGTGGTTGCTGCCGTGGACGCGGACGTCATCCATAGGGATGTCTCCCAATAATCCCCACATAATCCGGAGGTATGCTAAACTCGAGGTCGTAGGATCATTGATGGTCCTACGACGAACGCATTGCGCTCATATCTGAAATGCACCTTCGACGCTCCAGGAGATCTTCAATGCGGGTACTCATCAGTCCTATCAATGCTGACGAAGCGGTCATTGCCTATGAGTGCGGCACTGACATCATTGACATCAAGAACACTTCTGAGGGATCGCTTGGCGCGAGCTTCCCGTGGGTGATCCGCGAGGTCATCGAACGCGTAGGTGATCCTGAAGTGACCTTTAGTGCAACGCTGGGAGATCTGCCGTTCAAGCCCGGCACTGCGGCGTTGGCCGCTCGCGGTGCAGTGACCAGTGGTGTCACCTATATCAAGGCTGGGCTCCATGGACCTAAGACGGTCGACGAGGGTGTGCAGCTGATGACGGCAGTTAATCGAGCTGCCAAGGAGGTCAACAACGATGTCCTAGTGGTCACTGCAGGTTACGCCGACTATCGGCGTTTCGACGGCCTTAAACCACTTCAGCTGGTTGAGATCGCCACCGAGGCCAAAACTGATCTGGTCATGATGGATACCTTGTTCAAAGACGGCAAGACTCTTTTCGACTCCTGTGATTTGGCAGAACTTCAGGAGTTTGTCACAACAGCTCACGAGAACGCCTTGGAGGTTGCGCTAGCCGGGTCAATTCGGCTACAGCACCTTGACCAGTTGGTGTCCATTGGGACTGACATTGTGGGAGTCCGCGGCGCCGTCTGCGGAGGACTCAACCGCAAGGCGACCATTGACCGCGAGAAAGCCCGCGAGTTCATGGCTGTGGCTTCGGCATGATGATCTTTCGGATTGGAACCAGCAAAATCCGACTGACTTTTCTGCGCTCATGACTCCGCCCGCCCCGGTTGCAGTCAAGTTAGGAGGCAGCCTGATATCGCGTGAAACTGCTGGCTCAGCGATCCTGCTTGAGAAACGCCTAGCTGAACTCTGCGCCCAGTTACCCCTTGACCGGCCCTTATTTGTCGCTCACGGGACTGGGGTGTTCGGTAAACCAGCGGCGATCGAGTTCGGATACCTTGATCGTACACTGTCGGATGATATGGGAAGAGTGGTCTCACACGTCAACCACCTACTCTTGGAACTGGAGTTGGCTGTCTACCGGCAGCTTGAGTTTTGTGGTCTGAGACCCTTCCGGATATCGCTGCTGGAGTGGTCTCGTGTACCAAGTACCCAAATGATTCATCAGTTGGAGCTGCTCATCATGCGGGGCCACACTCCAGTGGTTGGCGGCGGTTTCATCGTCACCGACACCGGATATGAAGTTTTGTCGTCCGATGACATTGTGGTGGATGCCGCACTTGCTCTGCGGGCTAGTGATGTCGCATTCGCCATCAACGCTCCAGGGGTCTACGACGACACGACGCCCGACCACCAGATCTATGAGTCGATCAACGTCGCTGACCTAGCGCGGTTGAACGGGATACCTGATATGGCTGGTGACTGCACAGGTGGCATCGCGGCCAAGCTCCGCGCCGCCGCCCGGGCTGCCTCAGCCGGGATCAGGACCCTCATTGTTGATGGTCGGTCAAGCCGGAACCTGGGCGACGCTCTTACAGGACGACCATTCCAAGGTACTGAACTGCTCGGTTCAGCCAAGGATGCATCATGTGCGGCATTGTAGGGATCTTCCGGCCGGAGAGCGTTGGTGCCGAGGACGAACTGCTGGTGGCTCGCATGCTGGGCACGGTAGTCCATCGAGGTCCCGACGCACAGACCATCGGTCGAAGCGACGGTGTGGTATTGGGCAGTGCTCGGTTGGCGATCGTTGACACGTCTTTTGGATGCCAACCCTTCAGCGACGAGTCCGGATCGATCCTGGTGGTCTTCAATGGAGAGATTACTAACTATCGCGATCTCTCTGCGCAACTTCAAGCGCTAGGACACCGCCTCGCCTCGCACTGCGATGGGGAGGTAATCGCTCATGCCTATGAAGAGTTCGGGGTGACTTTCGCTGAGTACTTGGACGGACAGTTCGCGATTGCGCTGTATGATCGGCGGAGTAATAGGTTGGTCCTAGCCCGCGACCGGATGGGAATCTGTCCTCTTGTCTGGGCATGGAACGGTATCACCTTGAGTTTTGCGTCGGAAGCTAAGGCACTCTTTGCTGCGAATCTGCCCAGCCCCCGGCCTGACCCAAGAGGATTGGCCCAACTCTGCTACTTTGGCACGACCGTCGCACCGCAGACTATGTTCGCCGGTGTCAACGCATTGCCAGCCGCGCATTATCTGGTGATCGATTCGACTGCGTCTCCCAAACTAACACGTTACTGGCGGTTGCGGTATCCTGAAAAGGATGCTGGCCGCCGACTTGATTGGGAAGCGGCCCGCGAGGAACTCGACACCCTGCTGGTTAGGGCGGTCGGACGTTGTGTCCAGGGCGAGTTTGTGCCGGTCACTTACCTCAGTGGCGGAGTGGATTCAGCTCTGGTCACCGCGCTCACGAGAAGGCACGTTCGAGGCCGATTGACTGCGCTTTCAGTCGGTTCCACTACTCCCAAACTTGATGAAACTGTCTTGGCTGCTGAGATCGCTGATTATCTGGGCGTCGACTTAGTCGTCGAGGTAATGACCGACGATGACATCGCCAACGCGTTCTCCTCACTGATGTGGCACCTGGAAACCCCGACTTTATCAACCGAATCTGCCGCACTGCATGCGCTTGCCTGCCGGGCCGGCGGTCTGAGTAAGGTGGTTCTGACGGGAGAGGGAGCCGACGAGGCCTTTGCTGGTTACCAAGCCTTTGAGCAAGGACGACAACTCGGACGGATCTGGGACTCGCCACCGACAATCAGAGCTTTGGTTCGTCGGGTGCTTCGGACCCGGCTTGCCTCGCAATGCTTGACCCCGGGCGACAGCCGTCTAGATCGGATCCGCGATGCTTTTGGTTTCATCCCCGCACAGGCGATCGAGTGGGAGTTCTATCGCGAGGTTTTCGGCCCGATTCTCACCGGTCCGGCCGGGGTACTACTCGAGGCCGATGTCCCGCTCACCACTGTGGAATTCGATCGGGATCTACCCGCCCGGGCGTCCCGCCTGAACGCTTCCTTGGCGGTGTCGTACGATGTCATGCTGGGCAACTACCTTCTCGGTCCGCACGGCGACCGGGTACTTGCTGGCGCCTCGGTCGAGGGGCGGTACCCCTTTCTCGATCGGGAAGTGGTCGAGTTTGCGGCCCTACTGGGCGACCAGGCCAAGATCGGCCAGGGATACAATAAGGTGTTGCTCAGACTTGCTGCCCAACACCATGTGGGTCCGGAAGTGGCTTGGCGTGCGAAGAAACGATTCACAATGCCATTTGTCAACCCCTTTGTCTCGCCGAATTCTCCCGAAATCTACCGCTACCTGATGGCCCCGCAGACCATTGATGACTTTGGCTACTTCGATGCCGAACGAGTTGCCGCTGTTCTGTGCCAATTGGGCAGTCCCATTCCGTCTGGTTCACGGGGACGGCGGCACTTGGCCAGATTACGGCAGGGATTGTTGGTGACCCTGGTTGCCACAACCCAGCTTTGGCATCACACCTTCTTTGAGGATCCCGGTAGTTTTGAGGTCAACCAGCCAGAGTTGTCAATGGGAGGAAGCCATGTTTGAGTCAACCGATCAAGCAAATGCGGCAGCAGCGCGGCTCGAAGACAACCGATCCGAGATCGATCACGCCATTGCTGCGCAGATCGACTGGTTGATCCAGCATGGTCCAGCAGCTGGCGATCCCTTCATCGGCGCTATCTACCGTTGGCTGGAACACTACCTTCACGTGGCTGGTAAACGATTCCACGGACTCACGGCCATCCTGAGCTATCGGGCGGCGGGCTACTCGGATGTGTCGGCAGTCTTGCCCGTTGCGGCCGCACTCCAGCTTTACCATCACCACACGCTGGTGCACGACGATATCTACGATGGGGATGTCATGCGGCGCGGGTTGCCAACTAGCCATGTGCGCCTCGCCAGCTTGTTTGAAGGTGAGACGACAGGCGCCGGCGATCCGAAGCCCTTTGCTAGTCGTGATGACCGCAGCGGTGTCATTGCTGCTTTCGCCTACGGCAAGATCTGCCGAGCCCTGGCGAATCGGGCGGTCTCCTCCGCACCGCTGGACGGCGGCAGCGTCCTGACGATACTCACGATGCTTGAGGAGCATGATCTGTGGGACAACGTGGGGCAGCTGCTTGACGTCTATCACGAGGGTTCGCGACTGCCATCTCCCGAGGCGTGTCTGCGTAACGTTTGGCTGAAAACCGGGCGGCTGTTCGAGATCTGCGCTCGGGCGGGCGCAGTTGCCGCAGGTGCTGACCCATCTATCACCAGCGCGCTAGTCTCGTGGGCGGGTCACTTGGCGGTCGCCTACCAACTCAAGGATGACCTGGAGGACACCGTCGCTGACAGCGAAAAAGGTCTGGGACGCGGCGTGGGAGTTGATCTGGTCGCCCTGAAACCAACCTATCTGCTGAGTCTGGCCAATGAGCTGGCCGATGGCCAGGATCGCGCCAGGATCAGTGCCTGGCTCAACCGCGAGCAGGACTATACCGTCGAGGAGTTCTCCGCACTGATCGACCGAACCGGGGCCCGCCAGGCGACCCAGCTAAAGATTGAAGAACTCATCTCGGCGGGCCTAGCCATCGTTGGTGCCCTGGGGACGGTCCGGCCCGATGTATTGTCGGAGTTAGCTGAACTAAGCAGGTACGCGATCTCCGATGAATACTGGCGGAGACCGCTGGTCGACGAACGATCGACTGTAGCGGATACGGGGGCCAGTGATGGGTAGACATGCGATCGTTGACGTCCACGGAGTCCTGCTTGGGAGGCAACACTATGACGATTCGCCGCCGGGCGATTTCATCGTCGGCCTTCGTGACGCAGGATACTTGGTACAGATCGTGACCAACTCTAGCAGCATCACTCCCGCTGACTTGACCAACGGGCTGGTGGCACGCGGTATCCCAGTCTGTGTGTCGGATGTCGTCACGATGGCGATGGTCGCAGCACATCGGCTGTCATCCCTCGGTGTGGGCGAGGTGGCGGTGATCGGTTCTGACGTGTTGCGTTCCGAACTAAAACGTCTGGTTCCCGGCCTACGGGTCATGGAGGTCGGCGCATCAGAGGTGCTGCTAGTCACTCGTGATCCTGGCCTTACTGAGGAAACGCTGGACTGCGTACGGCTTCACCCACCACGGCTCATCTTTGCCACCTGCAAGGATGCCTCCTTCACCGACGCTTCGGGGGTCCACGTCGGCCCTGGAGTAACCGTGCGTCGAGTCGAAAAGGCGGCTGATCGTGAGGCGATCCTGATCGGTAAGCCGGACCCCTATGTGATCACCGAATACTTGGGCCTGCGGGGTGGCGAACTCGATACCGCCGTGGTCATCGGCGACTCACTCACCCAGGACGCCGAGCTGGCTGAGCGTGCCGGATGTCGGGTGTTGATTACCGGCACCCCCGAAAACACCTCATGTGACCTACCCAATGTCACCCGCCTCGACCAGGCACTGGATCTTCTCAGGAGAATCGAGTGATTACCATCTGCGGTGCGCGGCTGCAAGCCGTGGGTGAAATACTGTTGACGAACCGGTTTCATCTCTTCGCCCTGCCGGTCCTTTTGACCGCATTTTGGAACCAGTCGATGCGCCTACCGCTCGACTGGCAATACTACGTCATGATTACCGCGTCGGTAGTGGTCAGCTATGTCTACAACCAGATCACTGACCGTGACGAGGACGCTATCAACTATGACGCCAAAGGCCACTTCTTCGCTAACCTGCAAGTGGCGTTGTCGATTTGTGTGGTGGCCAGCGTGGTGGGTGTCAGTCTGGCGCTGCGGGCTGGATGGGGCTTCCTGATCTACTCCTTGGCGGTCAACATGCTGATGAACCTCTACAGCATACCGATGCCTTGGGCTGCTCGGCCAAGTCTGTCGCGGATTAAGCAATATCGGTACGTCAAGAACGCCTTCGCTGCACTGTGTTGGTCGGTGCCGCTGCTGGTCACCCCCCACGTCTACGTGGGGAGTTGGCCGCAGTGGTCCCAATTGTTGGTCATGATCGTAGTCACCTTCGGGTTGGACTACCTTTCGGAGTTGCTGTGGGACGTCCGTGATATTGAGGGAGACCTGAGGGCACAGGTGAAGACTATCGCGAACACCCATTCGACCCGGGTCGTTCGCCGGATCTCACGGGTGGTAATAGCGGTCACTTCGGTTACCTACTTGGTGGGTTTGGTCACCGGCGTGCTGGCGCTGCTACAGGGCTTGCTCTTCCTAGCCGCGTGGGTGCCATACGCTTGGATGTTCGCCGACCGGTATCTGAAGTCGGATTCGAAGTTGGCGCTGTCGCACCGCTTTGTTGTCTTACAAGCAGTCATCGCCCTAAGTGCGTTGGTGGCGCAACTTGTCGTGGGGTGATTTGCAGTGCTGGAAAGGAGAGAAGGGATGGATTTGACCACTGCGTGGTTGAAGGCTCGCGTGGCGGCCGATGAGGCCTTGAAGACGGCCGTGCCACCGCGACGGGATGACCAATGGATGATCACATACGTAGATGAGCCGCGATTCGGATGGGACTGGGATGGGCTTGAACGGGGTTTCCTGGCCCCTGTCCATGAGTTCAACAGCCAACATCCTGCCGGGTTGCGGACGCTGTTGCTATACCTCCTGCTTGCAGGCAAGGAGCCACAGCGGCGCCCATCGGCACAGCTGATCGCGGCAATCGAATGCCAGTACCTCTCGTCGATCATGCTCGACGTAGTCGCCAACAAACACGACTTGCCGCGCCAGGACGAGTCACTGCCGCTTCCCCCACCTGTATGGGTGACGGTCGCCTACAACCTGCGTCAACTCGGCGTCCTGCTTGCTTATGAGGGAGAGCCCGCCCTCGCACCGAACGATGGTACTCGTCTTGGCGAAATCTTTGGTGAGTATCTGGTGCGGCAGGGCCTTGCTCGGACCGTGCACCTTGGTGTCCGCCGGCTATCGGATGAACTGGAGTACCAATGGTTACTCGGTTATCTATCGTCGGCGGAGCCCTCGGCGTCCTTCGAATTGGTGGGTCTTACAGCCGTTGCTGTCGCCGGGCAACCGCAGGCGGGCACCGTGCTGGCCGCGGCCTGTCGACACCTTGGTGCGGCGCTACGTTTGGAGGCTATCTCGCGTTCGGTGCTGGACGCAGTCGGGGAGAAACCGGTCGTTTCGGTCGAGGCTCGGCTGTCTGAAGCGGCCCTGCAAGTGGACGCCGACCTGGCCACGCTCGCCGCCAGGCAACTTAGTCTGGCCCTCGGATTCGCCAAGCGCTCCCTGCCGGGAGCGGAGCAGGCGATTCTCAAGTTCACCCGGCTTGTCGCCCCTAGGCTGTACGCAACGATCGGAGTCAACTCATGAGTATAGCCCTCGCCCCTGGAATGACCGGCGCCTGGGCCGAGCAATACAAAGCCTGGCTGCCTTTCGCCCGCCAGGCCGTTCTGGAGACTGTTGATCGGTGGGGCACTGCTGCGGCGATCCGAGAACTAGCCGGAACCGATCTGGCCGATGAGATGATTGAGTTGCTGCGCCGCGACTGGTACCAACCCTTCCGATCCTATCTGAATCGGACTGGCAAGATGATCCGGCCGGTGCTGGTCTGCTTGACCGCCCGCTCGTTGGGCGCTGACCCGGTGAAGGCGCCCAGCCTCGTGGCAATGGCCGAGATGATCCACTCATCCTCGCTGGTACTGGATGATATCGCTGACGATTCCGACCTGCGCCGCGGCGAGCCGACTGCGCATCGAATGGTCGGTGTATGCACAGCGGGAGCCCTTGGCTCATCCTGGCTAAACATGTGCTTTGATATCCTCGCCAACTCCCAGTCGAACCTGCATGACAGTTCTAGGAGACGGCTGGGACGCGAGCTTGCCTGGGAGCACTGGGTGACCGGACTTGGCACAACCATCGATACGATCTGGCCATCCGAGGAGTCCATGGACCACGATCCCCTCGAATACCTGCAGTCGGTATTGCACCGCTCGACTTCCTATACCTATCGGATGCCGTTCAAGATCGGCGCGAGTATAGCCAATGCCGACGAGCGGGCGTTTGCGGCATATTCGAGACTCGGGGAGGAGATCGGGCTGGCCTTTCAGGTGATCGATGACCAGCTCAACGTAGCTCCAGTGACCGAAGAGTGGGGTAAAACCACCGCCGAGGACATCACAGCAGGTAAGGTGACGCTGCAGGTGTTGCTCACCCTGCAACGGGCCGACCGTAACCGGGCGGCGGAACTGGTCCGCATCCTGCGGGCTAACACTACCGATCAGCGCGAGCTACGAAACGCGGTCGGCATCATGCGGGAGTGTGGGGCTCTCACAGAGGCGCGGGCAATCGCAGATCAGCACCTGGACGCCTGCTTGCGCATCATCTCCAACATGGATTTTCTCCGCAGCGATGATCGCGAGTTGTGGCGCAGTTTTATTTCATACTTGTCGAACCGTGATCGATGAAAGGAAGCATCTTCCATGACCACCTCCGTTGAAACCGATCGCGGGACCATCCGCGTCAGTTCGTTGACTAAGACGTACCCGGGGCCTACCCATGGCCTGAAGGTGCTCGACGACGTTTCGCTCGCTGTCGAGCGGGGCAGCTACATTGCTCTGCGGGGTGTCTCGGGTAGCGGCAAATCGACCCTGCTCAACATCCTGGGTGGCATCGAGGTGTTTGACTCAGGAAAGGTCGAGGTGAGCGGGGCGGACCTGGGCATCTTGTCGCGAGGACAACGCACTGCCTTCCGGGCCAGCACCATTGGTTTCATCTTCCAGTTCTTCAACTTACTGCCCACCCTCACCGCCTTGGAGAATGTGTCTGCGGCGCTCGAACCGCTGGATAAAGCGGCTGTTGAGCGGCGCGAGCAGGCGATGGACATGTTGGACGCAGTCGGGATCGCACACCTTGCCGGCAACTTCCCCGCCCAGATGTCCGGTGGCGAGCAGCAGCGTGTCTCGATCGCCCGGGCGATGGTCAAGCAGCCTCCGGTGATCCTGGCCGATGAGCCAACTGGTGCGCTTGACCACAAGAATGCGACGCAGGTACTTGAGTGCCTGACCCGGTTGCAGCAGCAGATCGGCACCACGGTCATCGTCGCCACCCACGATCCAATCGTAATCAGCTATGCCACCGAGACCTGGGAAATGTGCGATGGTGCTATCGAGGTTGGTTGCTCATGATCCAGATTCACAATCCGGCCCGTGTCCTTCCGCTCACCTCGCTGCAGAAGTTCGCCCTCGGCTCGGCCTGGTCGATGGTCGGTCGGCTGATGCTGTTGATTGCGGTAGCCTCCATGGCCTTCTCGATGCTGGTTGGTGAGTACTCGGCCCTGTCGAGCATCACAAAGGCGCGTGATAGTTGGTACTCTGCGGGTCAACTCGCAGACTTGGAACTGAGATTCACCCCCGCACCGAACCAGTCGGCGCCGCGCTTCGATGAGCTGCCCGGGCTGACCGATAGTATGTCCCGCCAGGTCCTGCCCGGGCGCACAAAGCTGACCGGGGCCGACGACCTGGCGCTGACCGTAATCTCTTCCGATTCGGTATGGACAGGGTCCCGGTTGAACATTTTGACGCCCCTTGAGGGGACCCTTCTGACGCGGGACGACGAGTCAGGTGCGTTGATCGACCAGGGCATGGCGAACTACCACTCGGTCGGTGTCGGTGACTCACTGGACATTGAGGTCGGTGGCACTACGCGAACCGTGACCGTGCGCGGGATCGTTCGAGACCCCGAGTTCCTCATCGCCCCGCTCAACCCGAGTCTGTTCATCTCGGCCAAGGACTCCATGGGCGTGGTCTACCTGCCCCCGTCATCGCAGACCGTGAATAGCGTGGTCTTCAACTTCGAGCCGGGACAGGATCTCGACGCCGCTCGGCAGTCTGTTCTCGATGCAGCCGCCGCACAGCACCTGTCCGGGGCCTACGCCTTGGAGCGGGAAGAGCAGTTCGCCTACCAGTATGTCGAGAAGAACCTTGACGTCTTCGGCGTCGTCATTCCTTTGATGGTGCTGGTGGGAGCGTTGTCGGCTGCCTTCGTGTCGATGTTTCTGTCGGCGCAGTGGATCGCACGGGAACGCAAGAGCATCGCAGTGCTGCTAGTGCAGGGTCATCGACCCATCGCTGTGGCCCGCGCCTATGTCCTGCCCTACATGTGGCTGGTCGTCTGGACCATCCTCGTGGGTCTGTTGGGATCGGTGCTCGTAGGGCGTGCGTTCCTGGAGAACTTCGCATCCTCGGTCGGGTTGCCGAGTGTGCCATTTGTCCTCGATCCCGTGGTGATCGCCATCGGTTGTGTTGGCACCCTCGTCGTTTACGGGCTCGGCGCAGCGCTCGCCTTTGCAGGGATCTTCCGGATGTCGCCGCGCGATGCGATGACCCGCACCGTCGACACCGGTCACGGCGGCCGCATCAGAGGGGCCTGGCTGGGGGCTCTGGTATCGAGCACCACAACCCGACTTTCAGTCAGAAACGTTCAGCGCAACCCATGGGTGTCTGCCCTGACCGTGTTGGCCATCGCGATCGGCTTTGGCCTGACGGCGGCCTATTCCCTGTCGTATTCCTCGGTGATCGCCACTTCTCGGTCAGCCGTTGACGGCAACGAGTGGGACCTGACCGTCGACTTCGTCCAACCACAGGCAAAGGCTCAGGCGGCAGCCCTCATGGGGGAGGCCGGCGTGAGCGAGTGGACACCGGTCATCAAGACGGTGGCCCAAGCGGCCAAAGGTTCAGTCATCGAAAATCTTATGGTCGGCGGCTTCGACCCGCAGAATACTTGGCACAAGGTCACTCTTGTCGAAGGCTCTGACATCTCCGACTCCGATCCGGATGGCGTGGTCATGGAGGCCGGACTCGCTCACCGGTTGGCACTTGAGCCGGGCGATGTCCTCACGGTGAATGCAGCCGGGACCAAGCACGAGGCCCGAGTAGTGGGGATCATGTCGTCTGCGTTGCCCGGTGAGGTTCGCTCGACGTTGGACTTCGCGAGCTCACTCACTGGAAGCGACCTGTTCTCGGGCGTGCTGGTCAAGGCCTCACCCGGCGCGATTGCATCGACCGCCGATGCACTGAACTCCGAATCGGGGGTGCAGCAGGCTTTGAGCAAGGACGAGATAGTCAAGTTGATTGTCGCGTCGTCCTCCCAGATCACAGCCCTGCTGTGGCTCGGTGCCCTAACAAGCATCGCGGTGGCGCTGTTGTTCGTGGGAGCGTGTCTTGGCTATACGATCCTGGAGCGGAGACGCGAGTACTCACTGCTCAGTTTGCTCGGTTTCCGCAACGGAGCAATTCGCTGCACTGTGGTCATGGAGGCGTCACTGCTCGGGCTAGCTGGCATCGTGATCGCCTTCCCCGTCGCCTGGCTGGTTTCACGGCTACTCAACGAGCGCATCTCGGATGCCTGGTTCAACATTGACACCCACCTGTCGGCTCAACCATTCCTGGTGACGTTCTTGCCCGGACTCGTCCTCCTACCGCTCGCCGCACTGCCATTGGCCCAGTGGGTGCTGCGCGCTAGCGATCCAGGAAACCGCGAGCGAGGAATCGGTTGATATGAGTAAGGAGTAGTCTTGCAACGAGCGTTGTTGACGGTTCTACGGTGTCCGGGCTGCGGTTCGCCGGTGGCGTTAACGCCCTCAGCCACCGACGGTTCGCTGATTGAATCCGGGACGCTAAAGTGTTCGGGCTGCTCGCGGTCGTACGCCATCATAGATTCGGTTCCGCAGATGCTAGTCAAGAACAATCTGGACCGTCGGTCGGTCACAGGATTCAGCTTCCAGTGGCGGGCCCGTCAGACTGGAGCCGGTGAGGACCCCGGTGTGATATACGGCTACCGGATTCCGCAGTTCGTCGAGTGGATGTCTCAGACCTTCTTCGGTCACTTGGATACCGCTACGCAACAACAGTGGATTTTGGATGCAGGCTGCGGCTCAGCCGAGAAGTCGGCCGAGCTTGCAGTGCGCTATCCCCAGCATCAGGTAGTGGCACTTGACCAATCGACTGCTATCAAGCAGGCCGCAGCTCGTTTCGGTGACATCGCCAACCTGCACTTTGTCCGAGGGGACGTGCTGCGGCCACCGTTGTTGGGTGGAGCATTCAGCCAGGTGGTGAGCATCGGTGTCCTCCACCACACCCGGTCAACCCAGGCCGCCTTCGAAATGGTTGCCGACTTGGTCGGACCGGCAGGAGGATTGCTCGTCTGGTTGTACCCACGGGAGGGGGAGGACTCCTTCTGGGACGGTTTGTACCGGCAACGAGACTGTCACTTCGCTGGTCTAGGTAGTAAACTACCTAGACCATTGGTCATGGCATGGTGTCGCGCCTATGTGAAGGTGTTCTCCAATCAGATCAAGAGTTTCCTTGTGCGCGAGCACAAACGGAACTGTCAGATCTTCCCACCGGAGATCTATCCGGTCTTTCACAGCCGAGCCGAGATGGCCCGCTCAGCAGTGTTTTTGTCGTTTGATAACGTCATGCCGCGATACCAGTTCCGCCATGGCAGGCAGGAAGTCATCGGATGGTTCGAGGCCGGGGGATTCTGCACCCCCGATACTAGTTATCCCGGATTCTTTGCTGCCATGCGCGCAACCCCATGATGTCGCACCGGCAAATGTCAGCGCTGCGGCATCGTTGGCCGACGAGTGAACCACTTGGACTTAGTGAAGTTGGCCACGTTGGAGGTGTGGTCACCGATGGTCGAGTTTCCGGAGGATCCCCAGCCGCCGAACGGCGCGCCGATCTGATAATCGACGGTGGGTTCATTCACGTGCACGATCCCGCAGGATATCCTTGCCCCCAACTGCGCACCGTGGTCCACGTCTGCGCAAAGGACGCTGGCGACCAGCCCCGGCCCCTGCTCGTTGACCAGGGTCACCACGTCCTGGTCGTCGCTGAATGGTGCCACCACCGCCACCGGGCCGAAGATCTCCTCCTGCCAGGCTGGAGACTTTCTCGTTGAGTCGATCAGAACCGTTGGTTGGTAACACAATCCCGAAGTCGTACCACCCCACACCAGTTCAGAGCCGGTGGCGATGCTGCGACGAACCAGGTCATCAACTTGGGCCAGCTGCCGAGCGTTGATCAGAGGACCCAGATCATTCTTGGGATCGGCTGGATCGCCGACCTGCAGTCGGCTTGCGTAGTTGGTAAGGGCCTGCACGTATGCCTCGATGCGACTCTCGTGGACCAGATGACGTCCGGTTGACATACAGACTTGGCCCTGATGATAAAAACTGCCGAAACCGCCGCATGTAGCCGCCAGTTCAATGTCGGCATCTTGTAGAACCACCAGCGCGTTGTTGCCGCCCAACTCGAGTAGCGTGGGCGTCAGCCGACGGGCTGCAACTTCGGCTATCCATTGTCCGACAGCGGTAGAACCGGTGAAGGTGACCTGTCCGACGCGGGGATCGGCGACGAGTGCCTCGCCGATCTCAGCATCGCCGGGTATCACACTCAGCACCCCGGGTGGCAACCCGGTGGCCTCGAACATCCCGGCCAGCCATAGTCCGCCGCTGATCGTGGCGTAAGGATGGGGCTTGAGGACCACGGCGTTTCCGAGCGCGAGAGCGGGGGCGATCGCCCGGATTGCCAAGTGGGCGGGGAAGTTGAATGGGGCGATGACCGCAACGATACCGATCGGAACCCGGTGGGTGGTGGATTGGCGCTTGCCACCAGGCAGGGGGCGATCAAGATTCAGCTTGGCCAGTTCTGCGGCTTCCCGAAGCTCGGCGGTCACGAGGTCAACCTCGAGTTGGGCCTTGGCCACCGACGAACCGGTCTCGTGAATCAGCCACGCAACCAGCTCGTCCCTGTTTGCACTCACATTATCTGCTGCAGCCGAGAGAACGGTGATCCGTTCCTGCCGGACTGCCGCCCACTCCCGTTGAGCCGCAAGTGATGCCGCCAGCGCCTGGTCAACCTCGCGGGTCGAGCACATCCCCACCACAGCGAGTCGGCGTCCGGAGAACGGGCTGGTGACCGCCAGTTCACCGGTGACCGGTTGCCAACCAGCCACGAACACCGAGCGGGTCCAGCATGGATCGGGCTGGGGGACCGGAACATACTGTCTCATAGTTGGTTTGGCGCGCCGGAGATGGCTGGGGCGAGAACGACAGGCTTGATCACCAGTCCCGTTGCCTGGTCGGCTAGCGCCTCGGATAGTCGATCCGACGGGTATACCTGTACCAGTCTGTCGAGGGGGAAGCTGCCATCTTGGCAGAGGTTGGCAAGTCGACCGATGGTGCGGTTGATATCGCCAGCTCCCAGCACCCCCTGAACTCGTTTGCCCCAGACGAGTCGGTTGTGATCCAAGGATATGTTGGTGCCCGCGCGAGACCCCCCAATGAGCGCGCATACCCCGCGCGAGCCAACGGCGGCGGCAGCGGCCTCGGCGAGCTGTGGGTTGCCAGTGCATTCGACCACCGCATCGGGACGGCGTCCAAGTTGATTGCGGAGCAAATTGGGCAGCTCGGCAGGGTCTTCAATCGCGAGCGGATCGGCCCCGAGCTGTGCTGCCAGTTGGAGTTTGCCGGGCTTACGGTCGGCGGCTACCACGTGCGCACCGGCCATTTTGGCGGCCACGATCGCGGCGCTGCCAACCGCACCGACACCCAAAACTACGACATTTGCTCCCGGCTGTGGCTCGATCACGTCGTCGACCGCGTGGAACGCGGTCGAGAATCCGCATCCGAGCGGCGCCAGTTTGGCCAGTGGGAGTCGTCGGTCGATTGGCACCAGGCTGCTCGCCGCGACGACGGTGTGGCTCGCGAGAGAGGACTGGCCGAAAAAATGGCCGCCGAGGTGCTTTCCGTCCGGGAAACGGTAGGCCCCGTGGCCATTCAGAGGACCGAAGACGCGGACGCCCGCCTCAGTGGCCCGTCTAGTCTGCTCGCAGTATGAGGTTGCCCGGGCCAAACAGGCAGGGCAGCTACCACAGCGGGCCCAGCCGAGCACGACGTGCTCGCCCGGGTGCAGATCACTGACGCCTGGGCCCACCTCTTCGACGACCCCAGAGCCCTCATGTCCGATTACGCCGGGCAGCGCGAAATGACGGGTGCCATCGATTACCCGTCGATCAGTGCCGCAGATGCCGCTCGCAGCGAGCCTGACGAGGACTTCCCCAGGTCCGGGCGGGTCAAGTTCAACGATCTGCCAGGTAAGATCTGCTCTGCCGTGGGTGACTGCGGCCATTATCAACACTGCGGGTTCCCTCCTCGTGGTTACCATCGATTATTCAGCAGGTCTGGTCCAACGCAATCCCTGTCGTCTTGCCACATGCCAAATTGCAGATTGATCGCGAACTCCGATCGTATAGCTCACAGGGTAACCGTGAGAGCGTTCGTGGTCAGTCCCCTAACTCAGTAGTGTTCCCGGTTGAGCACCGATACGGGAACAGTAGTCATCAAGCCATATGCCAGGCATAGCAGCATGGCCGACATACAACGACGTGCAGCTCACCTGTCCTGCGCTCAAGCCTCGAGCGCGTTGCTTGATCACCCGACCATGTCGTCGAACATCGTAGTGATGTCCGGCACATATTTCAGCTACGCGCCGTCTCTGCATCCGCCACTGGTATCGTCCGCTGATCCGGGCTCGGCGAGCCCGCTGCCGGATCTGCTCTTGTTCGGCGCACATCGCCTAGATCCGTCGGGTTGCGTCATTGATGGGCAAGCTGTGGAGTTCGTCTGCTTCGGTGCAGGTCGCGTTGGCTCGCGAGTGGGCGTTACGGTGCGGATTGGGGGTACATCCGTACTGGTGAACGTGCGTGTTCTCGGTCTCGGACTCAAGTGTCAAGAGCATCAGGTGCTCGCTACCATAACGCTCGCCTACTGTGGCTCGTTCGGCACCTGCGGCTTCGAAACTTGGTCGGTACCGCTCGCACGGGGGTGGCCTCTGCTCAACGTCTTGCGGCTTGTATGGTCCATTCGGGTAGTGCTTCAGGTGTCCAGTGCGGGGCTGCCTCCCATGCATCGTGAACGTGTGCTCTGATGACTGCTGCTCGTTCATTCGTGGCGCGGCTCGTCACGTGCCTTGTGTCGCCCGAACTGGGTCGTTCCGCGTTTTGAGGCGCTTCTCCGGTTGACCCGCGACTCCGACCCCGCCGTCGCCCGCCTCGCCTCGGTCTTCGCCTGAGTCCTGAACGAGCAGTGTTACCGAGGATGTATCAATGGTGGGTGGTCGATGGGGCGTCGCGGTTCTTGACGGCGGTGCAGTGATCTCACTCACGTATGGCCGGTGATGGCCGACGGAAGTGCGCGGAGTTGCGCGGATCTTCTGGATGTCTGACATGTTGTGGCAGTCGACCGAGGTAGGGCTTGTGCGACTTTTGCCAGCGGTGGCAGCGAATTCGTGCGTATCCTGGGATGGAAACCAACCAAGTGGACTGTTAACTGGAGATTCACCTTGCCGCAGCATGCTCAGATGAAGCGTCGGAACTTTCTGATGGGCGGTCTCGCCGTGGCTGCCTCGAGTACTTTCTTACCTGGCGCGATACAGACAGCGGCTCACGCGTCCCCAGCGCCGGCCGTCGGTCCTCCCGCGGCGCCGTCAGAGGTGCTGTCGGATATGCAGGACCCGCGTGCCTGGGTCCTCTCCTCCGAGGCCGGATCCATACGCCCAGACACCTCCACCCACTCCCACGGGAGCCAGTCGCTGCAGATCACCACCACCGGCGACTCCCGCCGCCCCACCAGTGCCGACCTGGCGCTCTCGGGCATCGACATGACCGACTGCCAGTGGGACCTGTGGCTCCGCGCCGAGGACTACCGGCAGATCGAGAGCATCCAGCTCGAGCTCGGCGGGAAGGGCGAGGACTGTCTGCGCCTGGACGTCGCTCCCGACATGCGCACGCTGCGCACCGGTACCTGGTGCCGCGTGACCGTCAACCGCGCCGCTGAGCGCTCCGTCGTCGGCAACCCTCGTCTGGACCAGGTGACGCGGGTGCGCCTGAAGGCGGTACCCGCCTCTGACGCGGCACCGAGTCGGCTGTGGCTCGGGTACCTGGGCATCCTGCCCTCGGCTGACAGCGGCATCGTCTCCATCTCCTTCGACGACGGCTACGACAGCGACTACAAGACGGCACGGGAAATCATGCAGGGGTACGGCATCCCTGCGGCAACCTCCTACGTCATCGCCGACAAGGTCGGGCTGCCTGGCCGCATGAACACCGACCAGCTCACTGAGATGCGCGAGGTTCACGGCTGGGACATCGCCGCTCACGCCTCCACCGACCTCACCACGCTCGACGAGGCGGGGATGCGCAAGGAGTTCGAGACGATCAGGTCCTTCCTCCTCGAGCACGGCTACTCCGAGGGCGCGGCCCACTTCGCCCTGCCCATGGGGCGATACAACGACCTCGTGCTGCGCACCTCCCAGAGCTACTTCGACTCACTGCGCACCATCGACGTCGCCCCGGAGACCCTCGCGCCGGGGGACCCGTACCGGCTCCGCGTCTTCTACAGCGGCTCCTACACCACCGAGTCTCAGGTCGAGAAGGCCCTGGCTCGGTGCCGGGAGTACCGTTGCTGGACCCATATGGTCTTCCATCGGGTCGATGAAGATCCTGACGACGCTCCCGAGTCGGTTTCGGCGGCCACCTTCAAACGGTTTATGAAGCAGGTGGCTGACTCCGGCCTGCCCGTTAAGACGGTCCCGGAGATTATGCGCAGCCAGTCACCCGCACCGGCCCCGGACTGACGCGACGCAGCACTCCGCACCGAACCGGCTCTTCGACACGGAAAGGCTGACGCATGCCCTGGTCATTCGGCTTCGTCGTCATGCTCGTCTGCCTTTTCATCCTGCTGGCTTGCGGGGCGGTCAAGATGCTGTTCAAGCGCGGGATGCGGCTCAGGGCGGTACGGGTCCGCGGCAAGGACCGCGGTGGGGTGGTCACTGTGCGCACTCCGGTGACGACGACGGATGAGGCCCAGCGATCGGCCGATGCGACCGGGCTGCCCCGGGCGCTCATGAGGGCCGGCGGGCCACTGCCCAGCATTCTGGTGGTCCTCGGTGTGATGGGGTGGTTGTGCTGGCGTGTGCTGATGAGCCGTCACCATGTTCTGGACGCGTGGGTCGTGTGGACCTTCGATGGCCTCTTCGTGATCGTCGCCGTGCAGCTGGTGATGGCCGGCTTCGAAGGGCGCATGGTCGGTGGTGGCACGGTGCATCGGGTCGCCGTGCTCGTCCCCCTCTACAATGAGGATCCTGATGTCGTGGTTCAGATGCTCTCCGCCCTGTTGAACCAGACCTCTCCGCCGGCCGAGATCCACGTCGTCGATGACGGCTCCACCCAGGGCGCCTATCTGGAGGAGCGGGACTGGTTCATCCGCCAGGCGGCGATGGCCCGCATCTACGCCACATGGCAACGGACTGCCAATGAGGGCAAGCGTCATGCTCAGATCCATGGTTTCAGGAAGATTCGCGACGCCGACCTGTTCGTGACCGTCGACTCCGACTCCATGCTCGACGCCGAGGCTCTCCATGAGATCGTCCAGCCCTTCAGCGATCCGCGAGTCATGTCGGTCGCCGGTGTCATCCTGGCGATCAACAACCGGGAGAACCTGCTGGCACGTGTGACCGACGTGATCTTCGTCGGACAGCAGCTCATCGACCGCTCCTTCATGTCACGGCTCGGGTCGGTGATGGTCAACTCGGGTGGTCTGGCCGCATACCGGCGCAGCATCCTGGCAGACAACATCGACATCTACGCCCATGAGAGCTACCTGCGGCGGCACGTGGAGTTCTCCGACGACTCCTTGTTAACCCTCTTCGCCCTGCTGCGCGGCAGAACGGTCCAGCAGCCCTCGGCCTTCGCCTTCGCGTGGATGCCCGACCGGTGGAGCCATCATTACCGGCAGCAGGAGCGGTGGTTCCGCGGCTCCTTCATTCGTGGGCTCTGGCGCATCCGCTTCCTGCCAGTTCTCTCATGGGGGTGGTGGCGGCAGGTCACCGGGTGGATGCAGGTCTGGCTGGTGATCTCCCTCTTCGTCTATCTGGTGCTCTGGCGTCCGCTCGTCGTTGGAGATGGGATCCCTCCTGCGGCACTGCTGGTTCCTCTTGCGATCGGGCTGGCGCAGGGCTCGCGATACATCGCCGTGTGGCGCTCTGACACCACCGGCTCCGAAAGGTGCATCAGTCTCATCCTGTCCCCGGCGGCGACGCTGTGGTCCGCGCTGATCCTGCGCCCTCTGCGGGTCTGGGGGATGATCACCAGCGGCAAGATGGGCTGGAACACCCGCCAGCAGGTCGAGGTCACGTCGCAGTGACGTGCCTACCTACGTCTGATTCTCAAGAACTGTGCGGTAGAAGTCCGCGAGGTGGTGGGTGCCAGTCGTCGGGGCCACGCAGTTGCGCATCATGTTCCAGGTCATGAACTGGGCGGTGTCGGCCAGGCGCGGGCTGAACAGTCCGGTCAGTCGCAGCGCTGGCGGCAGCGCCCACGCCGGGACGGTGAGGACGCGTGAGCGCTTCCCGACGGCGTCGAAGGCCAGGTGCGCAAGCTCGCGCCAGCTGAGCACGTCCGGTCCGCCGACGTCCCATGTGCCGGTGCGCCCTTCCTCCATCCGGTCGACGACGTAGGCCGCCAGGTCGGCCCCGTGAATCGGATTGATCCGTGCCTCCGGTCGGAACACGGCTACCAGGCCGCGCCTGGCCATCGTTAGTACCTCCGTCATGTCGGAGAAGTAGGCCGGCGGATTGATGATCTGAGAACAGATCTCCGCCACCGAGAGCGTCTGCGCGAATGCCGACTTCGCTCGCGTCAGCCGGGCGGGGCAACGATCGCCACCCAGGGCATTGATGTAGGTGAAGGAGCCGGCGTGCTTCAGCGCCGAGTTCAGGATCGCCAGGTTGGCGAGGTTGTCGATCTGCCACGGGTCGGCCTTCTGGCGGGTCACCCCCAGAGCCGAGACAACATGCTCGACGTCGGCTGCGAGATCTCGGGTGAAGCGAGGATCGGTGACGCTCCCGAGAGCCCACTCGTCCACCAGGCCGTCCAATGACGGTGAGCCCCAGGGCCCTTCCCTGCGGGCGCGATCCCGGTCCCGCACCACGGCCCTCACGAGGTGCCCGCGGCGGTGAAGCTCGGCGACCACGTACCGGCCGAGGTATCCGGTCGCCCCGGCGACAAGAACGCTCGCCATCTCGCATTCCTCCTGAACCTCGTTGTGGCAGTGAACGCTGGCTATCAGCCATGGTAATCATTCGTGGACAGATCTGTCCACAAATAAGGGGGCTGTCGGTGCCCACGGCTGCGGTCAGGCGGGGAGGGGCCTGTTATGGCGCCCCGAACAATCGCGTCAGGAGGGTGTGCACCAGCTCTCGAGCATCCGCACCCTTGCCGGCCTGCGAGGCCAACCACCGATCGAGTGTGACGGCAACGCTCCACACCAGCTCGACATGCAGGTCCTCGGGGATCTCCTGGTCGAGCACGCCCTGCTCGCGACCCGCGTGCACAGTGTGCTGGCACCACGCCCGGGTGGACCTCTCGAAATGGGTGCGTGAGGCGCTCGACGGAGCGTCCCGCATGTGGAAGAGTATCGCGATTGTCGCCACGTCCTCGTCGTCGCCGGCCGCCGCCAGCTCGTCGAAGAAGGTGAAGATCTTGGGCCAGAAGGACTCGGTGGTCAGCGCTGCAGGATCGGGTGGGCTCACCCGCTCGGCGAGCAGGGTCAGTCCGTCGGAGAATGCCGCGTCGAAGAGTGCGGCCTTGTCGGTGAAGAAGTAGTAGAAGGAGCTGCGAGGGAACTGCGCGGCGGAGAGGATGTCGCTCAACGCGGTGCCGTTGTACCCGCGGAGTGCAAACATCGTGCGCGCCGTCCGCATCAAGCGACGACGTCGGGTCGGGTCGATCGGCTTGCGCGGCCTGGCCATCTCTCACCTCGCAGGTTGCCGGCGGCTCGTCCTCGAGCCGTCAGGGTACTCGCTCGGGTGGTCGCCGGCCGACCTCGGCCCCCTTGCCCGCGCCCTGGCCTCCGGGTGAGCCGGCCGCCGGCCTCTCGCCGCTCACTTCGACAAAAACTTCAGAAAAGACAAGGCTCCGGGTCTTTTATGAAGATTCGGTCGAAGTATTGAGGGCGACGACGGCCGCCCTGATCCGTTGTGCATCGAATGAGCTGTTAACGATCGTTTTCGGACACGGTGCTACTCTCGCCCCGGAATCATCCCGACATCGAGAGATCTCACCATGTCCACAACAACCTCACGCGGCTCCACTGCGGCGAAGCCGTCCAGTGCCGGCTCCGGCCCGGTCAAGGAGCTGACTTTCCGCGGCATCGTCATCGGCGGCATCATCACGCTCATCTTCACCGCGGCGAACGTCTACCTCGGCCTCAAGGTGGGGCTCACCTTCGCCAC